>OLRE01003350.1_pt1 | contig 11383 bp, 12 predicted proteins | sample 1672461 | NCBI WGS metagenome assembly OLRE01 (sample SAMEA3136688, study PRJEB25190) | human gut metagenome | biome: human gut; feature: human-associated habitat; material: faeces | place: Austria | collected 2013
TCTTTACGATTTTTAATTTTAGTTCCGGAAATACCTTCATCTGCATATAATCTTACTAAAGTGTCACCTGTGCGCTTGGTGTATTCTGAGAAGAATTCCTTTTGGGCTTCCAGACTGTTGAGCTGGTCGGCTTTGTCAGTGGAGACTCGACAATAGGCTGCTATGTTCATAGTGTCACCTTTCTGTTATAGTTGTATCGTTCTGTTACATTTTTATTATAACGCGTTTTTCATTATTGTAAACCTAAATAACGTAGGAGCTTATAATATATATATTATAAGCTCCACAGTCATTTCTTTTCATTCACCTACCCTACTTCTTTTACTTCCTTTGTTTGCTGTAAGCTTTCTCGAACAGCTTTTTCTACTTTTTCAGCATTGACCTCCATGAACACGTCCACTATAAACTTGGCGGTTGTTTCCGCTGAATTTGGGTTATGTATTCGATAGTTCAATTTTCTTTTTGCTTTCATCGGAGCACAGCCACCTCCTATCTTTTCTTGCTTGTCCATTACTATGCTCTTTTTCGGTAAAGTAGACCTTGAATGAAACTTTTTCTCCATTCGTCTCTTTTCCCTTATATTTAATAGTATGTAAAATCACGTGAGCTTTTAAAATCAAGCAAGGAAGAGGCTGTTCAAACTCTTCACAAATCATTCATATCGAATGTTAGAATCTATTTTTCTTAAACAGCCCTAAAAAGTAAAAAATACGGCCACCATATAAGGGTAACCGTTTTCTTAATTATCTATCATCTTTTAAATTTATCAACTTCTTCCGCTGTCAGCTCTACAAGCTTTTTGTCTTGTGCCCGTGCATATCTTGCCATTTCACGCAAGTTGACATTACAAAAAGATGGAGTTTCATATGGATTTGGGGATAGTATATCCTTTTTCCTCCAACTACTCATTGGCATTTCTCCATTGTCATAAGCCTCCACAGCATTTTCGCTCATAGAATAACCTACGTAGCCCATATTTTTTTACCTCCTGTTATATTATTTTTTAGGTCTTCATTATTAGTATGGGAAATCGCACGCTAAGTTTGTTTTTTATCACTTTTGTATCATTTCTAACGTTATTCAAAAATGTATCAAAACTATTGACACATTTTCAAAAATAATCTATATTTATAGTACCAAAAGAAATGAACGTTAAATATGATATTAATAAAGGTAGGATAACCATGATAAGAGGCTATTGTAGAATATCACGAAAAAGTCAGAACATTGACCGGCAAATAAGAAATATATTATCAATATACCCTGACGCAAAACTCTATACCGATGCCTTTACCGGCACAAAAATAAAAGGGCGAAAAGCTTTTGAAAAGCTCTTAAAAGAAGTCCAACCTGGTGATACCATCATTTTCGATAGCGTGTCCCGAATGGCAAGAGATGCTGAAGCTGGTACACAGTTGTACTTCGAACTATTTGATAAAAATATAAACTTAATTTTTCTGAAAGAATCTTATATAAATACGGATGTCTATAAAGATACAATCGAACAAACTATCGAACAGACTGGAAATGAAATTGCCGACTTATACATTGACGCCACAAATAAAGTAATTCGTCTTTTAGCAAGGACACAAATTGAAAAAGCTTTTGAACAAGCTGAAAAAGAAGTCACAGATCTCAAAGAACGTACTAAAGAAGGAATCGAAACCGCACGACGTTCCGGAAAACAAATAGGGCAGAAAAAAGGTGCCACATTAATCGTAAAAAAGAAAGCACCTATCAAAAACGAAATTATTAAAAAATCTAAATATTTTAATGGTAATCTGACTGATACAGATTTAATTAAAGTAATAGGTATTTCTCGAAACACCTATTATAAATATAAACGTGAACTATTAGATCGGATTATATAATCTGCATCTTGACACTTTTGCCCAATCCTTCAGCAATTTTCTGTAAAATTTTCAAAGTAAGGATTCGTTTCCCGTTGAGAATTTGACGAAGTTTATATTGTCTAATTCCTGTTATCTTGGTCAATTCTTTCAATGATAAATTTTGTTTTTTCTGTAATTCTACTAACATTTGTACACATGTAATTTCCGGCTGATATTGGGCAAATTTTCTTTTGAATTCTAGTTTATATTCTCGATTTCAACATATTCTTTCAGAGCCATCTCACATCACATCTTGCTTTGGTATACCACTCAAAAAATATATGGCTTTGAACTGTAAAAAGATGCAATAAATCTGTTGCACTAACGACAGGCTTCTGTATAATAATAAGCAAATAGTACTATTTATCATACAACATCAGGAGATAACTTTAAAAATGAAAGACAAATACACGATTTCTGAATTATCCAGATTTTTTAATATCTCAGATCAAACCTTACGATATTATGATAAAATCGGATTATACTGTCCGGCCTATATAGATGAAAAGACAAATTATCGATACTATACTTTTGAACAATTTTATACCTTGTCCTTGATCATACAGCTGAAGAAAATGAACTTCTCATTAAACGAGATCAAGGAATATATTAACGTGAAAGAGGTCGGTTATTTGGAAGATCTTTTGAACAAACAGCAGTGTCGGATTGAGGAACAGATTACGGAATTGCATCATATTAAAGAAAGCAATCAATTGGTCTTAGAGCAGATTCAGTTCCTGAAAAATGTGGAAAAGGCCTCTGAGATTAAAATCATGTACGAAAAAGAGCGCTATGAATATCAAGTCTGTATTAATTTCGAGCAGAAAAACCTATACCAATATATTAAAATTATGTATGATTCATATTTATGCAATTTTGCACATGACCATTCTGTCGGGCACTCCAAAGTAGTCTTAAAAATCAGTAAACGGAACCTGGAACAGCGTAAATTGCGCGTGTACAGCAGTGTTGGTCTTTTTGTTTACAAAGAAGATATCGAACATCAGGAGGATTATGTCATTATTCCGTCGGGAGAATATGCCGTTGGATACCATATCGGCACGTACCGCACCATTCAGTCTTCATATAACAGGATTCTGGATTTTATTACTGAAAACAACTACATAATTATCGGTGATTCACTGGAGACTGCAATTACTGGTATGTCTTTGACCCAAAAGGAAAAAGAATACATCACGAAAATAGAAATTCCAATATCTAAAACAATTCCAATTACATAAACTTGAAAAAAATCGCAATTAGTTGTCGGAATATTCCGACAACTTTTCTTTGTTAAATCATTTCTTCTACAATACTCACGAATATCCTCTAATATAACTGAATCTTATGTAATGTAATTTAGCGTAATTTTTGTAACCTTGTAGTTAGTATAAGGTTTATTCTCTATAAAAAACAGTGAATTTTTCACAAAAAATTTATGTTTTATAGTATTGACTTTGTAGTAAATATATCATGTTATAATCATTGTACATTAAAAACGACAAAAGACGTTATGTGCAAGGAGGTAAACACATGAACACAACAAAGGAATGTAGCCGTAATATGGCAATCGCGAAATTCATTATTTTTTCCTGCCTGGGAATTTTTTTATTTTTCGTCAGTATCAACATTAATGGAGTGAACGTCATTCCTATTCAACACATTATTAACTTTATCAACGCAAAACTGGGCGCTTTCTTACCATACTACACTTTAGTAATGGTTTCGTATGGTGGTATCATGCCAATTATCAAGAAGTCATACAAGAAATCTAAATTTGATTTATTCTTCACTATTGCAAAAGCTTTTGGTATCGTCATTGCGGTTATGGCTATTTTCAATATCGGACCTTCCGCACTCATGCAGTCTGACATGATTCCATTTTTGTTTAACAAACTGGTTATGCCAATCGCTGTTATGATTCCAGTCGTTGGTGTTGCTTACGTATTATTACTGAAATTTGGTCTGGTAGAATTTATCGGAGAATTCATGCAGCCAGTCATGCGTAAACTTTTCAAAACACCAGGAGAAAGTGCTGTTGATGCTCTTGTATCATACACTGGTGGATATGCTTTAGCAGTACTTTTGACAAATGATTTTTATAAAAAAGGTGTCTACACAAGACGAGAAAGTATCATTATTTCAACTGGATTCTCTACAGTATCCACTTCTTTTTTACTGATTATTGCAAATACACTCGACTTAATGGATCACTGGAATTTATATTTCTTCAGTTGTCTGGTTGCTACTGCTGTAGCTACGGCTGTTTGTGCAAGAATCTATCCTATTTGCAAAGAACCAGCGGATTATTATGACAAACCTGCTGAAGTGAAAGCAACTAAAGAAGGTAATCTCTTCGCAAGAGCATTTGAAAGTGGCGTCGATACTGCACAGCACACAGAATCACTTGCAACACATTTGAAAAATTATTATGTTGGTGACGCTATGAAAATGGCTTCTGCCGTTACTGCAAGTATTTTAACCATCGGATTGATTGGACTGATCATCGCAAACTTTACACCAGTATTTACCTGGATTGGATATATTTTCTATCCATTTACAAAATTATTATGTATTCCAGAACCAATGTTAGCTGCAAAAGCTGCTGCAATTGAAATCGCAGAAATGTTCCTTCCAACACTATTAGTAACATCTGCTCCAATTATTACGAAATTTACAATCGCAGTTACCAGTGTTTCTGCTGTACTGTTTTTCTCAGCATCGATTCCAAGCTTACTGTCTACTGATATTCCGATCAAAATGAGAACGATTTTATTGATCTGGGTAGAAAGAACGATTATTTCTCTGATTGTTGCAGCTGGAATCGCACACTTGTTTTTCTAACTCACAATCTGTTTTGGAGGTATTGAAATTGGATAAGTATTTAAATAGAGCAAAAGAATTAGAATCGCAACTGAAAACAGACCGCCGATATATCCACCAAAATGCCGAGGCTGGAATGTGTCTTCCCAATACCACTGCCTACGTTAAGAACCGGCTTATGGAAATCGGATTAGAACCAGAGGAAATTTGTCCTTCCGGCTTATCTGTCCTCATCAAAGGTGATAAGCCAGGAAAAACTATCCTGTTGCGTGCAGACATGGATGCACTCCCAATGGGGGAAAACAATAATCTTCCATTTAAGAGTACCACAAATGCTGCCCATACCTGTGGGCACGATCTTCATACTGCAATGCTTCTTGGTGCAGCGCAGATTTTAAAGGAATCACAACATGAACTCTGCGGAAATGTCAAGCTGATGTTTCAACCAGGTGAGGAACTCTTCCAAGGTTCCAAGACGATGATTGATGCCGGAATTCTGAAAAATCCTGCTGTAGACGCTGCCATGAGTATGCACGTAATCATGGACACTGCTGTTCCATCCTTGTGTTATGGAATTAAAAATAGTTCCGCTTCCTGTGATGGCTTTAAATTAACAATTCATGGATGTGGATGTCATGGGGCAATGCCACATCTTGGTGTAGACCCTATCAATGTCGGAACTCACATTTACAGTTCCTTCCAGAATTTAATTGCCCGCGAGATCGACCCAGCAGAGAGAGTCAGCTTAACATTCGGTGCTTTCCAGTCTGGACAGACTGCAAATATTATTCCAGCTGAAGCAACACTTATGGGAACCTTGCGTACCTTTAATCCCGTTGTAAGAGAGCTACTGGTAAAAAGAATGCACGAAATATGCGATTATGTTGGTAAAGCATATGGTGTAACGATAGATTATGAAGTATTATCTGCAGTTCCAACTGTCTACACAAATCCAGAACTGGCCGAAGAACTGGCAAGTTATGTTGCTGATTTTGCACCAGGCTTTATCGCAGACACTGATTATAAAGTGACCGCTTCTGACGATGTAGCTTTCATCACAGAAAAAGTACCAGCTGTTCATTTCATGATTGGTTGTAGGGTAGAAGGTTGCGAAGCACAGCACCATAACCCAAGTGTGTTATTTGATGAAAATGTCCTTCCTTACGGCGCAGCTGTATTTGCGAAATGCGCAGTAAACTGGCTTCACAATCACTAATCATTCACAAAAATAGGATTAATCAGTTCTTATCGCTGATCAATCCTATTTTATTTTTATCCTTCTTTTTGTATGATTTGGTTCTTGCGGAAACTTCAAACAGAAAGGATACATGAATAGTATCACAAATCTACTCGACCTTGAAGATGGGGCTAGAATACAGATATCGAGCTCACCGATATTCAAATTCAAGATCAAACAAAAACACTTACTCTTTCAACTCCACCTAGGCACGCTTCTATAAACAAATATTAAAAATATTAAAGACCTTCTAAGAATTCTTAAATCATTACATTAATATTTTTCTTCCGAAACAAGACTTGTACTATTTAGGAATAGCTTGGAATGTTCCTTTTAGAGCTAAGACCGGGTCACTATATCGACCTATTTTTTATCCCGTCACTATATTGACCCATACTTTTCACTATTCCGACCCATTCGGGTCACTATAGTGGAAAATTTTAGAACAGTTAGGGGATTGTCCCTTAATTCCTCTGTTTTCCCAGGTAATCCCTTTAAGATACATTGGGCTGGTTTTTATTTTCCAGTTGCAACAAGAAATAGAAAATGGGATTTGTGTACAGAGGTGGGAGGAGGAAAGTTGGGGGATGGGATAGACATATATTAAGTCCTGATTTTACACTCAGGAATAAGACATTATTATGACCTGCTGATTAGGAGGGAGCAAATATTAGAAATAGACAAATATTTTGTATCCTGTTCCATTTTGAGATGGTTTGGGAAAGTTTTGGATAATTTTGCAATACAAACGCCATTCCAAAACACCCCCAAAACTGACCCCATCATTTTAGTACCATTTTATAGCTTAAATAGGTGTTTAAGACAGGAAAAACCTAGCTCAATAGGTAATTTGGTCCAAATCCATAGGTAATTCGTCCAAATCCGTACCTTTTTCGATATAATACCTATATTATTCCTAAATAAGCGGGGTTTTCCAAAAGACCCCGGAAAGAGCCAAAACACCCCGGAGAATCAGAAAAATAACAGCTCCTATGAGCTTGAAAAAGAATCCCTGCAGCCTTACATGCTTACAAGAATTCTTTTTTTCTCATATCTTTATTCTTTCAATGCGTCCAGCATAGTTTGAATACATTCTTTCAACATCAGTCCGTCCCTCAATCCCATTCGATAATAGAACTCATTGAGGTCACTGCACTTATTTGATAAATCTGTTGTATAGTCAAATATTACTTTCCCTTGTTTTGGTGATAACTTCCTTATCAGCTTTTGCATTTTCATTTCCATTTTTGCATTGAAGGGGTCATACTGCTCTCCATCTTTATCCTGATAGACCTCTTCCATTCTTTCTCCGATTAAATCGTTCATGATTTTTTCCATCTTCTTGGTCAGCTCCATCTTTTCGACCTCCTTTTGTCTGTGGTTGATTGTTTTTCTCTTAAAATTCCAAATATTTTTGTCTTAACTTTTTGTTAGCTAAAAGACTCAGATATCTTTTTATCCTTAATCTTCCAATATTATGAACACTTTTGTCTTCTAACATTGACCAATATCTCTCTGCATTCTCCGGAAGCCTTCCAGCTTCCTCATTTTCTTCCGCCAGCGCTTTTAACAATTCAATTGCTGCTTGATATTCAGACTGATCCGAATGATTTAAAAATTCATAAAACATATCCGCAAATGCAAAGATTCTATGATATTTATTGTCGATATCTTTTAAAAGTTTCATAAAGCTTTTCAAAAATTGATCAGTTCGAATTGTTGATTGGGGGGTCTTCTTTAAAATTTCTATATATTTCTTTTTTAAACTTTGAAGCCACAATTCTAACTCATCTGATATTATTACCTCCTTTGTACCATCCCACCAATATAGGCGGTCTGCATCCGTTTCATAAAAGGTTCCATAAGCACTTAAAAATGTAGCGGTAGATATCGGTTCAATTGGTGCATCCATTACTTCTTTTCGATACCCTCGGTCAGCATCTAATTCATATTGCTTTCGTATTTCATCGTCATACACTGTTTCTCCGATATCTTCCCACATTTCCCAAAAATCCTGGTCCACGCATTCGGCTGTCAGATATACGATTACACGAGCTGGCAGGAAAAGTGTATATTCGGCGATTTCTGCCACAGGATCTAAAGGGGTATTTTCATAGGCTTTTCTAACTTTAATCTCCAATTCCAACAAATCCCAGATTCGTTCCTCCGTTGTTTCCGGTTCCTCGTTATCAAAATATCTGAGTATCGATTCTTTGCATGCACAAATATCTTTTACATATTCGTACATTTCAATTTCACCAATTTCCCGCAAATTTTTAGCAAATATATCGATTTCACCCGCCCCCATTTGAATCAATGTTAAATCGATAATATCACATTTATCCAATGCTGATTCCTTTACTCGTGGACATATGTCATGAAGACCCTCTTCAAACATTGACTCTTGATAACTTGAATTTTCGATAACGGCTTGCGCCATCAAGTAGAAAAAATACTTAACTCTTCTTTCCATCGTATATTGATTGCCGAACAAATGGTTAATCCAAGCTGTGTATCCCGTGCAGCCTACCATCTCTGCATCAAGACAAGGCATTCCTAAGGTTTGATCATGATACTCGTACAACGTATATGCTGCCAGCACGGCATTACAAAATTCTTTAATACCTACTTTATTGGTGAATAATTTCCCAGTATTTGAATTGTATCCCGCGTCTTCCCAAACATCGTCTTCGAAATAATTGTAATGAAAAGACGCCCTGCCATTCTCATCTAATTCGATTTCTTTAATCAATCCCAACTCAATTCCGAACATATTGATTACTTCGAAATTCATCATTCCGCCATAATTCAGCAGTTTTAACATCTTTTCTGTAAAATTGTCCCGTTCTTCTTCCGGTATATCCATTCCGCCCGTATATCCTGCATATGTGCCCATATCTTTCACTTCCTCTCTTTAATCTTCATCACAAGTCTCTCCATGCATATTCATCATCGCACGAATTAAAAATTCAGTGCTATGATAATACAGCTTTTGATCACCAAAATCATCAACAATAATCTGATATACAGACAGGATAGCACTTTTCAATTGGGGATTTGCGATAAGCATTGCCCATGCTCCTCCTACTCGCTGGGCTTTGTCAACTTCGACTATAATTTTTTGAATTTGTTCTGTTGCAAATATCTGCCATATATTAAGCACCTGCATAAGCTCCCACCTTTTACCAGAGTCGACTCCCACTTCTTTTAAACCTTTTTCAAACTTTTCCTTGCTCAGTCCACTATTGTTTATTTCTTTCAGCTCTTCCATTAAATCAATAGCGAGGTGGACCGTATCTTTCAATTCTTGATCTGTCATATCTGTCAAAAATTTTCTTTTTTGTAAAATCACTTTATACTGATAGTAGCCATCAGAAATTTTAGCTTTTCGATATTCCCCAACAGTACTTTCATATAATAATTTTTCTAACTGTTCACGTTCATCATCTTTAATTTTTTCAAAAGCCATATCAATATCTCCTTCATTTCATTATTACAAAAATCTACTGGATGCTCCGGATGCAGCCGGTAGAACTTTTGTGCGCTTACTATATCAGCTCTTCAAAAAAAATGTCAAACTTCTGGACAACGAATTTTTAGCCCTTTTAATCCTTGTTTTTCTGTGTGTTTTCCTAACTAAAAGCTGGAAAGCCATAAGTTTTTAACTTACTACTTTCCAGCACCTTATATCTTGCACATATATTTGTTTTAATGGTTATTCTACGATTGATATATCCGTCGGGATATACATTTTATTTTTTGCACTATAAACGAACGCTTTATCATTTAATTTGAAGTGATTAAGCAGATGATAGAGCCTTGGACTTTGAATAATTTTCTTTTCTGAATTTTCAATGTCGACTCTAAATCTGTATTCTCTTTCCTCAATTTTTTTGGGAATAAATGACGATTAATGGGCTCACTCTCGAAATAGATACATAGATAAATCCTTTTACTTCTTTAAATCCTACCAATTCTACTTTTGGAAAATCTAATAATTTTATATGATTTAATTCACTCATGTTTATGCTATCCTATCCTTTCCTTTTTTCTATGTACAAGATATTGTCATGAACAATTTACGTATCAAACTGTTCACTAATAGTATGGAAATTATTTTTATTCTTTCGTTCTTCTGGACAACTATTTTTACATTAAGATCTCAGAGTATATCTTCCCCAAATATCTCCCTTAACGTTTCCTTGATTGATTCCATATTTTCCGCGGCAATAATTCTTTTTTTCTTCGTTTTATAATCCTTTTTCAGCGGTGCATCGTCATTTCGATAACGCCAACTGTCGATACAAAGGATTTTAAAGATTTGACGATGAATATCATATGGTGATTCTCCTGAAGCTTCCGCTACCTCGTCGATCAAACTGACCAGTTCATATAGTCCCGATTTTTGCTTTATATACTTCAACTTTTTCTCTAATGTTTGATCTTTTGGACGTTCTTTTCTTAAAAAACCAAATTGATGATTTTCCCGAATCTTTTTTAAATCTTTTGTATAAATCGCATCTTCCATTTCCGGTATTTGCACGAAATTATAGTAATGTAGTATCCGAGATGCAAGAAAGGCTGGAAGATCATCTACACTACTTACTTCTCGAAGCATTCGCTCAACAAGATCTTTCGCATCTTGTCTTAAAAATACTACTTCGAATCGAACCCAATTTTTGCACTTCGATGCTTCTTTTGCTCGGAATGAATTATTTGATATTGCTTCTTCTTTTTTATCATAAATTCTCATATAATGCCCGATATTTCCTCTGTAAGATCCGATTGTAATTGTGTTACAGCTATTCCCATTCCAAATAGTTGTTGGTGCTTTTCGATATGATGCTCGTCCACTTGAATCCTTTATGCATAATGTGCCTTCACGAATATTTCTATTTATCGAATCAGGTTGAACACATTTAGGATAATTTTGATAATCTGCTGTTAAATCAATTCGATTAGCCGTTACCTCATATTCTTCACACTGAATCCTCTTAAGAAATGTTAGAAAATCCATTTCCACATTTTTATTCCAAAATGCATACTGGTATTCTGCCCATGCATGCGCAGAAAAATGGATACGAATTCCTAAATCAGACTTTACATGATTCCATTCAACTAAGACTTTACAACCTATATTCGCACATATATATATCGCCTTGGTATATCCCCGGCTACACCCATGTGTCTCCTGTGACTCTATCCAATGAATCTCCCTAAATTCTGCTTTTTCAACAAAAATATCTATCACTTGTTTTGCCATGGTATTCCAACTTGATGATGTATTACAATATATCTTCAAGGTAAATTGATCAATGCCTACCATTAGTTTTTGCTCCTGTCGCATATGTTCCTCCTTTTCGTAACGTTCGTTATTACTTTTGTTCATTAAACTGACTATGAGGCGGCTCTGCTCCACGGCATCGCACGG
>OLRE01003351.1_pt1 | contig 11382 bp, 13 predicted proteins | sample 1672461 | NCBI WGS metagenome assembly OLRE01 (sample SAMEA3136688, study PRJEB25190) | human gut metagenome | biome: human gut; feature: human-associated habitat; material: faeces | place: Austria | collected 2013
TGGGGAATACTACGATAAAGAGACGGAGGAAGTCTATCTGCGGGCAAGATACTATGAGCCAAGTGTAGGAAGATTTATCACAAGAGATACTTATACCGGGGAAAGTGATGAGCCGCTGAGTCTGCATTTGTATACCTATTGTGAGAATGATGGGGTGAATGCGTGGGATCCGAGTGGACATGTTAGGATTATCCCAGGTATGCCGACAATGGATTTTCAAAAATATAAATTAAATAAGAGAAAAATTCATGTAAGGGATTATTCTAAAAAAAATGTAGAGGAGTATAAGAAGAAATTTGTAGTTAAAATTTATAATAAGTCTTTAATATATGAGGGAAAATACAAAGTTCCTGCAGCAATTTGCACGGCGCAAGCATGTTTAGAATCACAATATGGTAAATCAATACCTATAGATAAAAACTCGAAGAAAACAAGTTATAATCTCTTTGGAATGAAAGCAACTAAATTAGAGATACAAAATAAATTGTATGTTGAATGTGCTACGCATGAAGAAATAGATGGAAAATTAACAAGCGATAGTGCTAAGTTTAGAAAGTATCGTAGCTATGATGAATCATTGAAATATCATGCAATACTTTTAAGAGACCATTACAAGCCTAAAATTACTACAAGTAAAAGGAAAAAGATTATAAAGAAGTGGGCAAGATCTTTGCAAAAGAGAGGATATGCAACGGATTCTCACTATGCAGAAAAATTAGAAAGCATCATATTTGATACATGGCATTTAAAATGATTTTTGGAGCCAACTATATGAAGTCAAGTAAAATTTGATAGCATTTATAGTTTTTCTTATAGATAAAAAATTGCATGATAAATAAGGCAATGGAAGTTGCCTTCATAAAAAGTATTTTACAAGTTACATTTGCAAAATAAATGTAGTGTTATTTTGCAAGAGCGAGTAAATTACGCGAATAAATTTTTTGTATATGTGACTTTGGGCTATATTAAAGAGCTTTCCTCTTGAAGCTTTTGTAAGAATATTTGTTAAGAAACAAGTATTTATAGTTTCTGGAGGTGGTTTAAGTAATAATTGATAACTGGAAACTTGGTGAAATGACCGAATATACAAAATCGGACAGTTCAGAAAAAATGATATTAATTAGTCATGTGACAGAAGGCATAAGTTTGTAACGATAACCAATTATGCGATAATGAGATATTGTTAGTGACTTTAGCTCTTTATTTGGGATCATAATGATGAAATAGGATTTTGATTCATCAGAAAGGAGCATAGTTGCAATAACTTTGGCATCGCAGTAGTTATCTATTTTGATTTTCCTGAAGACCCTAACATTGCGAAAGTATATGTTAATACAAGGATTTAAATGTAATATTAAAGTGTATAGAATATGGAAAATTAGTAATGTTTGTGCTTTAATACACTCTGTTGATTCAAGTTCTATTTTTACATTTGAAATATTACTTGGGTTGAGAGCAGATATGATGGTGGTGTAAAGTGTATTGAAACTGTCTCAGGTGTTTGAAATATGAAGAGTATCAATACTATCCGAACCTATGATACAGCAATCGTGTTTTGATTTGGATAAGTAAATACCAACATAAAAAACATTCTATGTATAAAGTTTACGCTGTGTTTCTGCAAACTTTATGTTGAATGTAGCATAACATCATGCGTTATCTAACTAATAAACAAATAGACATAGAGTTGTGGTTAAAGCCTTTAAAGGAAACAGTCAGCTTATAGGGAGGTTGTCGTAGGTGAATTTACTAATTCATAGTGTTTATAATTGAGTATATAGAAAATAATTTAGAAAGGAAGATGTGTAGTGAATTTTAATTCCCTTATGAATTCATTATACCACGTGAAAAGATGAAAAATAATATATGCATAATATTTATTAGTTTGATTTGTATATTTTTGTCAGTGGGTTGTGGCGGCAAAAAGATCAAACAAAAGACAGAAGTTAAAAACGATATGACATTGTCGCAAGAGAAGCGAGATAATGTAGGGAAGTACCTTTTTAATGCGGATGAGATGGAATCGATTGAGATAAGCGGGAAGGATTTACAGAAAAGGAAGAAATGTGAAATGTCGACGGAGATAACGAAAGGAGAAACATTAGATTTCGTAATTAAACGTGAGGATGTAGGTGATGGTATTTCGATGAAGGTTTTTTCGGAAAACCAAAGTATTGATTTAATTAGTAATTTAGGAGAATCATTAGAAGAGAAGTGGGCAGGAGCGAAAAAAGGTTTCTTTTATCAAATGGCTGCCTGTGATATTAATGGCGATGGAGAAAAAGAAATCATAATTGCTGGAGGAAATAAGAAGGATGTATTGGAACTGTGTGTACTTCAGGTAAAGAAGAATTTAGAACTTGGATATGGGGAGGAAGAGGAAGAAAATCCCCAATTAATAAAAAGCATTAACGGAGGCTACAAAGCTTATCTTAACGACAAAAGAAAGATTTGTGTTATAAAGTAGGATGCTACCATGTAAATATAAAACGGATAACACCATGATATGAAGAAGGAGAAATTAATGAATGAAAAAAATAATTATTTGGGGAATTAATGTTATAGTTATTATTCTAACTGTGTTTTTGGTGAGTTGTATTATTAGAAATAATGCAAATAGAAGTAATGATATCAAAACACAGAAAAATACCGTAACAGTAAAAGAAACGGTACAGGATGGTAATTATTCGATTGGATTCTATAGTTATGAAAAGAAAATCCGGAATAAGACAAAAAAGTGCTGGATACCTTTTGTGGATTTTGCTAGTTTAGAAACAACAGATGAGAACATGGAAACAACAGATGAGATAAATAAAATTTTGTTTGATAGTGCTACGAAATGGATGAAATATGATTTTGTAAGCTCAGTGGCAAAACGAGAACGACCGGTAATTAGGTGTCATAATGAAAGATATTTGTCAATTGAATTATCATATTGCACTTATACAAACAGATCCTGTGAAGTGTGCAATTATATTACAATTGATCTCAAAAGGAAGAAAAGAATTTTTTTAAAAGATATCGTGGATAAGAAAACAATTATTAAAAAAATGAGCGAAGGAACAGATGTTTATGCAAAAGAACGTGTGGTGCTGGAAGAAAACGAGAATGAGAAGGCAACTTTAAATCTTCGTGAATCTTTAAAAAAGGATTCCGTTACAGAGTTAGAAGAAATGGTGGATGAATGTTCCTTGGATGAAGGCCAATTTCCATTTGCACTTGATGATAAGTGGAGAGGTCTTGTGAATAAAAGTGGATTTTACATACAGGGGAATATACTTGTTATTGATGATGCAAGAATGCGTCAACATAGCAAGATAATTATAAAAAATGTAATTAACTAAGCAGGAAGCGATGAGCAGGGAAAATGAGTATATCAATTGATATTAAAGAAAGGAAAGTGTGATAATTATCTTCCCGGTTATCATGCAAGGAGAAGAATGAAAAATAAAATTTGGACATGTCTTATAATTTTGACTATTGCAGCAGTAAATGTATCTTGTAATAGTGAAACAGAATGTAAACACATTGATTCACAGGTGACTTCAAAGGAGGCTCAGAGTAAAGATTTTCAAAGTGAAAATTTCGAGAAAAATGTTGAAGATACGGAGGAATATTCTGGTTCTGACAATCCCATTGATAAATACTTCACCCCTAAACTAAAGTCTTGGGATATTTCAGAGGTGGAATTTAGAGAAAATCGAGAAGCATATAAAAAAGCATGGAAGGCTGAATACAAAAATGTAATGAAATCCCTAAAAAAGAAGTGTGTTTATGCTGAGGACAAAAGAAATATTAATTCGTTAGAGAAAAATATTGAACAGCAAATTAAGGTGGAAAAGAAAGTTCTGAAAACAGAATTGACGGAAGCCTATGAAACAAATCCGGATTCGAGTAAGGTCAAAAATGATTTTTCAAGGATTTCTTTACTGGGGCATGGAACGAGGGAACGTTTGAGTCAGAGTGAAGGAGAGATATATCGGGATGTGTGTATAAGAATTTTGAATTTATATACAGGAAAATATAAATTCAAATTTTGCGCTCCTAAAAATGAAAACTAAATTAGCTAAAATTGGATATGTCGCAAATAGTTTCAATACCGTACTTGGCGATTTTATAAGTGCAGGGAGGCTTTATGAATATATTGGTGGAATGTGTAATCCAAGAAAACTTATTAAATATTCCAGAGCATTTAACTTGGAAAAGAAATAGTTATAAAGGAGTAGAGATATGGGCGAAAAATTATTATTGAATAAGGCTGCCAAGATAGCGGTTGAAGATATCGTGCAAAAGGTAATGGATATTTTTGAGGCAGAAGACGGAAGAGTGTTTGAGGAAAAGAAAAAGGAAGTAATAGAATATCTAAAAAATCAAGAGGACACTTTACTGGCAGAAAGGGTGCTTTCGGCTGCCATTAATGATGAAAAAGGCCGATGTTGGAAAGAAAAATTTTGGCAGGCGGGAGAAACATTGCAGAGTAATGGTCATGTTATATTACGAAAGGTAAAAGAAACGGATAGAGAAATGTTTCTTGAACTGCAAAGGGAGACTTCTATGATGAGGTCTATGCTTAAAGAGGAAGGCTACCGGTTAATGCTGTGGGACGAGCATATACAGGATAAAGCATTAATGGCTACAATAGAGGTTGATGACGAATATGCCGGGTATTGTGGGATTAATAATCTTTCAAAGGAGTATTGGGAAATTGCAATAGAATTGCGTGAGAAATGGAGGAGACAAGGTATTGGATATAATGCATTAAAGATTTTTTTGTCGGAAATGAAATCGCGGGTACAAAAGAGAGAATTTAGAGTTAAAATAGATTCTGATAACTATGCAAGCCAAGGTTTGTTTGAAAAATTAGGTGCGGTACCATATGGTATAGCAGAATTTATGTTGCACAAAGAGGAAGATATAAGGAAGTGTGAAGAAGAAAATTTGCAGGAAATAGATGATAAGTTAATGGAAGTAGCTGAGAAATTTGGCGTAGAACCAAGAAAACTATTAAGCCATGTGCTGGAATATAGATTGGAATGGTAATGGTTAATTGATAGGGAATCAGAAAAGGTATGTAAATATTTGAAATGATTCCCCTTTTAATATTTCGTTTTGCATTATTTAGTTCTTTTTTAGTGGGAAAAATATTATTCCAAAGAATTTATAGGTTACGGGTTGACAGGCTCTGTCAACTAAAATTATGATATTGATATAACATAAGTGCACATAATGTTATATTAAAATATTTGGAGGAAAAAAGAAAATGAATGGATTAAGATATATAAGAAAACAGTGTAATTTTTCTTTGAGTCAGTTGGCTGAGAGGTTGGAAGTTTCGAGACAAATAATAAGTGCTTGGGAAAATGGGAAAAAGGAAATTCCAGAAATGAGAAAGAAGCAATTGGCAGATTTTTTTGGTATTGACAAGTGTTTCTTTGATGAAATATCGGAGGAACAGAAAAGAATTTTGTTAGACAAGGCAATGTTTAGATATATCGAAGATGGTGAGGAAACTTATCGTTATAAGCCTGATAAGAATACGAAAAAGCTGGTTGCATATTTTCCACCAGAACATGAAATGAGTTTGAGCGAGGAACTTATTGAGTTGCAAAGGAAGCAAAAACAATTACTGGATCGTATAAACCATATGATTTCAGGTCCTAAACAAGTAAGTCTTAGAGACCAAATGTGTTTTATTACGAGGGGAGTAGAAGTTTTTAGCATGATAGCAGATGCTATGGATGGATGTTTTTCAAAAGAAATACAATATAAAATGCCATATTATTTTGGAATACTGGAGGTTTTGCGAGCAATGAATATTGTGATAAATTTGTCAGATGATGAGCACAGGGATAATGTATCAGATGACGAAAATTTTAATGAATTAGTATCGGTCATAAAACGGGTATTTGAGAATATGATGGATAAGACAAGCATACCGGTGAACAATTCAGAAAAGAATAATGGTAATAATAAAGAGGTATTAACGATGCAGGAGAAAATACATATGGCAGAGGAAAGTTATAGTAAATTTGAGAAACCAAAGGATATGAAGATGTATTCCGTATATTTAGATTAAAATGCAAAATCCAGTGTGAGTGGGATGATTATTGGACAGCTGGGAATGTATTATATACTCAAAGAGAACCTTTAAACCTTATAATTCTGAATTTTGTAGGAGGTAGAGAGATGAGAGATTGGATGGATTTTGATGGCGACGGTGAGGTGGATAGCTGTGAGAGGATGTTTGCTGAAGAAATGCTTTGCACGAGTAAAGAAGAGCATGAGGCATTATTTGGAGATGCTGGAGATTTCGATGACGATATGGAAGATGATTTTGAAATTGATGCCATGGCAGCAGGCCTTGATGTTGATGAGTTAGAACTTATGGATCCGGATGAGAGGGCAGAGGCGTTAGAAGAAGCCGGCTTAGATCCGGATGACTATGATTTTTACTAGGGCTAAAAAGGCATGTTGATTAATATGAGTTGTTATCTGCCCTCTAAACTGGTATGATAAATTTATCAATAGGAGGACCGTGATTATCATGAGAATACTTATGTTAGGAAACAGTTTTACCTCGGCTAACAATCTTCCCCAATTAATTGCAAAAAGAACCGGTGCGGAGGTTGTAGCACATACAAGAGGTGGTGCAAGGTTAAAGGAACATTTGAATCCTAATACAAAAATGGGAGCAAAAACATTAGCGGCATTGAAAGAGGAACCGTGGGATTTTGTTATTTTGCAGGAAATGAGTAACGGACCGATTACCTCGAAAGAAAGTTTTCGTGACAGTGCAGGAGATTTGTGTGATTTGATATGGTCGATAGGTGCAAAACCGGTTCTTTATGCGACGTGGGCTTATCAAAAGGACTGCGCTAAACTTGTAAAACTTGGGCTTTCATATGATGAAATGTATGAGCAGATGCATGAAAGTTATTATGAAACTGCAAAAGAAAATAAAGCACTTATTGCGGATGTAGGGACAGCATTTTATGAAAATTCAAGTGATACACCTATTTATGCAGATGATGGCTGCCATCCGAGTGCTGTAGGAAGTGAAATTGCGGCTGATGTCATTTCAGAAATCATCAGAAATAACTATAGGCAATTGGCAGCAAATGATGGAGATGAATTTTGTCCGCGATGTGATGCCAATTTAACATTGCAAAAAGGTTATCGCAACGATTTGCCTTACTGGGTTTGCAAGGGGTGTGGAGAGATGCTGATAAATCCGCGTGTGGAAACAGACAATGAGGTGGCGTGGATTTGCGACCAATGTGAAGCCCTGCTGAATGAACAAGATGGTTTTAGCGAGAACTGTGATAGTTGGAAATGCACAGAGTGTGGCTTTGTAAACCGAATTGATACGAGTATGATTTATTTGTCCGAGGCTGAATATCAGATGTCGCTTTCGAATCCTTATAAGGGAATGACGGATGAAGACGTAATTGAACTTATGAGTTATGGAGAAATCAGCAATTTGGATGAAAGAGAAAATGTTGTACTCGTAAAAAGGGATGGGAAAAATTATGTAAAGAAAATTCTCAGTACATATAATGAAAGTGTATATCGGTATCTTATATGTCATCCAATTGCCCATATGCCACAGATTTCTAAGGTTTATCGAGGTGACAGGTATTTAGTGATTATTGAGGAATACATCGAAGGAAGTTCATTATCGGAATACCTGAAGAAAGGAATATTTAAGCCTACAGAGGCAGTGCATATTGTCAGAAATTTATGTTGTATTTTAAATGAATTGCATACACTGGAGTGCCCAATCATTCATCGGGACATCAAACCATCAAATGTTATGCTCACCAAATCAGGAGAAGTGGTGTTACTCGATATGAATGTAGCAAAATGGTATGATTCGGAGGAAAAAGAAGATACAAGACTGCTTGGCACCAAGGACTATGCGGCACCGGAGCAGGTCGGATATGGGATGAAAGCGTCTTCAAATAAAACCGATATTTATGCAGTTGGGATTCTTTTAAATGTAATGCTTACCGGAAAATTTCCGAAAGAGAAACCGGCACAAGGAAAATTGTGGAATGTTATAGAACGGTGCATATCTTTGGATGCGAATTCCAGATATCGTGCAGACGAATTAATTGAACGATTGGACAACTATTTAGGGGAGAATACGAATGCAGGAAAAAAGGACAGATGAACTGGATGAACTTTTGGAAAAAATGAAGTCTGAGCAATTAGGCGATTATTACAAAGACAACAAAAAATATATGGCAGATGACAAGAAAACATTTTCTTATTATATGAAAGATGTTTTGGCAAATAAGAATTTAATGTGTACGAATCGAAAAATATGTTTGAAGGATATTTATTCAATTGCCGGTGTCTCTGAATCTTACGGCGAGAAAATTCTAAATATGGAAAAGCATACGAAAAACCGCGATTTGATTCTTCGATTTTGTATAGCGGGACATTTTTTGCTGGATGAAGTGAACCGGGCACTTAAATTATATGGAATGAATCCATTGTATGCGAAGGATAAGAGAGATGCCTGTTTCATTGTCGCAATTAATAATAGGAAATATGAATTGTTTGAAATTGATGATATGCTTGAGAGGCAGGGGCTAAAAAAAATATCAAAAGAAGAATAAGCAAAATCCTCACCGTTTTGGTGGGGATTTTTTTGATTATTTTGTGATAGGATAATCTCACAGATATCTGAAAAGTTACGCAGAGTAATCAAAAAGTAATTTGAAATGCAATTGCAAAATTTATATAGTTATATTATGAAAGGGGGCGTAGTTTTATGGGGGTCAAAATTAGCCTCGGAAAGTTTATTTCGACGAGGCGAAAACAAAAGTTTATGACGCAGGAAGAACTGGCAAATAAGATGCATGTGTCCAAATCTGCAATTGCAAAATGGGAAACGGATGGTGGAGTCCCAGATCGGGATAATTTGTATCGACTGGCTGAAATCATAGGTGTTTCTGTGGATGCCATGCATCATATAATGGCTGGAAATGCCAGCTTTGAGGAGAAGGAAATTGCTCCGCCCAATATTACGCAGGATGTAATTCAATTGCTGGAAGCATATGGATATGAAGTGATTCGACCGGAGGAGAAAAGGAACATTGTAGTGAAGATTAAGGAGGAAGAAAGATGACAGAAACAGATGGAAAAAAGAAAATAATTGTGGTTTCATTTTTGGCTATGTTGATTGGCTCAATAATGTTAATAATAACTTTGTTTGTGCCTTTTGCATCTGCTACAGATGATCATAGGGAGTATTTAGAAAAGTACGCAAATACGGTGAGTATTGAGGAATTGGATATAACAAATGAACAATTGCTTGATGTATCATTGTTTAAATTTGCAAGAATATATTCTGCATTAAGTGGAATGGAAATTTCAAGAGACATAAGTATTTCTTGTATTGCGATGATTTCAGTATTTGCTTTTTTTGCGCTATTAACATTGCTTTTTTCTATATTAAGGAAAGCAATACCTGTAATTATTTTTGATTTACTTACATTCGTTGTGTTTAGAATTATACAATGGGATTTTGAAGACAGAGGTGTGATTTCAAACAGTAAATATGATGGTGGAATAGCACTGTACATAGGGTATATTGGTGTGGTTATTGTTATGGCTGGAGCTGTGACTCTTTTAGTAATGAAGATTAAAAATAAAAAACAACGAAAAGTGTTAGAACAGTAAAATGGAGGAAATTTTAATGAAAAAATTATTATCAATGGTAGTTATTTTTTGCATGGTATTTATTTTGGGGGCTTGTGGAAGCAAGGAAGCTGGAAGTGAGGCAAACGGTAATACGGAAGATGAAAAAGCTAAAATCAAAATTGAAGAGTTGAATTATCAGGTTAATGTTGAAGTTGATAATGGTGAACGCTATGTGATGATGAAATTAACCAATAATTCTAAATATGTAATTACAAATTTTGAATTGACATATAAAGCAAAAAAAGATGTCACGAATGAGCAGAAAAACAAATTTTATGATGAAATACAAAAGAACTTTAAATTTAATGAAGAGGATGTTAATGAGTTAAAACAAAAAGAAATTTCTATGCATGCCGAAACAAACAGATTGATTGATGCTGGTCAAACAGTTGATAAAATTAATTGTTATTATTTTGGTGGCAGCTATTATTTAAAGGATATAAATCATTTGAAACTTTGTGAGCCAGATATCGCTACTATAAAATATATTGATGATGGCAAGATTCATACGATGTATTATGACTATGCTAATGACAGTTATTCTTATGATGATGAAATAATACCTTCAAATCAGTGGACCAAAAGGGCAATTGGGCAAAAAATACCAAAACTTGATTCTAAATGCATTATTGCTGATACAGATGAAGATGATGAGTTCAAGTTTGAAGCATATGGATTCACAATCGATGAATTTAATGAATATGTAGATAAATGTAAAAAATTAGGATATATTGTTGATGAACTTTCTTTTGATAATTCTTATTCTGCAGATAATACGGATGGATATAACGTGGATCTTGATTTTGAAGAAAAAGATTGTGCAATAAGAGTAACAATACAAAGTCCAGAGTGAACAAAAGAATGAGAGTGAGGAATGATAAATGGATTTATGTGATCAATGTGGTAACAAAAGTTTAATGCCGGAACATTATTCAGATGTCTGTTTGTGCAAGAAATGTAGCATGAAATTATTGAGTTCAACGTGGAAGAACAAAGAATATGATTCGAATGAAGAAATTGACAGACAAATGGAAAAAGTCATAAAATTAGCGGGTAAATATTCTTATTCTCCAAAAGTTATTGAAGGGCTAAGCAGTTTTTTTTCTTCAAAAAAGATAGATGGATTATACAGAAAATTTAGTGGAGGGTGTGGACAAAAGATAATTGTTTGTTCGGATAGACTTATTATTAAAACAGAGGCGGATTTTGACATCAAAGAAATTAGAAAGGCTTATAAAAGGATGTGTGCAGGAAAAAGGGGAGCGATTGGAATTGGTGATTATGTTTCCGCTCAGCAGGCAACGCAAATTGTTTCTATGGCTATTGGAAATATAGTTCCAGGGAGAGGTTTTATAAAGTCGGGAATAAAAGCATTAGGGAGTGGCGTTGCATCCAACGCGATTAGCGGAAATGTCTCCTATAATGAAAAACCTCAGAAATCAGAAACATTAAATATATCATCAGGGGATAAAAAAATTTATTATGCAGAATATGATATTGTTACTTTTTATGGGCCGATAAGTGAGGAAGAGTATGGGTTTATCCGTTTCCAAAATAGTCATTTGGCAGATGAGTCTAATATGGATGTTATATTTTGCTTCGTTAATACGAAAAGCTATAATGGTCTCATAAATTAAGACACTGAACACGACATTTCTTAATGAATCTGAT
>OLRE01003357.1_pt1 | contig 11369 bp, 12 predicted proteins | sample 1672461 | NCBI WGS metagenome assembly OLRE01 (sample SAMEA3136688, study PRJEB25190) | human gut metagenome | biome: human gut; feature: human-associated habitat; material: faeces | place: Austria | collected 2013
TGGTCAAGATCATCCAGAGCTACACCGGCGTCGTGGACAAGATGGTATGGAGGAAAGCGTAGCTATGGGTCTCGTCTATAGGATTATCGACGGCATCCCCCGTGCTTACAACAAGCTACTTCTTTTGCCCTCGCTACGGCGCTCCTTTGCTGCGTGCGGCGAGAACGTGACCCTGGGCCGCCGCAGTGAGATTGCCGGAGTGGGAAATATCTATATGGGACACGACGTGTACCTGGGCCCCGGAACTACATTGCTCACAACCCGAGCGAAAATTTGCATCGGTGACTATGTCATGAGCGGACCCAACCTTACCGTTATCACCGGCGATCACCGCATCGATATCCTCGATCGCCCCATGATGGAACTTACCGATGAGGACAAGCTCCCCGATAACGACCAGGATGTCGTTATCGGTAATGACGTGTGGATGGGCAGTGGAGTGACGATTCTGAAGGGTGTCCATGTTTCTGATCATTCCGTTATTGCCGCCGGTGCCGTCGTAACCAAAGATGTAGAGCCTGAATATTCAATCTGGGGGGGGGTTCCTGCTCGCTGCTTAGGTTCGCGGCTTAAAGGATAACGATGGTTTCAGCTAAGAATATAATACATGCGAAAGTTCTAATGGTTGGTCCCGACCTTTCTTTGCACGGTGGAATTGTTTCCGTCGTGCAGGGTTATCTCGATGGGGGCCTTGCTGAGGCATGTGATACCTTCGAGTACCTGGGGACGGGCGTCGGTTCCTCAAAGCTCGGTAAGTCTCTCGCATTTACCCGGTCGTTATTGCGCTATGCGATGATCATGCCATCCTATGACATCATTCATTTACACATTAGCGCCCGTGGGTCCTATAAACGAAAGTCAATTATGGCTCGTATGGCCCACAAAGCAGGTAAGTACGTGATACTGCACGATCACGATGGGGAGTTTAAGAAGGCTTTTGAAGAGGGTGGAGATTCCTACCGTAGTGATGTAAGAAAGACCTTCAGTATCGCCGACCGAGTTGTGGTTCTGTCGGAAGAGTGGCGCGATTACTTTTCGGAAAACGTTTGCGATCTTGAGAAGATTAACGTTGTTCATAACGGTGTTAAAATTCCGGATAAGCCGTGCTCACCTTGTTCGCGTCAAGACGTCCTATTTTTAGGACGTCTTGACGCGAACAAGAGCCCTGACGTGCTCTTGCGCGCGTCAAGAGAAATCCTGTCGCGTTTCCCGGAGACTAAAATTGTCTTTGGCGGCGACGGTGAAATCGAGAAGAACGAAGCGCTAGCCGAGGAGCTTGGCATTGCTGACCGTTGCGAGTTTTGCGGTTGGGTTATCGGCGACGAGCGCGAGGCCCTCTTCGAACGGGCCGCGGTGTACTGCCTTCCCTCCAAGAACGAGGGGCTGCCCATGAGCGTACTAGAAGCGATGGCGCGTGGTATCCCTACGGTAGCCACGGCCGTGGGGGGAGTCCCCCAAGTTATTGAGGATGGAGTAAACGGGTTCCTCATTGACGTTGATGATGTGGGAGCTCTTTCTGATAAGCTCACCATTCTTCTGGCGGACTCGAGGTTGCGTAAGAAGATTGGTGCAGCTTCGCGAGATAGCGTGACGCGCTCGTTTGGTGTCGATAACAGTATTAAACAGCTACTTGTGTTGTATCGGGCAGTCAATGGTTGATACTCGGCAGTTCTGCATCGTGATGCGTGGGACACTCCGAGTGTTATTCCAATCTTTATTTGTTAGCCATATTTCTGTTTACCTTTTGGCTTCGAGGGGACGCTTTGTATTTAGAAGTTGATAAACGGCTTTCGCGAAATCCAGGAGATCGTTACGCGTTTCTTAATAAAAGATTCGACACGGCAGTGTTCCTTCGGTGGGAGATTCCTGCCCTTATCCTTGTTCAATTCTTGACTAATGCCGGTTATCTTGCGACGAGTATTACCTATCTATTTGATTTGGTAAATATTATCCTTTTAATCTTTAATGCAAAAAGGGTCAGTGGGTTTTTCCGCCAGCACAATGGCTATAGTCTACTGTTAATTTGCTACTGCTTATTGGCTATTGCATCTGGCCTAGGTGGTGGCGTCTCGCCATTGTGTATAACATGGGAACTCATTTCGCAACTTAGGATTCCTTTGTATATCCTTCTTGTGTCGGCTTTCTGGACGATTGACGACTTGGAATCGGTTTTGCGCTTTCTATTTCGGATTCAGCCTCTGAACGCCGCTTTTGCTCTTGTTGAGTACTTTGTTTTTAACCTCACTGGTGACTGCTGCGGGGGATTGTTTGGCATCGATGCGGGTAGCAATATGCTACTTAACATGTACCTGGTTTTCGTCAGCTCCATTGCCTGCTGCGGTTATCTATCGGGCGTAAAGTCAAGTCAGGGCGCTCTATCCTTTGCATCAACTCTGGTTGGTTCGTTCTTTGTAGCCACATTAGCCGAGATTAAGTTCTTTTATTTTGAAGCTGCTGTAATTATTATCATTGCAGTTTTGCTTGGAAAGAAGAGCGCAAAGATGGCAACGGCTATTGCCTTATTTGTAGCTGCCTGCCTGGTCGGTTTGTCAGCGCTTGCGGTGTATTTTCCCGATTCGTACGATATGCTTTTCGACTCCAATCAGATGTTGTCGTACGACGATGGATCGAACGTTGCCACCAGCGGCTACGGAATATCAAGATTCGGGGCCATTTCGCAGATTGATGAACTTTTCTTTCATGGGGATACTCTTGATCAGGTTGTAGGATTTGGGTTTGGATCTGCAACCATGTCCTCCATTGATCAGTTCTGCAGTCCCTTTTATTGGACCTATGGATGGCTCCGCTACTATTATTCCCAAATTGCGATGCTCTATCTTCAAAACGGCTATGTCGGTTTAGCTATATATTTCGCTCTAATGCTTATGCCCTGCTTGTTTGCAGTACTCAAACGTAAGGAACTCGAATCTTTGGGCGGTCGATTCTGGCTGACTTTCACCGTTGCAGTCACAGTTCTGTTTGTCATGAATTGCTTTTATAACGCAAGCTCACGTTCCTACGCTGCCCTTTTGTGGGCCGTCTGCCTTGCTGCCCCGCTTTTAGTCTCTCAGAAAGGGGAAGACAATGCCATCCGATGAACGTCTATCTGCTTGCCACTATGACGTATCGGTGGTCGTGCCGATTTATCGCGTCGAGCGCTATCTTGATGATTGCGTGAATAGCCTTTTGGCTCAAACCTTAGGGAATCGTTTACAAATTGTTCTTGTTGATGATGGATCGCCCGACCGATGCGGTGAAATAGCTGATGAATATGCCGCGCGGTATGAGAACATTATTTGCGTCCATCGTAAAAACGGCGGACTGGGGCCAGCGCGGAACAGCGGGATTGATGCGGCTTCCGGTGAATATGTCGGATTTGTTGACAGTGATGACTTTGTCGACCTCGATATGTATGAGGGTTTGCTTGAAAGGGCCAAGGGGACGGGTGCAGACGCTGTCTTTTCCGGAATGAAGACGATATGCGAAGGTGAAATCTTAACCAGCTACCCTGTCCCTTATGGCAACGCTGTGTTTGACGGCTTCAATGCAGTAATGGATTTCAGGAAAACCTTTTACGGTGCAGCGCCTTCGCGCGTTGTCATGGAACCTATGCAGGTTTCCGTATGTCCTGCGATTTACAAAAGGGCGCTTCTTAATGCTGGAGACATTAGATTTGAGAATACGCGTTCCGAGGACATAATATTCAACCTCGATGCGCTTAGAGTCATGCGCGTCGTTGCAACAATGCCGCAGCTTTATTACAACTATCGGAAGGAGCAACAGGAGTCCATAACGAGTACGTTCAAACGGGCGACGGTTATGGAGTACTTCCTCCTGTTCGACCTTATCGAGAAGCGTGTATCCCACGAACAAGGAAAGCTAAAAGAGCAGTGCCGCTTGCGGTTTCATCGTCGCGTAATCGACTGTTCGAGAGGGATGCTGCAGGGTATCTTCTCTAGCTCTTTTGATTCTTCCGAGAGAGATGAATTGGTGCGAAATGTCCTAGATGCTCCAAGGCTTAAAGACGCCATAGCTGGATATCCATGGTGGAAATTGCCGGTTAAACAAGCACTTTTCTTTTTTGCAATGCGCGGCGGTTGGAAAGGGGCCCTGCGACTGATGTCAAACCTAAACAGACACTGACCAAGCCAAGTTGAAGGACCTTGAGAGGGACTCTGCTAGATTGCGGATGCCACAAAAAGCCTTTATTTAAGGGTCCTTACACACGCGGACAGAATTAAAACTTTTCGTCGACCCGCTCTGCCCGACCACAGATATATTTCATTCTGCATCAAGTCAATCTTTGTTTACGAAGCCTTAAGAAAAGGACGTTGTGGTGAACCTGAAGTTGCGAATCAAAAAGCTGATTGATGACCCCAAAGACATGAGCAAGGATTATGTCAAAAATTTGTACTCTCTGGGAATGGTAAGCGACGGCAACGCACTTATCCACCCCTCTAAGCACTGCACGACTGATGTAAACCGGCCACGGGTGATTGAGATTGGGGGCAGCGCATCTATTACTGTCGGCGTGACCATCGACAACAACGTAGTCATCCGTGCGAACACCCTCATCAACAAAGACGTTCCCGAAACCGTGTCGTCGTGGGCAACTCCCAGTGCGTCGTGAGTGGCATCGACTCTTACCTGCAATGCGTCGTGCAGCGCAGCTTGATGAGGAAGCAGACCTCTACGGCTGCTGGCGCAGAAACTCCCCTATAGGTAAACGGGGGGTACCGCCAATGGAGATTTTCCGAGAGTTCTTCTGGCTTTTCGAGCCGCGGACAGAGGGTGGCCTGAGCGACCCTTCGTTCGATTCTGTAATGGAATTGCGAGGTACGCGCGAACTTAGTTTGCGAGATTCATGCAGCTTAAGCCTGAATTTGCTTCACATGAAGACTTTATTGAGCGTCTTGAAGAGATATTCGGTTGATTTGAATAGTGGTGGTGGTTTGGTGGCAACACGTTTTGACACTCAAATTAAAAGTGCAATAGAGAGGTACAACGATCTCTCGAAAGTTAAAAAGGCGACTCTTTGGATTACGTTCTGCAGTTTCTTGCAACGCGGCCTATCGTTCATTACTGTTCCGATTTTCACTCGTCTTTTGAGCACGGCGGACTATGGCTCGGTAAGTGTTTATCAGAGCTGGGAAATGGTTGCGACTTACCTAGCGACGCTTGGCGTTACCTACGGTGGTTTTAATAACGGAATGATTAAATTTAAGGATGATCGCGAAGGCTATACTACTTCCGTTACAGGTCTTGTACTCACTTTGGGCATTCTTTGGATTATCCTCTCCCGAGTTCTTTCAGGCAATGTAGTCGCACTTACGGGCATGCCGCTTACGCTCGTGTCGCTGCTGTTTGTTGAGGTCGTCGTTAAAGGCGTTTACGATATTTCGGTGTCGAGGATGAAGTTCGACTACGAATATCGAAAGCTCGTTCCCGCATCGCTCGTCCTCTCTGTTGCCGTCCCGGCTCTGGGTGTTTTCTTCGTCGTTATGGCTAGCGACAAAGTTTTAGCTCGTATCCTGTCTTTCGTGCTCGTTGAGGCCGCTTTCGCCATCGTTCTTGGCGGTAGCATGCTTAAACGCAGCAAGATGCTTTATAAATGGGAATACTGGAAGTTTACCCTCCTATTTAACATTCCTTTGCTTCCCCACTATCTTTCGCAGGTAGTGCTTAGTTCCAGCGATCGCATAATGATTGCAAATATGTGCTCCGCGGCCGATGCGGGCGTCTACAGCATCGCATACTCCGTGGGCATGCTCATGACGCTTCTGACTAATTCTCTTAATTCTACTGTCGTACCGTGGCTATATCGAACGCTGGAAGCAAGGGAGTTGAAGAGGATTGACAGAATGAGCGTTTCTCTATTAGGCGCTTTGGCTCTAACCGTGATTTTCGTTGATATCCTGGCGCCTGAGGTTGTGGGGATTCTCGCTCCAGGTGAGTATAGCGAGGCCATGACCTTGGTTCCTGTTATCGCTGCCAGCGTTTTCTTTATGTTCATGTATTCCTATTGTTCAAACATTGAGTTTTATTACGAGAAAACTGGTCTTGCCGCAATTGCTTCCGTGCTCGCAGCGGTGCTCAACCTTGGACTAAATGCTGCGTTTATTCCCATGTTCGGTTATCGTGCTGCTGGATATACGACATTGGCTTGCTATATAGCGCTTGGAGCTGTACATTACGAGTTTTCGCAGCGTGTTACTCGCGACAAAACAGGTGCATCCGCGCTCAATGGGATTTCAATTTGGGGCCTATCCTTCGTTTTCGTCGGCATCTCCCTCGTTCTTCCCCTTCTTTATCCTCATCCCATCATTCGCTACGCCGTTTTTGGCGTCGCTGCTGCCACAGCGCTTCTATGCCGCAGGGCAATCATCGCAAAGCTAAAGGAGTTTAAGGCCTAATGACATCTACGTCTCAACCTCCAATTTATGTGTCGACAATTATTGATTCGCACAATTATGGAACCGTTCTTCAGGCTGTGGCCACCCGAGATACGCTTTCTCGGTACGGTCACCCCGTGTTTATCGATTATTGTCGCCCGCATTGGACGACTAAGGGTTGGGTCAAATCCTATATGGGCAACATGAACCGAAGCGTTCCCGAGAGGCTTGCGCGCCTCGCCGCAAACGCTCCCGTTCGACATAAATCTTCAAAGCTGTTTCGCTCTTTCGTCGAGCGCGAACTGGAGCTCTGCTCGTCGGCTCCATATCTCTCGCAGGGGGAGGGGCTTGACTCGGACGCAGTCTATTGTGTGGGCAGTGACCAGACTTGGAACATTGAGTGCAACCATGGCATCGACCCCGTGTATTTCCTCGCGAATGTTCCCGAGGGCTACCGGAAGATATCCTTCTCGGCGAGTTTCGGCCGACCTAGCCTCAGCTCCGAGGAGTCTGAGCTCACAAAGCCTTTGCTTTCCCAGTTTGACGCCATCTCGGTTCGCGAGAGTTCGAGCGTGTCTATCTTGGAAGGTATGGGACTTAGCGGTACTGCGTTAAAAGACCCCGTGCTGCTTTGCCGGCCGGAGCTGTGGCATGAGCTTGCCGCGCGTGTTCCAGCCTCGAATGAGAATTATGTGCTCGTCTATATGCTTAACGAGAATCCCGAGATGTGCGCTTTCGCCCGTAAGCTTGCTAAGCGTGAGGGGATAAGAGCCCGTATTGTGACGTTTAACCCTCTGAAGCGCGCCCCAGAGGGTTTGGAGGGCGTCTGTCTTCCTAAACCGGAGGAATGGGTTGCCCTGTTCCGTGATGCGTCGTATGTGGTGACAGATTCTTTCCACGGTACTTGCTTTTCGCTCCTATTTGAGCATCCCATGATTGTGTTTGACCCGCCAAAATTCTCGGTTCGCCTTAAGGACGTGCTAGCTGACTTTGGCCTTGCCGACAGGCGCGTTGCTGATGGCAGCGATCCGATGCGCATAGCTGAAGAGCCTGTTGACTGGGTTTCCGTCAGTTCTAAAAAAGGTGAATTCTCCAGTGAAGCCAAGGCTTTCCTTGACGGTGTTTTCGGTGTTTCCGCGAGGGCTGGTGTATGACGAATCTAGATAAGACCTGCCTTGCTGCGGTTGATGCGGACAAGGATGAGCTCATGCTCTCTTCTTCTGGTGGTGCTTTTTCCGTTCTGGCCAGAAAGGTGATTTCTCGCGGGGGCGCTGTGTACGGACATGCTTTTGACGAGGGTTTACATGTTGCTTGCGTGCGCGTTGATAGTCTCGACGGACTTGCAGCCCTTCGAGGGTCAAAGTACGTTCAGAGCGATATGGGTGATTCCATGTTGCTCGTCAGAGATGATTTGAAGGCTGGGCGCGAGGTCCTCTTTAGTGGAACGCCCTGCCAGGTGGATGGGCTGCTTTCGTTTTTGGGTGGCCCGCAAGATAGGCTGCTTACGGTGGATATCGTGTGTCACGGAGTTCCGAGCCAGCCATTTTTTAGTGACTGTCTTAAGTGGGAGTTCGCTGGCAGTCGCTTGGATAGCGTCAGATTTCGCGATAAGCGAGAAGGTTGGGGCTGCGGAGGCGGTACTACTACTACCCCTGTTTTTCATAGGCTTGTTACGAGGGAAAGGCCTTTTTCTCCTGAGATTTCTTTCTATTACAGGCGTTTTATTTCCGGTGACGTTTATCGCGAGAGCTGTTACCGGTGTCCTTATGCCGGTGGAGAACGTCCTGGAGACTTTACCATCGGTGACTTCTGGGGGATTGACGTTGACGCCTCGGGCCTTGATCCCAGGCACGGGATTTCCGTCATTATCGCCAATACTGAAAAGGCCGTAGCTCTTGTCCCGTACATAAAGGAAGAGGCGGCTTGGGCCGAACGACCGCTCGAAGAGGCTATCCGAGGCAACGAACAGCTTATGCACCCGACGCCGCGGCCCGAGGCGCGTGACATCGTGTTGGATCGTTGGCTGGAGGAGGGCATAGGCGTGCTTGAGGACGAGTATCGTCGCTTCACCCGGCTTTCATCCAAAAAGTGGCTTGTAAAAAGGTCTGTAAAGAAAATCTTGAAAGGAGTGCTCGGCAAATGATGGAAAAGAGTATTCCAGTATTGTTCGTCGACGACTCCGAATGCTGTGGTTGTGGCGCTTGTGTTGTCGCGTGCCCAAAGGGGGCCATTAGCATGGTTCCGAACCGTTACGGGTTTCTGTATCCCAAGATTGCTGAAGCCACTTGTGTTCGTTGCGGCAAGTGCCTTAGTGTCTGTGCATTTAAGAAGAGACTGGGAAGTGCAGTTAAATAACAAGAAATAACATGAAGCTGATCCGTTTTGATTCGATTGCCCATGGTGTATCGGGTTGTTCGTGAACATCTCTGATTTGCGTGCTTGTGGTTTCAGCTATGTCATGGTGGACGCAACAACCAAAGGGTATTACCTTAAACGTAGTCACATACGGTGAAAGGCTAGGGGCGGCATCTGAGTGGGACCATCCTCTTGATTGAACTGTCAAATTCTAAATGACCACTATGCCCAATTCTCTTTGGCGATTCGGGCCGGTTTTAAGCGAAGATCGACACGCGGTCCCTGTCGAACCTATCGTTCCAATCTTTACGGCGATTATCTATCCCAGAAATCTTTTGTGCATCAGAATTCTAGGGCAGCAATCATATTTTTATTTTCGACGGCTGGACTTCGCCCTTACAACAGCATTTCCGATGCGATCTCGAATTACTGGAAATAGCCAAGGAAACAGATGAATGAAAGAGTCGAAACAACGCGCTTACGGCATCGACATTGCTCGTCTAACAGCGATGTTTATGGTTGTGTTGCTACATAACCTTGGGCGAGGGGGAATCCTTGACTGGACGTTAGATTCCGTTAGCGACTTAGCTTACTTAGGAATCGAAAATTACGCGATAGTCGCCGTAAACGTATTTGCACTGATATCAGGTTATTTATCCGCCGGTAAACCGCTTAAAGCACGCTCCATTTTCTCAATCTGGGCAACAGCTTGTTTTTGGTCTATGACAACTGGACTAACGGGATTCAGTCTTGGCCAATTCAGTATAACTGATTTGCTTAAGTCGGCATTTCCAGTTTCCACCGCAGAATATTGGTACCTGAACAGCTTTCTTCTCCTGCAACTAATGGTGCCTTTTCTAAATTGTGCAATCATATCTTTGACATCAGTTCAACTGGGATCGCCACTTCAGGCCTGTTAATTGCCTCTACGCTATTTGAATCAACCGGGCTAAATAAAGGATATTCTACGATGTGGCTTGCTGTGCTCTGGCTCACCGGCGCATCAATTAAAAGAAACAAAGAAGCCTTAGATAGAGTCGTGAGTACAAAACGGCTATTATTTGTCTATTTATTATTACCACTCGTCGTTTTGTATCACCAGTGGAACGACGTTCATGTACTACAGGTGAGTCCCAGTCGATGGCTTTCGTATTCCAACCCTTACATTGCAACGAGTGCCATCTGCTTCTTTATCCTCACTACAAGAATTAATGTCAGCTCAGAGAAATTGAAGCTGTTGCTAACGCAAGTTTCGCCATTAACTTTTGCAGTCTATACTATAGACAATAGTAAATGGTTTTACAGAATATGGCTCTCCGGAAGACTTAGCTGGATGTTAGATAAACCAACATTAATAGGCGTACCTCTTCTGATATTCATAAGTCTGATTTTTTTCACGGTCTGTTTAGTGCTTGAGTCGCTTCGAAAAAAGGCTATAAAAATGCTAAATTCCTTGAAGCCAGATAAGTCTAGCAATTGTCGTTCAGCATGCTAGAGATACGTTTGATTAAATACTCATACTCAATAACAGCTAAAGTAAATATGACTCACCGGAGAAGGGGCTTTAGTACTGGCTGCGACGTGATCGCGGACGTGGCGAACAAGGTGCACACGAGGGATCTGTTTAAGAGGGACCAGGCGAGAGCGGCTTTCGCGGCTTTCCCGCAATCTAAATACTGAAATTGAGTTTAGCACGGGGTGTATCGGCGCCAGCCGATACACCCCGTGCTCTATTACTCTCACTACTTACAATAGCATTCGCTGCCGCCACGAGCTTGATGGCGCTTTTCATCAAGGATGAAAAATATAATGATTAACTATTGTCATAGTGTAGTATCGCGAAAGTTGATGTAATAGGCTCTTTAGCCCCTGTGTCCAGGATCCGGAATCTATCGAAATCTTTGGCCGACTCCACTCTGTCGGCAAGCTCAAGGCTAGATTCGACCATCTACTTCTCCGAGAAGCAATGCTAGCCGGACCGCGTCTCGGCCTGGTCGTACATGACGGCGCCCACGAGCCTGAGCAGCGAATTCTCCGATGAGAAGATCTGTACCACGTGCGAGTGGCGCATCGTTTTCCTGTTGGCGCGCTCCTGCACGTTATTGGCGTGCAGGCGCTTCCGGTGCGACGGTGGGAAGTCCAGGTACGCGATTGCGTTGGGCTCCGCTTCTTCGAGTCCTCGGGCAGCACCCCTCCAGCATCTTGCATGCCACTACATGGATACTGAATCAGAAAAACCTGAAAGCAGGGCGATAATCTTAGTATCGTTTTTAATTTTTAATGGCGGAGGAGACAATGGGTCTAATAAATCTACCTGAGTACATCTCAGCGATTGTGGCAATCATCGCATTGCTCATTTCTTGTTACCAAGCTCGTCTCAGCAACAAGCAGTCTCTATTCAATCGACGTTTAAATATATGGATAATCGTCGATAAACTCATGAGTGTTTACGAAAAAAACGCGAAGAGCTTGGAACATGATAACGAACCACAAATGGCTATCGACCTGCAATTCGCTTGGCTAACTAACACCACGTAACTGCAATTAATTTCAGCCTCAATAAATCATGTGTTAGATGTCGAACCTCAACTCAAATTGCATTTAAAGCTTGATGAAATGAGA
>OLRE01003358.1_pt1 | contig 11359 bp, 7 predicted proteins | sample 1672461 | NCBI WGS metagenome assembly OLRE01 (sample SAMEA3136688, study PRJEB25190) | human gut metagenome | biome: human gut; feature: human-associated habitat; material: faeces | place: Austria | collected 2013
GGGGTCACGCCCCTTTGGCAAGGTAAGCCCGCAAGGGCGGTGGGAGTTTCCGGGGAAACTGCCATACCTTGTATGGCACATCAGTCCGCGACTAAATGCGCTGCTTCATTGTGCAGGGCATTTCAAGGCGTGGACGGAGGGGACATGAACCCCGTAAAGGAAAGTGAGATTACAATGGCAAGTGTAGAGAAGTTTTCAGCGGGCGCAGTCCGCAATCAACTGCGGCACAATCGCCGCGAAATCGAACACTCTGGCAATCCCGACATTGACCCGTCTCGGCAGGGGCAGGACTATGTTCTGTCCCCCGATAGGGGTATGAGCGATTATGACTATTTTTTGCAGCGCAAATCAGAACTGTACTGCTATAACCGCGATGACGTAAAGGTTATGGCTGGCTGGGTCGTAACAGCCCCGCAGGATTTAGACCCGGAGCGCTACGACGACTTTTTCTGCGCAACATACGATTTTTTGGCAAATCGCTATGGCGCATCTGTCAAGAGCACACGCATTTGCGAGGAAAATGTCGTGCAGGCCATCGTCCATGATGACGAGGGAGGCCAACCGCATTTGCATTTTTGTTTCGTGCCTGTTGTCGAAGACCCGAAGCACGAGCAGGGCTATAAAATCTGTGCGAACGATGTTCTTGACCGCCGTGAACTGCGCAATTTTCACCCAGACCTGCAACGCTATTTAGACGCCCACGGTCTGGAAGATGCCCGCGTTATGACAGGCGTAACCAAGCGGCAGGGCGGCAACCGCACTGTCGCGCAGCTTAAAGCGGAACGCGAACAGGAATACCAGCAGGAAGTAGAACGCCCTGCACTGTATTTCGGTGAATCGTCCGGGTCGGAACTGCGTTTTTGAGGTACAGCCATGAATCAGGCGGTAATGCTTATCAACTGCTATCTGTACGGCGCAACGGCAGTCATGCTCCTTGTGCTGCTACTGATAGTATATTTTCGCGGACAGGTGAACCATTTTCCAAATCCCTTTGCAAAAAAGAATCTTGTGTATCGACATCCGGCGCAAGCAAAAGGGATTCTGTTTGGTAAGAAATTCGGGCTGTTGGCCTACTCACCCGAACAGGACGAGGGGCATATTCTCGTGCTGGGGCCGTCTGGCACAGGCAAAACAAGTGCTTTGCTGATTCCAACATTGCGCAGTTGGCAGGGTACGGCGCTGGTGGTGGATATTTCCGGCGATATTTCAGCGAATGTCAACACGCCCAACAAAATTGTATTCGACCCGACGTCAGAAAGTTGTATCCCGTATGATGTGTTTGCCTCAATCAGTGCCGTAACGGATGACACTGAGCGGCAGGAGCGTTTGGAACAGCTTGCTTATCTGCTGTTACCAGACAAAGCTAATGATAGCGAGGCGGGCATATTCTTTTGTAAGAATGGCCGCAAAATGATAACGGCAGCACTTATCTGTTACTATGGTATGGGCTGGGGCTTTGTGGAAATCTGTGAGTTCTTCCTCGGTCATGATTGGCGCAGTCTGTTGAACGATATTGCAAAGCAGCAGAACCCGATTGCCAATATGTTCATTAGTTCATTTGCGGGGGCAAGTGAGCAGAATACGGCAGGTTGCAAACAGGCGGCAGATGATGCCTTAAAACTGTTTGCGACAAACGAAAAGATTAAAAATGCACTTAGAAAAGTGCCAAGCTATGAAAAAGCCATCAGCCCGGCCACATTGGAAACCAGTAGCGTATACATCTATATCCCAGACGAAAAGCTCAAAATCTATGGCGACCTGCTACGCATTATCACGGCGCAGTCGATGGAATACTTTTCATCCAGACCGCCGGAAAACAAGCAAACGATTTTGTTTTGTCTTGACGAGTTTGCTTCATTCGGTAAGTTGCAAATTGTTGAAAGTCTGCGCAAGCTGCGGAAACGCAGAATTAGAATCCTTGTCCTGACCCAGTCGTTAGCCGACCTCGATATGATTTACGGTAAAGATGAACGGAAAGCGATGCTGGGTAACTTTAAGTTTACTGTTCTGCTCGGCTGCAAAGACACCGAAACACAGGAATATTTCTCCAAAATGATTGGTGAAAAACATTCCCTATTGGCACCCGACCCCAGCCAGAAGCCACAGCCCATCATCAAGCCAGCTGACCTTGCACATTTGGAACAAGACCTATTTGTAATTTGCGATGACGGAGCAATCCGGCTGCGGAAAAATTTCTACTTCAAATAGTGCATGACATCTACAATAATTTACGAAATACGGCAAAAAGCGGGTGACAAATGCCCGCTTTTTCGTTATAATAGATAAAAATATGTATCTTTGGCTGCAAGTCCGATTTATGGGATGGTGCATTTGCTACAATATACATAGGGTTAAAAAGTGTACTTGAAATTTGGAGGAATCACGATGCCGGATAACAAAAAAGAGCAGGAACGCGAAGAACTTCACCGCGCAATATGGGCGATTGCTGATGACCTGCGCGGGAGCGTGGATGGCTGGGATTTCAAATCCTACGTTCTGGGCATCATGTTCTACCGCTATATTTCCGAGAATCTGACAAACTACATTAACGCGGACGAAATCGCGGCAGGCAACGCAGATTTTGACTATGCCAAACTGTCTGACGAGGAGGCCGAGCAGGCACGGGATGACTTGGTGCAGACCAAAGGCTTCTTTATCCTGCCGTCTGAACTGTTCGTCAATGTCCGCGCCCGTGCGCCGCAGGACGACAACCTCAACATGACGATGGAGGCCGTCTTCCGTCATATCGAGGATTCCGCCAAAGGCACCGAGAGCGAGGACGACTTTGCCGGTCTGTTCGATGATATTGATGTCAACAGCAACAAGCTTGGCGCTACGGTGGCAAAGCGCAACGCAATGCTTGTCAAGCTGCTGGACGGCATCGGCGCGATGAAGCTCGGTGAGTACAAGGAAAACACGATTGATGCGTTTGGCGATGCGTATGAGTACCTGATGAGTATGTACGCCTCCAACGCTGGCAAGAGCGGCGGCGAGTTCTTTACCCCGCAGGAGGTCTCGGAACTGCTGACCCGCCTTGCTGTCGTGGGCAAGACCGAGGTCAACAAGGTCTATGACCCGGCCTGCGGCTCCGGCTCTCTGCTGCTGAAGGCGGCTAAGATTCTGGGCAAGGAGAATGTGCGTCAGGGCTTCTTCGGTCAGGAAATCAACCTGACGACCTACAACCTGTGCCGTATCAATATGTTCCTGCACGATATTGATTTTGATAAGTTCAATATCGCCCACGAGGATACGTTGATTTCGCCCCAGCATTGGGACGAGGAACCCTTTGAGGTCATTGTCAGCAACCCGCCCTATTCTATCAAATGGGAAGGCGATGATAACCCGGTCTTGATTAACGACCCGCGTTTTTCCCCCGCGGGTGTGCTGGCCCCGAAATCCAAAGCGGATTTGGCCTTTATCATGCACTCGCTGGCATGGCTGGCGACCAACGGCACAGCGGCCATCGTCTGCTTCCCCGGTATTATGTATCGCGGCGGCGCGGAAAAGAAGATTCGCCAGTATCTGATTGACAACAACTTTATCGACTGCATTATTCAGTTGCCCGGCAATCTGTTCTTTGGCACCAGTATTGCAACCTGTATTATGGTGCTGAAGAAGAGCAAGGCCGAGAACAAGACGCTATTTATTGATGCCTCGAAAGAATTTGTCAAGGTCACGAACAACAACAAGCTGACCGAGGACAACATTGCAAAAATCGTGGCCTCGTTCGTTGACCGCGAGGATAAGGACTATTTCTGCCGCCTTGTGCCCAATGACGAGATTGCCGTGCAGGATTATAACCTGTCTGTATCCACCTATGTGGAGCAGGAGGACACCCGCGAGGTTATCAACATTACCGAGCTGAACGCAGAAATCAAGCGCATTGTGACGCGGGAACAGGTTCTGCGTGATGAGATTGATAAGATTATTGCGGAGATTGAGACAAATTAAAGCGTAAAGCGATAGAAAGGTGGTGGACACATTGGGAGACAGGAATGCAGAAGAAAACTGCCTAAACAGAGCGATTGAACTGGCATTAAAGCAGTGCGGATGGACAAAAAGATTCGCAAAGAGACTATATGCCGGAGTACAAGATGAATTTAAGGAAGTGGACAAAGCGCGACCTGATTTCGTTGTGCTGTGTCCGCCAACGGGAAATGAAAAAGGCAAGCTGATTGGCATTGAACATTTTCGTGTTGATATGCACGTCACGCAAAAGAAAACAAATGACATAGCATCAACGGCAATAGTTCAGCAGAAAAATATTAGTGCTTTTTACAACGAACACCGCAAAAAGGTTTTAGAATCACAGCATATACCGCAAGAAACATTAAATGATTTAGCACAACTGTTAAAAGGCAGAATAGAGGCGGAACAAAAAGCGACATACAGTAATTTTATTGCGTCGTTTGAGTATGGGCTGAAAAAGCATGTATCGCATATTGATGCTTATTGGGAAAATTTGAATAGCATTAGAGGTAAAAATGATGCGGAACTTGGGTTCCTAATTGAGATTCATGCGGACTTTGACCATCTGTATTTATGGCATAATGGAAAAGTCAGGAAAGAAACAGGGCAGCATATACCAATTTTTGATGACATCATTAAGCAGATAGAGAAAAACATAGATACAGATAAGGTGTCGTTTGTTATACTCTATTTTGTGGAGACATTTGCCCCCACAAAGGAAAGAGTTGTTATTGTACGGACAAAGAAAATACGAGAGCAATTAAAAAGGCAAAACGAAACAATATACAAATACTGCGGCGATGATTTTAGATTAGAACCGTTTGAATTACCTTATGAAAAATCTATACTTGAAGCTAAGTGCAAAACAAGCGCAAAAGGCGAAAATAAAATAGAAATTTCAATGTCTCGTGATGAAACTCCGGTACAGTATTTTGAAATGCACCTTTTTGCCGCAGCGCATCAGGCATATTGCTATGAAAAGGCAAATATACCTTACGCAACAACTGAAAGTGCATTTTTGGTGATAGAACTTTTAAGAGGGTATGTCCTTTATTGGAAAAAGCTGCAAATTCCCGGCGCAGAATGGATGGTTTATCCTGTTATGAAATATTATGATAAAGCAACGCGCGATAAACGATACGAAGAGTTCAAAAAGCGGTGGAATATTGACGATGGTGAACACGATGAATAAATTGAATAATTTGATTCAAGAACTTTGTCCACAAGGTGTATGTTATGAGGAAATTGGAACGGCTGTTAATTATGAACAGCCAACGAAATACATAGTTGATAGTACAAAGTATGATGAAACCTATAAGACTCCTGTCTTGACGGCAGGACAAACTTTTATTTTGGGATATACGGATGAAACGCAGGGAATATATCCGGCCTCGAAAGAAAATCCGGTAATTATTTTTGATGATTTTACGGGGGCGTTTAAATGGGTGGATTTTCCATTTAAAGTAAAATCGTCCGCAATGAAAATATTGACAGCAAATGAAGAAAAAGCTATGCTGCGGTATGTTTATCATTTTATGGGAGCATTGAATTTTACCTCTGACGAACATAAACGATTATGGATAGCCACCTATTCCAAGTTTAAAATGCCACTTCCACCGATGCCGATTCAAGACGAGATTGTTAGGACACTAGATGATTTCACGGAACTTACAGAGGAAATTACAGAGAAACTTACAGCAGAGCTTACAGCACGCAAAAAGCAGTACGAATATTACCGCGATACACTTTTGACTTTCAGCACCCACAAGGAGGAAATATTTGGAACAAAATGGAGGATGTTAGGAGAAGTTTGTGACATTATTACAGGGGGAGAACCGCCGATAGACTGCATTAAAGGCGAAAATGGTGATGACATCCATTGCTATCCAGTATGGGGAAACGGGAAAGATGTCTATGGATATTCTACATCATATAAAGTGAATAAAGATGCGGTTGTGATTTCTTCTATTGGTGCAAATACAGGAACTGTCTACTTTAGAAAAGCCTTCTTTACCCCTATTATCAGATTAAAAGTTGTTATTCCGAAAGATGATGCTGTAAATACACGCTACTTATTTCATGCTTTGTCTGCAATGGAAATAAAAAGTAAAAGCAGCAGCGTCCCCAACATGAATGCAAGCGAAATAAAATCGCTAAAAATAGCTGTTCCGCCAATTGAAAGACAAGTAAAAATTGCAGAAACGTTGGATAACTTTGACACCATCTGTTCTGACCTGAACATTAGCCTGCCTGCTGAAATTGAAGCCCGTAAAAAACAGTACGAGTATTATCGGGATATGCTCTTGACGTTTGCTGCGGCTGACGACATAATCTTGACAGACAGACAGACAGACAGACAGACAGACAGACAGACAGACAGACAGACAGAACATAATTAAGCTCTTGGGGTATGTATTTGGATATGTAAAACTGCCTGTTAGCGATATTATTTATAGTCTGAAAACTGGCTTGAATCCGCGACAAAATTTCAAATTGAATGTAGGAGGTACAATTCCCTACATTACAGGGAAAGACATCTATAGCAATAGCATCAATATTTCTGAAAGAACAGACCGTATTACAGAAGAGGCGCTGCAACTGATAAACAGGCGTGCGGCGTTACAGCCGGGATTGTTGCTCTTTGCGAGTACAGGAACCGGCACAGTAGGACGGATGGCAATAGTGCATGAATATCAAAATGACTGGGGCATCAGCGAAACACTTTATGCGATTAAAGCAGATGAAACTATCGTAATGCCGGAATTTTTGATGTATATGCTATATAGTGCCGATGCAAAAAATCAATTTGAGCCTAAAATTTCAAAGGGGTCTGTGCCGCATTTGAAAGTTGCAGACTTGCTTAATGTGTGTATAGCTGTACCCCCGTTAAAAAAGCAAAATGAAATAGTTTCTGTGTTGAAGCATTTTGACACCCTCTGCAACGACCTCACCACCGGCCTCCCTGCCGAAATCGAGGCACGGCAAAAGCAATACGAATACTATCGGGACAAACTCTTAACATTTAAGGAGTTGGGTGCATGAGCACTTACAATGTAGTTGCTGCCAGCAACGAGAGTACCGTTGTAACAGAATACGAACCGCAAAGCAAGCGTTCTGACGCTTACCAGAGCGAGGCCGCGCTGGAGCAGGCATTTATCAAGATGCTGGAGGAGCAGGGCTATGCCTACCTCCCTATCCATGATAACGCTGACCTTGTGGCAAACCTGCGCCGTCAGTTGGAACTGCTGAACAACTATACTTTCACGGATAAAGAATGGGACTTCTTTTTAAGGATAAAATCGCCAACGCGAACGATGGCATCAAAGAAAAGACCCGCCGCATCCAAGAGGACAACATTCAGAACTTGACCCGCGAGGACGGCTCTACGGTCAATATTACACTGCTGGATAAAAAGAACATCCACAACAACCGCTTGCAGGTCATTAACCAGTATGTGGAGAACGGCGGCAACTATGATAACCGCTATGATGTCACAATTTTGGTAAACGGTCTGCCGCTGGTTCATGTGGAATTGAAGCGGCGCGGCGTGCCCATCAAAGAGGCGTTCAATCAAATCAACCGCTATCAGAGGGATAGCTTTTGGGCTGGCAGCGGGCTGTATGAGTATGTGCAGATTTTCGTTATCTCCAACGGCACGAACACGAAATACTACTCCAACACGACCCGCGACAGCCACATTAAAGAAAGCGCCGGAACGACCCGAAAGAGCAGCAAAAAGACAAGCAACAGCTTTGAATTTACGTCCTTTTGGGCGGATGGGAAAAACCGCGTTATTCCCGATTTGGTGGACTTTACCCGCACGTTCTTTGCCCGCCATACGCTGCTGAACATCCTGACGAAGTATTGCGTCTTTACGTCCGAAGACCTGCTGCTGGCGATGCGTCCGTACCAGATTGCGGCGACCGAGCGTATTTTGTCCCGCATTGAGGTTTCGACCAACTACAAGCAGACGGGAACACTGGCGGCAGGCGGGTACATCTGGCATACCACGGGCAGCGGCAAAACGCTGACCTCCTTCAAAACGGCGCAGTTGGCCTCTAACCTCCCCTACATTGATAAAGTTCTGTTCGTGGTAGACCGCAAGGATTTGGACTACCAGACCATGAAAGAATATGACCGCTTTGAAAAAGGGGCGGCCAACGGAAACACCTCCACGCAGGTGCTGCAGCGCCAGCTGGAAGACCGGGACGCCAAGGGCAATCCGCATACTTATAAAATCATCATCACAACGATTCAAAAGCTGGCGTTGTTTGTCTCCCGCAATAAGGGACATGAGATTTTCCAAAAGCATGTTGTCTTGATTTTTGATGAGTGCCATCGCAGCCAGTTTGGCGATATGCACGAGGACATCACAAAATATTTTAAGAACTATCACCTCTTTGGCTTTACAGGTACGCCGATTTTTGCGGCCAATGCCAGCACGCGCGGCAAACCTACGCTGAAAACCACCCCGCAGGCGTTTGGCGGTGAGCCTGATGCCAACGGCAAAAAAGTCCTGCCGCTGCATACCTATACGATTGTTGATGCTATCAACGATAACAACGTTCTGCCGTTCCGTATCGACTATGTGGATACGGTCAACCGCAAGGCAGGCGTCGGCGATAAGCAGGTCAAGGCCATCGACACCGAAAAAGCACTTGCCGACCCGCGCCGCGTAAAGGAAATCGTCAAATACATCTTAGAACATTTCGACCAGAAAACAAAACGCAACGGTAAAACGTATTCTTTCCGTGCGCTGCGCAACATTGAAGCAGTAGCCACCGATAAAACACGCGGGCAGGTTGCAGAGGTCAAGGACAGTGTGCGTCTGTCGGGCTTTAACTCCATCTTTGCGGTCAGCTCGATTGCAATGGCAAAGGCGTATTATCTGGAATTTAAGCGCCAGATGCAGGACTTGCCCGAAGCAAAGCGTCTGCGTGTGGCAACGATTTTCAGCTACGCCCCCAACGAGGACGTGGAAGATGCAAACGGCATGCTGGGCGAGGAAAATTCCGATGATACCAGCCAGCTTGATGCAAGCTCGCGGGACTTTTTGGAGTCTGCAATCAAGGATTATAATGCACTTTTTAAGACGCATTATGACACCTCGGCCGACAGATTCCAGAACTATTATAAAGACCTTTCCCTGCGGATGAAAAACCGCGAGGTTGACATCCTGATTGTCGTAAATATGTTCCTGACGGGCTTTGACGCTACCACGCTGAATACGCTCTGGGTGGATAAAAACCTTGTCATGCACGGCTTGATACAGGCGTTCTCGCGCACAAACCGTATCCTGAACTCCGTAAAGACATACGGCAACATTGTCTGCTTCCGCAATCTGGAGGAGGAAACCAACAAAGCCATTGCCTTGTTTGGTGACCGCAATGCGGGTAGTATCGTTCTGCTGAAAAACTATAAAGCCTATTACGATGGCTATGACGAGGACGGCAAACACCACGACGGCTACGAAGACCTGATTGCCAAACTGCAAGCAAAGTTCCCGCTGGGTCAGCCCATTATTGGCGAACAAAACCAAAAGGACTTTATCGCGCTGTTTGGCGCAATCCTGCGGCTGCGGAATATCCTTACCTCGTTTGACGACTTTGCGGGCAATGAACTGCTCTCCCCGCGCGATATGCAGGACTACCAGAGCAACTATATTGACCTATACCAACAGCTGCGGCCTAAGAACCCCGATAAGGAAGTCATCAATGACGATATAGTTTTTGAGATGGAGCTTATCCGTCAGGTGGAAATCAACATTGACTATATCCTTATGCTGGTTGCCAAGTATCACGATAGCAACTGCGAGGATAAAGAAATTCTTGTTGACATCCGCAAGGCCGTGGACTCCAGTATGCAGCTGCGCAGCAAGAAAGACCTGATTGAAAACTTTATCGCAACCGTCAATACGGCCACCAAGGTAGATGACGACTGGATAAAGTTCGTCACCGAGCAAAAGAAAACCGACCTTGATACACTTATCGTGGAGGAAAAGCTCAAGCCGGACGAAACGCGCAAGTTTGTGGATAATTCTTTCCGGGATGGTGTATTAAAGACTACCGGCACAGATGTTGACCGCATCCTGCCGCCGGTCTCGCGCTTTGGCGGCGGCAACCGAACGGCCAAAAAGGATGGCATTATTGCAAAATTGCAAGCGTTCTTTGACAAATACTTCGGACTTGTGTAAATATTTCAATTTAGTTGCCGTTTGTGCGAAATTGTGGTATAATATATATGTAAACTCAATAAGTGTCTAAAGACTTAAAGAGTGTACTTTAAAACCAAATATCCAATATTCTGAATAGTAAAGCTCATCAAGAGCCAGTACAGAAATTACGACATTATCCCTGCGGGGATAGTGTAAGTAACGTTTGTGCTGGCTCTTTTTTTGTACCTTGAAAATAAAATAATACGCAGCATCGGCAACCCTAAGATGGCTGACAATCGCAAAATGGTTGCAACGTGTCAAGGTTCTACTTGCCGGAAGATACTAACTTCCGGTGTCGAGGAAAACGCTTACGGTAACTGGGCGTTCAGTCCAGAACACAAAGAAACTTACCCACTGCCGCGACTTTACGGGATGGTCTGGATGTTCCCCTCCACAAGAAACATTTCACTCGGACAAAAGAACACCCCGCCTGAGTATAGTGCTTATGGGAAAGCCACAAACTGCTGACGGCGGGGTGGGTACGTTCCCCCAAGCCGCAGCGGCAAGGCAAAGGTAGTCACTAACCCCCATAGAGATTACTTATAGTTTCCTATTTATCTCGCGGAGCGTGAAATAATAGGAAAAAATAAGAGGCTCATTATCAACTCTTATTTTTTCCTATCTCTCCGCGAAGCGTGAAATTATAGGAGATAATAAGAGGTCTGTTGTCAATTCTTATTTTTTCCTATTTTGCCCGCGAAGCGTGAACTTATAGGAGCAAATAAGAGGCAACCGACAGGCAGCAGAAATTCTACGGGTTGGCTGTATGTTTCCCGCGACATTTCTTATTTTATCAATGACATTTCATGAAATGAATTAGCATTGAACAGATAAGAAGAGAGACTTGGCATTTGTGAACGGCAGGAATGTGAAATATAGCGATATATAATCAAATATTTCGCATGGAAACATTTTCCAATAATACGCAAAGTATCACGGAATCACCCCTAAAGTATCAAAGGAGCAATACAATGAAAAAAACGAATAAGCAAAATATTGAGACTATCGTGCTGGAAAATTCCAAAACGGGCGAGACATTAGAGCTACAGCACGAGCAACACAAGGCAGAGTACGGCGCAAAACACTTCTGGAAAGCAGACAAAAAATTCTTTGAGTTGCTTTCAGCGTTTTCAGCGGCAGAAAGTAAGGTACTGGCATATATCCTGCAAAAGACGC
>OLRE01003360.1_pt1 | contig 11356 bp, 13 predicted proteins | sample 1672461 | NCBI WGS metagenome assembly OLRE01 (sample SAMEA3136688, study PRJEB25190) | human gut metagenome | biome: human gut; feature: human-associated habitat; material: faeces | place: Austria | collected 2013
CGCTTGTCCTTCAGGGAATGGAACACTACACCGCTCTCATATTTGTCCAGTTCTAACGTAATCGTATCACTGCTCATTTTGCATTCTCCTTTCCCGAATTTTTCTAGCGTGCTTCTTTTCTATGTTGTCCTCTGGATTTCTGTTCTTTCTTTTCAGGCTCTGGATTTTCTTTCTTATCTTTCACATTTTCAGAACTGTCTTGCCCGGTTTTTTCAGCCTCTGACTGTCGGTAAGTTGCATTTCGATTCTGATCCAGTACCTTTTCCATTCTTGCGGAAATTGCATTCGCTGCATCTCTGGCTCTGGAAAGTTCCGCCCGCACTTCCTGAGTCTCCATTTTTTCAAAGAACTCTGGTGCATGTGAAAAATCATATCGACTGGTATCTATTCCATATTTTTTACACAACATATAAGACGCACACGATACATGAAATGCATCTTCATTTTTATCATAGTGCGGATTCCCATCCGCATATCCGGCAAATACCAATTCCGGCACAAGATTCTGAAAGATTTCCTGTGCACTCATCCCTTTTCTTACATAAATACAACCTTCTTCCGGTTTAAAAAATGCTCCTTTTTCATCCGGCATCTGTTCTGGTTCTGCTGCAACAATATTTACCGGAGGTGTACTGACTAACGCCCGGATTAAATCATGTTCTTCATATTCTGACTTTTGAATTGTTGTATCGGACATTGTAGTCTGAGAAATATCATATAGCTTTTTCGCATTATAATAATTTCCAACTGTACCATCTTCACGCTTATATGTTTTTCCTGGCTCTAAAATCAGAACTGGATTCTGTCGTTCCATACGTTTTAAATAAAATCCATGATCTCTCCAGTATCCATAGTCACCTAATTTCTGTGCATCTGGTCTTTGTGCCAGAATCAGAAGTGCATTATTGGTAGTATATCGATCAAAGGTACTCTGTACATCCAGATACTTCTGCAGCATTTTCCCATCCGTTGCCACTTGTGCGGTTACCTGCTCTGACAACTCATAGCAGCGATTCCTGTTATTTTTGCTTTCCGCAATAAATGCCTGTACCTTTTCATCCTGTGGTACAGCCGATGCATTTAATAAAGAATCAAAACTATTATCCATAAAATTTACCTCTCTTTCCCTTTCCTTGGTTTTCGTTTCTGTTGTGGCTGCTGGTGGCGAATCTGATTCCGGTCTTTATTTCCCTGATTTCTCACCGGATCATTTCTATTCTCACGCCGCTCCGCTTCTTTCTTCCTTGCATTCTGTATTTCCCGAAGTTCCTTTCTGACCGATGGTTTCTCTGGTCTTTCCGAGATAAATAGCTTAGAAGTACCCTCTGCGGTTTTCTCTTGCTTCTTTGAGGTAGGCTCGGACAGACGGGATTTGGTCGTCTTTGCCAAAGAGGGGTTTTGCTCCTTACCCTCTTTCTTCACCGGCTCTCCAAACAACTCGTCCATAAGCTGATCCTCCTTGGATTTCTGCGGATAATCTTTCTCCGGTTCTGCCTGTCCCTGTTTTTCCTGCTGAACCTGTACTTTTTCCGGCTTCTTTTCCTGCTTCTCTGATTTTCCGGCTTTTGCTTTTTCTGCACGTGTCCGCTCAATTTCCGTCTTAATCTTCGCCGCTTCTGTAACAGATGCGAACTGGAATCTATCTACGATACGGTTGATTCTTGGTGCATCTTCTTCCTTTACAATCACATCTACCAGTCCGTCACTGCTTCCTTTAGGATTTCGGACTGCACAATACAACACGCCATATCGTTTTGCTTCCTGCACAAACTGCTTCAGGTCACTTTCTTTCACTGAAAACACCGTCAGTGGTCTACCCGATTTGACCAGTGTCTCAAGTCTTGCCCTGCCTTTTGTCTTTTTCTTCTCTTTTAAGACTGCATACAACATCACTGCCAGATGCTTCGCACCTGTACCACTGATCTTCAATGCTGCTTCACCGACTTCCAACGACATTCGTACCACCTGATCAGCGGCTTCGCCTGATGTGTTCATGGCTTTGTTCCTCCTTCTTCTCTTTTTCTTCCCGCACCGTCTTAAATTTTTCTTCGATTACCTTGGAACGTGCGGCGATTCCATCACAAAGTACTGTCTTCTTTCTGAGCATTCCGATTTTCTCTGTCAGAACTTTTATCTGCTCTTTCATTTCCTCTATTTCTTCTTCCGGTCTGTCTGCCCGAATCTTATAACGCAAGTACTTCCGTTCCTCCGCACACTGCTCCATTTTCTTCTGCAAACTTTCTTTCAACAAAAAAAGCTGCTCCGCAGTATCAATGTGATAATGGCAGAGCAGCTTCGTCTCTTTTGAAATGGTATTCAGTTTTAACAAATCCTCCCGGAACAATACATGCACCTGTTTGGCAGATATTGACAGGCGGTTCTTCGGCAGGATTCCTAAAAGATAACAGTAGTGCAGATACAATCCCCGAAGCCCTCTGATTTTTCTTGTCTGCTTAAAGTTGCCGGATACCTGAATCCGGTAATACTTCCCAACTGAAATTTTCTTCTCGGCAGGTAATTCATTTTCTTCCAGAATCCGAACCCGGATTGCTTCCAGCGAATAATTCTCTCCAAAGTTCCGCTTTAGCTTCAGACCTCGCTCTCGCCCTTCCGGACGAATAGTGATGTCTTTCCCGAACTTAAAAGAATATCCTTTTTCCCGCAAATAAAAAAAGAACTGTTTTTCAGTCCTCGCTTTTCGGATTGCTTCATCAACATCTGCTTTTACCATGCTGTGATAACTCGGCTTTCCTTCCTGTTCTGCCTGCCACTCGACATAATGTTTTCCTTTTCCCTGTTCTGGCTGTTGCACAACCGATAACTGATATTCTTTACATAAACGGTCCGACACCATTCGCATATCACGATAATCCTGATTTGTCCTGTGGTATCTTTTTCCGTCAAGGAATGAAACTGAGTTCACCACAAAATGATTGTGCAGATGATTTGCTTTATCCAAATGGGTTGCAATCAATACCTGATACTGACTGCCCCACAATTCTTCTGCCAGCTTCTTTCCGATCTCATGTGCCATTGCCGGATTACATTCTCCCGGTGCAAAAGACTGGTATCCATGAAATGCAACAATTCCGTCCTCTTTTCCAAAACGCTTTTTGACTGCGATCATTTCTTCTCTGGCGGTTGTCGGTGCACAATTCACTCCAGATACATACTGTTCCATCAGTTCTTCCGATTCTCCGACAAGTTCCCTTTCCATAGATTCAGATTGTCCCCGTCTGGTCTTTTCAGTATTCACCGCATAGGTAATTACATCCTCTAATCCCTGTGTGGATTGTGATTGATTCTCAGATATCTGCCCTTCATTGTTCTCTTTCGTCTTGTCCGGGTTCTCCGCATACTTAATTACTTTTCCTATCCAACCTTTGATACTCCAGATTGATGTCACTGCCATGATTCGTTTTTCTCCGGAAGTATTACTGCTTCTGTAATCTTACGGACTGCTTCATTGAACTTCTGCACTTCCTGATCGTATCGCTGCACATCTACCACATTTAACACATGTGCTTTCTGCGCAATCTGATTTAAGTTATTTCCAATTTTATGCAGCTCCCGCATCATAGAATAATAATCTGGTGGCGGTGCGTCTCTTGGAACAACACCAGAAATCAACTGTCTCAGGTAAGCTTCCCGGTTCAGTCCGCTTCTCTTTACTTTCTTATCCAATGCCTCTGCTTCTTTTTTGTTCAATCGGAAAAGAATTGCTACATTACGTTTTCTCAACGCTCCATCTCCTTTACTTTCTGTATAGAATCTGGTTCCTGGCGAATCTGGTGTTTTTCTTTATCGTAACTGTAAACTCTGTCTGAGAGAACCTCCTGCCGTTCCACTTCATTTTTATTTACTTCCCGTACCATTTCACCAAGCATTTTCGGTTCCATCTCTCCATTATCCGGAACAATCAGAACTTCATGCACAGATGACGGTAACACATAAAATCCTTCTGGAAAAAGCTGTTCCAATTTATTTAAAACTTCTGGCTGTGTGATCATAGATGCTCCATATTGCTTTTCTACATTCGTAAGTGCATACAGCATATCATGTGAACGAAGTCCAAAATCAACATTTTCATCTAACAGGTTTGTTGCATGTCCTTCTTCATTAAAAATACTCAACAACATTTCGTCCATTGACTGAAGAATCGGTGTATTTACAGGCTGTGTATTTGCTCTGGCCTGCTGGAACATTTCCTTTGCATCCACATTCCACATCTTAAGATGTTCATTTTTCACCTTCATAGTCGCTTTTCCATCGTTAGACTCTACCGGAAAATCCACATAACAGATAGCCGACAGATCTTCCATATTTTCATGAGGCATTTCCTGTAACATTCGTTTGTTTGCCTGGGTGTTCACAAGCATCACTGCCAGATGCTCCTTCACTGAATCATAATCCATTGGGTTGATACCACTGTGCAAAAACGGAACATTGCCTGCTTCTTCCATGCATCTTGCAATTTCATTCATCACTTTCTCAACGGGTTCACCCAAACGTATTTCATTGAAGAACGGTTCTACATAGACAACTGGGCACACATTTTCTTCCTGCAGTCTTACCTGGACTCCTACCATCTGGACTCCATTATTTTTATTCATCTGCATTACCTGAAATTCTGCATTCTCATATTTAGCTGGAAGAAAATTCCGGATGTCTTTTGCTACACCTTCCGCAAATACCTTTTCTGCTATCATTTCTTTTGCAATCATTTCTTCTGTTCTCCCTTCTTCTTGTTCATTTTCTTTAAATATTCCTGATATCGTCTTTCTGCTTTCTTCTTGTCTTTCATTGATACTTCAACCAGCATCTTGTATCTCCTTTCTTTTTGTCTACTGAATCTTGTTAATCTGTAACAGGCACATCAACACTACTCCTATAATGCCACCTACTAATACTCCACAAATAAACTTCAACATTGTTACTTTCTCCTTTTTCATTTTCTGAGGGTTTCAGGGATTCTCCCTGACAAGCTGCCGCCGGACTGCCAGACAGGAAAACTGTGTGGTAATCCAAAGGCGTTGCTTGCTGGTATTGTGTATTCTTCTGCACCCGTCTCACTGTTCCGGGTATCAGAAGATTTACTTGCCGAAAAAGCACTTGCTTTTTTATTTTTTCAGTTCACAAATCCCGCAAGCTTCACACAAGTATTCACACTTTGTGCATCGTACATTTTCATCAGTTGCCATACATTCTTCACTTGCCGGACAATACTTTTGACAACTTTCACACTGCTCTGTACAACTTTCTTCTGACACTTTCTCAGCAATAATTCCAAGTAATTCACTCTGTTCTTTTTCTTCTTTCGACTGTGTTTTCAGAAAAATCTTCAACAGTTCTTCACTGTCCACATCGTCTTCCATCGTCAAAATCAGCTTTTTCTTATGCACGACCTTCAGCTCATATTTTGCAATTTTCATGTTCTTTTTCACCTTCTATCTCTCATATTTTCATGACCAGACATACTCTTTTTCGTGCTTTTTTCTCGCTTTGTAATTGCCAGATTTAACTTGATGCAGAGCAGATCGTTGTAATCTTTTCCTTGTTTTGGCGGTACATCTTTTACCTGATATTGCTTTGGAAGCACTGCAGAAATTGCTTTTGTGGCAAGTCTCCCAATACGGTCATTGTCCAAATGCAGAACGATTGTCTTCACCTCTGGATGCATTTTTAATGTCCTGGCCAACGCTGCAGGGACTTTACTTTTTTCAATTTCTTTTGCTGGTTGATAGACACCTGCCAATGACAATAAATGTTCTCTTCTCCACTCCTTCCCCTCCAATTTCTGCAATGTTGCATAAGATAGCAGATCAATGGCTGACTCAAACAGATGCACCGTATCTTGGGGTTTCTCTGTAAAAATGGAAAAAGAGTAATTCTTATCGCTTCCATTTGCTTCTCCGATAAAACTGGTTCCGATTCCCCTAATAGCTGCATATTTCGGATTATCTTTCTCATCCATCCCTACAAACACCGCGTTGTGATGAAATGCGCTTTCATAAACTCTTCCAGACTCTAAACAAAACTGAATGATTTCCTTATCAATCCCACGGCCTGAAAGATACGCAATCACTTTCTGATCATCTTGATTTTTCTTTGGCAACAGTAACTGTTTCTCCATCGGAACATTCTCAGATACAGAAAGAGGCGGCTGAATATTTGCCTGTTCTGCAAGCAATTCAACCGCCTCTAAAAAACTGTATCCTCTTACTTTGATCAGATAATCCAGTGCTGATCTGCCACCGGTTCTCTGACTCCACCACATCCATTTCCCATTTGATATTTTCAAACTATCGTGTGTTCTGGTAGTATAGGTGTTGCCAGAAAAGTGAACTAATTCGTATGGTTCATAATTTTTCAAGTACGTAAGCAAATCCATCCGCTTAACCTCCCGCACGACCGATGGTGGTATATATGGCATAATTTTCATCTCCTTCCCTGCCTTGGATTGATATTATTGGGATAATATCCGGGCATGAAAATAGCCAGGCGATTCCTTGGGGTGGAACCAACTGGCTATGTATGCTTTTCCTATTCGTTTCAACTTTTAAATCTATTCGCAAAAAATCAATCCGTTAATCGCGGGATTTTTTTTCGAATATTAATCAAACTCTGTTTCAACTGTCTAATAGAATCATTAATTACATTGTAATTTTTAACATTGGAATCTCTGTTCTCACTTATGTTTTTTACAATTTTTAATTTATTAATTATACCCTCTCTAATTGGCAATAATTGAACTTTCTCATCTACAATTAGAATATTTAACATTTCATATAAATAAATTATTCTTTGTGCATTTAACGGATGATCTCTTTTCTCAATTCTTTCTGGATCATAATAGTTTTGAATTAATTTATCATTATAGAATTCTCGATATTCATTTGCTTGGGAATTTTCCATCATAAAATAAATTGCTAAAAATAATTTTTCAATCTCCGAACTCCATTCAATTGATTCTTTTGTATGAAGCAAAAAATTAATAAGATAATCCATGGAAAACATGTCTGCTTCACACTCTTCTGCTTTCTTATCCTCATGATCTTCCAAATTAGCTTCGACATGTCCACATAAAATATGAGCGTATTCATGAAAGATAACAAAATATAGTCCATATTCTATAAATGAATCTATATATTCTTCTTTTATTCCCGAATCAATTAAAAATTTCCAATTTAATTTTTCTAAATACTCTTTTTGTTCTTCTATAATGGCTTTATTTATGAACATATAGTACGTTTCATTTTCTTTAGTTGCAAATGCATCAATCACTTCACCATCTGTAAACCAAATTTCGCATCCTGGAATTAAGATCTGCTTTTCATCCAATACTACACATCGTTCTCTTGTGATCATTTCTTGGGCTTGGTTCACAAGATTATAACCTTTTTCTGTCCTGTAATATATTTTTCTTTTATTGTTTCTTCTTTCTAAACACTTCTCCGCTTTATCCATATTTATTTTCCATCATCTTTCCGAATCTCATCAATAATCCGACCTATATTACACGTAATCTGTCCTTTACACTGATGAATATCTTCATTGATTTTCTTTTCCTGTTCAATAGCAATCTCTATATTCTTCGCCAGTTCTCCAATTGAGGAATTCTTCTTTGGATTGATTCCTGTTCTGGCAAGTAACAACTTATAGATAAATGTCTGATGTCCATCTTTTTCATTCTGGATAATCTGTTCAGCATTTGGCTCAATGTCATCTTCGTATGAGTTTTCATAATGCAACAGCAGGAACAATTCAAATGCCGGATTGCTGACCGCTAATATATTATTCTTTTCACCTTCTGCTACCAATTCATCATAATCAAGTACCTTCTCTTCAAAAATGTCTCCATCAAATACAACAATCATCTTATCCCGTTCTTTATCAAACGCTATTTCTGGATTTTCTTTCTGATTTTCTGCAAACTCAATCAAACGTCTTGGAAATGAAATGTCCCTGTCTCCCTCTGTTTTTTCAAGTAACCGGATATCGATCAATGGATGAATATTTAACTCTTTTCGGATATCAATTAACTTTTTGAAATACCATGTTTCAGTATTTGCACCCTCACATATGAAAAAGTACTTACGATAAGGCTCAATCTGTTCTTCTTCATCTGTAGTTCTACTATTCCAATTCGTATAACTTCTTACTGGAGCCAAGGCTACTCCTCCTCTCTAAAGTCAAATGTTGAAAATACTGGTATCGCACCATACCTGCCTTCCAGATATGCCTTGCTCAACACTTTATCATACCTCTCCTTGAAACGATCTAAGGAATAAATAGAGCTTGCATTTTCTGCGTTACGTTCTACAAACCAGATTTCATCCCTTCTAAAAATAGCCTGATCCATAATGGATGATTCATGTGTAGTGAACAATAGCTGCATACGCTGCTCATCATGTAGCTGCATAAACAATTGCAAAAATCGTTCTGTCAGCTTCGGATGTAAGCTTCTCTCCAATTCATCCACAACATAAAGAACATCTTCTCGTTTATTCAACAGCATATCCATCAAATCGAATAATCTTCTTGTTCCATCTGATTCTTCATCAAAGCCAAACTCATAAAACGATTTATTATGATGCAACCGGATTGTTGTGACCTTCGGTTCAGAATGTCCTTCAACTTCGATATTAAAGAAAGTTTCCTTCGACCTCATCGTCATTCTGAATGATGGTTCTTCCTGCTCTTCCATTCTATTTTTTACATGCTGCATCATCTTATCAAATACTGATTTCGGCAATGCATTTGATAACTCATCCAATGTAATTTCTTCAATTTTCACCTGGCTGATTCCCGTATCAAATGTTTTGATCAATTTGTTAATCAGCTTCAGCGAATTATCATCATAATAATATTCCAAATCAATCAATGGCGTATCCGGTGTGATAATCGAAATATGATTCTGAATCCAGTCATATACATCCCGGAAGAACAGTAATTTTGATCGTGTGCTATATTTTTTCCCACGATTCATTTCCGTCAGGAACAAAGATGTTTCATTTCCTTCAAAGTCATCTGCATAAGTTTCAAATTTGTTTTTTTCTGTATTTGTCAAAGTAATGCTCTCATTTAACACCGGACGTTTACTTCCTTCTCGTTCAAAGAGACATTTTGCTGAACCGTTCTGATATAATTCATATAACCATTCTCCGGTTACTTTTCGTCTGCTTAAAACTGCAGAAAAACCATAGGCATAAAATTTGTCATCTACAGTAATCTGAATTTCAAAACTACTTTCTCGTTCCTTATTCTCCTGCCGATTCTTACAAAACATCTGTGTAGCTTCTATCGGAATACCATTGCAGACACTGTCTTTAAAAAATTTAAAGAACAATGCCAGATTGGTCTTTCCAGATGCATTTGCTCCATAAACTACTGCATATTTTAATAACTGGGTACTTTTTATCTTTAACCTGTGATTTGCATTTGTTCGTATTTTATTTGAGGAAATCATTGTCAGCTCTGCTGCTTTATCAAAAGATTTAAAATTTTCAACACTTACTTTTACTAACATTCTTATACACCTCCACCTTTATTATATGTTTTGCTCTTCTCTCAGTCAATGTGATTTTTTCTTATTTAGAGATTTTTTCGTTATATATTGTTTCTTTTTCTATTTTTAACAATTTTATTTTGAGTTATGCATATAATATCAATGTATAAGTCAGCTTTTTGTAGCGACACTATTTTACTAATGCCGCTACATGAAATATTACAATAAATAAAAACTTCTAATTCTTTTTTCTTCTATCTCTCCCAGTCCATCCTTCCTGTCACATTCAACATCTATAATCAAAAAGCAGGCGATGAAAAGTCACAAACCCTCTTCATCCACCCGCTTTTCACCTATGCTCTCACCACTATCGCTTCCACAACATCCGGATGTTCAACCACCCACATACCACAAAATACCACCAGTTTTTCAATTGCCTGGGGCTGGTCGCCGGTGGGTTTGTATTCCGAAACAAGCTTAAAGTCCATAGGAACCTCCGAGGTATCCGTCGTCCGCCAGCGAGACAAAATCGTCGTCAGCGACAATGATGTGGTCGGCTAGCACAATACCGACCGCCTGCAAAGCCGTTTGCAGCGTGCGCGTGGTATCCAGATCCTCTGGACTCGGCAGCGCGTAGCCGCTCGGGTGGTTGTGCGCCAGAACGACCGAGGCCGCATTCTGGTTGAGCGCGGTCTGGACAATTTTGCGCACGCTGATGGAAGCCGCCGTGATGCTCCCGCGGTGCACCGGCACACAGCAGATGGCCTTGCATTTTGCGTCCAGACACAGAAGGTACACGACCTCCTCCTGCTCACCGTGGAAGAACGGGACGAGATACTGCCCGCATTTACTCGTTGAATTGAGAATGCTGGCCTTTCCGCTTCTATCGATGAAGTGCCGCCGCTCCAGCTGCGGAATGAGAGCGATCAGCTGCGCCGCCGCGTCGCCCATACCCTCGATGTTCGAAAGCTCGTCCGGCGCGGCCTCCAGAACGCCGGACAAAGAGCCGAAGCGCTCTAACAGCCTGTGGGCGATCGGGTTCGTGTCCGCGCGGGGAATGGCGTAATACAGCAGAACCTCCAGCACCTGTACGTCGGACAGCGAGTCCATGCCGCTGGTTTTGAGCTGGCGGCGCATGCGCTGGCGGTGACCTTCGTGAATGGACATGGGGCGCTCCTTCCTTTCGCGTGGGGCGAAAAAATTATTTCAGAAGCTTTTTGAGATACTGGCCGGTATAGCTTTCCTTGCAGGCGGCGATGTCCTCGGGCGTGCCCTGGCAGACGATCGTGCCGCCGCCGGAGCCGCCTTTGGGGCCGAGGTCGAGAACATAGTCCGCCGTCTTGATCACGTCCAGGTTATGCTCAATGACGAGCACGGTATTTCCCGTGTCGACCAGCCGCTGCAAAACATCGATCAGCCGGTGCACATCCGCCATATGAAGCCCCGTCGTGGGCTCGTCGAGAATATAGATCGTTCTGCCGGTCGCGCGGCGGGAGAGCTCCGTTGCAAGCTTCACGCGCTGCGCCTCGCCGCCGGAAAGCGTTGTCGAGCTCTGGCCGAGCTTCACGTAACCAAGGCCGACGTCAACGAGCGTCTGCACCTTCTGGCGGATCTTCGGAAGGTTTTCAAAGAACGAGAGCGCCTCCTCGGCGGTCATGTCGAGAACCTCTGAGATATTCTTGCCTTTGTAGCGCACCTCGAGCGTTTCGCGGTTATAGCGGCTGCCGTGGCAGACCTCGCAGGGGACGTACACGTCGGCCAAAAAGTGCATTTCGATTTTGACCAGACCGTCTCCGCAGCATTTTCATAATCCGGGGTTGAATACTTGCCAGCATAAAGAATATCTCC
>OLRE01003367.1_pt1 | contig 11342 bp, 10 predicted proteins | sample 1672461 | NCBI WGS metagenome assembly OLRE01 (sample SAMEA3136688, study PRJEB25190) | human gut metagenome | biome: human gut; feature: human-associated habitat; material: faeces | place: Austria | collected 2013
TATAGAAACAGTAAAATAGCAAACGGGCAGGGGGGCGCAGCCTTTGCAGCCTCCAAAACATAATCAAAAAGGAGCTGATTTTCAGCTCCTTAATGGTGCAGCAAGACAATCCAAATCCGAACCGTTTTTGTTGCTGATAGCTTCCTGCAATTCCGCGAAGGTGATGGTTTTCGTGCCTTCCTTGTAGTTGAAGGTGATCACCATTTTATCATCGTACAGGAAAATCGCATTGATGAAGGTGTCGATGAGCATCTTGCGGTGGCTCTGTTGCCGCACGTCCAGCTTGCGGAAGCGGTGGAGCCAGAAGGTCATAAACTCCGCGCTGACCTTGGGCTTCGCCAGCTTTTCGCAGGCAAGCCTGTTCTCAAGCTCGTCGCGGCGGTTTTCCAGCTCCTCAAGCCGCTCCTTTGTGGAGCGCGTCAGGACGCCCTGCTGGATGGCGTTGAGCAGATTGCTGATGGCGGTTTCCGCTTCACGGAGCTGCTGCTCATACAGCGGCACGTTCACATTGTCCCTGTCCTGCAAGTCCATCAGCATGGATACGATGGCTTCTATCGCTTTGTCGTCCATGACCATTTTCATGGTTTCACCGACCACCAAATCCTCGATCCATTTCTTCCTGACAGGCTTCTTGTGGCACTCGGTGCGCTTCTTTTTGACCGACACACACTTGTAGTAGTGATGCACCTTTCCCGTGCGGCTTGTGCCGCTCTCGCCGCAGAGATACGCCCCGCAGTAGCCGCAGAACAGCTTGGTTGTCAGCAGATAATCGTCCTCGGCCTTGTGACGCGCCGGGGCCTTTTTGTTCTTCGCCAGCTTCTCCTGCACCCGGTCAAAGAGGTCTTGCGGTACGATTGCGGGGATGCCGTCCGGCACGATCACATCGCGGTATCGGAACTCCCCGATATAGCGCCGGTTGTGGAGTATATGCCCCACGCTGTTGAAGGTCATTTTCCGCCCCCGCGTGTTGGTAAGCCCCTGCTCGTTCAGCCAATTCATAATGGAGGAAATGGTTTCTCCGCCGTCATACCGCTTGAAAGCCTCCAAAACAAATGGCGCGGTCAGCGGGTCGATCTGGAAGTGCTGCTCCGCGTCGATCACATAGCCAATGGGCATCATGCCGCCGTTGAACTTGCACTTGAGGGCATTGTCCGTCATGCCCCGGATGACCTTTTCGGAAAGGTCAGCGGAGTAGTATTCCGCATAGCCTTCGAGGACGGATTCGAGAATGATGCCCTCCGCGCCCTCTGAAATAATTTCGGTGGCGGAGACCACCTTCACGCCGTTCTTTTTAAGCGTGGCCTTGTACCGGGCGCTGTCATAGCGGTTCCGTGCGAACCTGTCCAGCTTCCAGACGATCACTATATCAAACAGCCGCTTGCCACTGTCCTTTATCATGCTCTGGAACTCCGGGCGGTTGTCAGTCTTTGCAGAATACGCACGGTCGATGTAATGCCGCAATACCGTGATTCCGTTTTTCTCGGCAAAGGCGGTACATTCGCGGAGCTGACCTTCGATGGATTCCTCCCGCTGGCTGTCCGAGGAATAGCGGGCATAGATCACGGCTTTCATTTTGCGTCCACCTCCGATAGCATCTGCATAAGCGTTGCCTTCAATCGTTCGTTCATAGCCGAGCCGGGGTCGAAGCACATTTCCACGAACCGCGCCATTTCGGGATTGTTCAGGCCGAGCTTCACACAGTTGTTGTAGATCATGCCGTGTGGGTCGTCCGTCCTGCCGAAAATGTAGTCCAGCGATACGTCAAAGTAGTCGGCGTATTTCAGAAAAACCTCCGGGGATGGCGTGGAATCGTCGATCTCGTACCGGGCAAGGGCGGATTGGGAAACGTCAAATTCCTTTGCCAGCTTTGCCTGCGAGAGCCTGACGCTTTCGCGCAAACCTCGCAGCCGTTCACCGATGATTTTCAAGGCTGCGTCACCTCCTTTTCTGTTTCAAGTATACCCGGAAACAGAGAATATGTCAATGATATATTCACATAACTCTGCGAGTCTCTGACGCGCCGCAGGCGAGGAAAGCTCCGCAGGAGCGCAGCCGATTTTGCAAAAATCGTTCAAAGGGGCTTGGGGATAAATTTCCCCAACAAGCGCAAAGTGGCTCCAAGCCACCTTGCTTGCCAAGTGTGAAGCCAACAGGGTTCGCAGGTTGGCAAGCAGCAAAGTGGGTACCGCTTTGCCCTGCTTGCCAGTCCGTTTTCCGTTCTGCAAAGGCACCCTATTTTTAATCGAGGGAGCGCCCAGCAGAATACGATCAAGGACAGAACCCCGCGATTCCGTGCAACATTAAGATAGCACAACAGACAAGACGGGCAAGCACAAGCTGTGCCTGCCCGCCCTGATTCTACCATGAACAATGACAGGGTCGATTTACTCCGCATCCATTCTCAAATAATCCGTATGCACATATCCTTTTTGATTGCCCGTCCATGTGATTTCCGCCCATTTGCCCGTTATGCTCCACACGGCTACCGTCTGTCCTCTGCGTAATTTGCCGAGCTTCTTATAATTTGTACCGGGGCCGGAGCGTACATTGACCTTGCCGATGGCAATAGCGGCTCCCACAGAGCCGGGATCGGTGGAAGGAACATCCGTTTGCGAGATAGCCATCGAACTGCACACAAAGCTGATATAGTCCTTATTCACATACCCTTTGCGATTCTGCGACATAACAATTTCCGCCCAATTGCCGGACTCCGATACTATTGAAATAATTTGAGCCTTTTTTAATTTTCCAAGACGCGAATAGTTTTTGCCGGGGCCGGAACGCACATTCACATTTCCTGTTACTACAGCTTCCGCAATCGTGGGAAAATCGGTAGCCTGATTGGCAGATGGTTTTGTGAATAGCTGGACGATATAGTAGCATTTTGCTTTGGTGGAATAGTGCATATAGACACCGGTATGCGAATACATGGAAGAACTAACATTTTCTTCAAATCCCGGTGTTTTCATCCAGTATTCCACAATTTGTTCTGCCGTCGGCTTTGCTTTTGAGCGCATCCAGTTGCAGCCCGATGATGCTTGCATCGCAGAATATCCATAATCCGTGAAAATGGTATCCCATTTCTGACCATTAGGGCGATAAGCAGTCATTTTACTTTTGCCGTCCTGTTCTACGGCAAGCATGGCAGCCATAGCGCATAGCCGAGCATCGAGAACGAGATTTGTGCCATCATGATATTTGTTGCTGAATTCAAGTACGCTCTGCTGATAATCATTAAACCCGTACGATGCCGATGCATACGCCATCGGGAAAACCCCAATAACAAATATCAAAGCCATAAATATCGATATCATTTTTTTATTCATAAGTATTCCTCTTTCTCTCACAAGTCACATTATGCTGTGCGAGATTATACATTCTCGCACAGCATAGATATATCACGGAACGTAGCAGCCAAAGTAGGATGCTATATCAGTTGCTTTAGCAAAAACCGAGTAATTGACCGTTTCACCGCCGCCACTTTGAAGGCCCGCCCAAATCGGTCCCAAGTTTGTATATACAAACACAAATCCGCCGCTGTCACCAACTTTAGATGGATAGCTCGCTTTTGCTCCAACGTAATAGTGTGTCAATCCATCTCTGTTCTCAGTCCACTGATAATATACGGAGACTTCATCTACCTCTCCACTGGAGAAAGGTTTGGTTTTATGTCCCCTCATATGGACCGGAAGACCAGCTTGTATAGTATAAGTCTGTCCGGAAACGACAGCGTTTGCTCCTGTTATCTCGGGGATAGTATTTGTGACAGTATTACCGGAATTGAGAGTAACAAAACAAGCGTCCGGCCCCCGCGTTGCCATTGATGTGTTTTGCACCCTTTGTGTTACAGACCCAATTGTCTGTCTGCTACCATTTTTAATTACATCCCCAACGAGAGTTTCATGACCTTGAATTATCAAACCATTTATGCCAGAGTTCGTTGTTACCCCTACGCAGCAGCTTGATGTACTGCCACGGGTAGAGTTTTTCATTGTATTCCCGCATCCAATACTGGCTGTTGGCTGAATTGGATCTGATTCAACGATCTCTGTAACACCAGAGGGAACCCACGCTAACTTATCGGAATCAAGCAATGTCTTGTCCTCGACAGCAAGAGTAACTCTGTTCTTTTTCGGGGAAATACCAACAGAAACAAACTTCGGAATAGACGAAGCGTTCTCGACAATGATATTCCAAGCCGTCTCCAACTCAGCAAAAGTATAATCACAAGACACAATGCTTATGTCAGAATCGTTCTTGTATGCTGCTACACTTGAACCGGTTTCTCTTGAGGCATTGGTAGTGAGAAGAATAATGCGGCCATTATCATAATACATACCACCATAAGTATCTTCATATACCCCTCTCTTTGAAGCCTCAGACAATGCAGAGTGGATATCGTCCATTTTGTCAAGAATATCAATATCTACAATGTTCAGATTGGATGATGCCCCCGCAACAGGCATGAAGCATAGCACCAAGGCCACCGTCAACAAGACGGATAGAAATTTCCTGCTCATATTTTCTCCTCTCCTTTGTACCAAAGTAGTAGTTATTAAAGCTCATCCCCAAAGGTTATACTGCACTGAGCAAAGGCTTTTGTGTTCTTATTACAAGTGAACTGAACAATGTTATCAACATTTATAATACCCTTTTTTTCAGTACATTTTCACTTCGATTCCATAAAACAAAAGCGCACAAGCCGACTAATCACCAGTCCGGCCTATGCGCCAACAGAAACGATTTTGATACGACCTCTCCACAACCGGGAGCCGCACCAATACCACCAACGCGCGAAGCCGAACCGGGCATCATTGGGACGATACATGGCGTTACCTCCAATCATAGTTTGTCAGATAGGTATTCTATCTGCATAATAAGTCTACCATGAATGGCCGAAAATGACAATCTCTACATCCGATATGTATTGTAAATATTTTATGAACGAAGTCCGCTCATGCCGTCCCGTCGGAATCTTGTTGGGGAGTGCCTTCCCTGCGAAGATAGGCGGTATGCAACAGCCAGCGGGTACGCCCTGAAACGGGGCGCACCCGACTACATCTCCGGTTGAAAATCCAATATCCACAATCGCCAGAATTTGTATGGGCGGGCAGGCACAGTCTGTGCTTGCCCGCCTTGTCTGCCGAAAAGCGCGGCGGGCGGCGGCAGTCAATGGCGCGAAGCGTTCATCTTGACCATTGACGGCTGGCGGCTGCTGCGCTACTGCCATTGCCAATTTGCAAGCCACAGAACAATTTTGGTAGCCGCTGCCAAAATTACGCTGTCAGCCGCTCCATTCCCGTGGTATTGACGTGCAGCCTCGCCGCTGCTATAATAAAAGCACAATTGCAGACACAAGACACCATGCAGACGCAGACGGGCCGAAAGGCTTGACAGGCGGCTGCGTTTTCATTTTCAGATAGGAAAGGAAGGATGCGAAGGGAAGAAGAGCAGACGACAAAAGACGCTCAAGACGCCATTCCTCCGCCGCGCGGGAGAAAGCTGCGGCAAAATACTTTTTAGGAGGTGCAACTTGAGCAGGCGGAAAAAGCTCACCAACAACAGCGGCATCCCGCAGCATGAGATCGAGAACATCGCCCGAATTCTGCTGCCGGATATCCTCGCCTTTTACGAGAGTGAGGAAGGGCAACGGGAATTTGCCGAATGGAAGGCGGCGCGGGACGGGGCAAAAACAGACAAGGACAGCAACGGCGAGAACGTCGCCTGACGATAGATATAAGACAAATCCAAGGGATATATGCTCCTAAAACAGCATGGCAAAAGGGGATGGCAGGCCGCCATCCCCTTTGTGCGTTTGTTCAGTTTTCATAGGGCTTATACTCCGTGACGGCATTCAGATATGCCTCAACGTCGTCGTTCAGAATGAGGTCTGCATAAGCCAGCGGGTCGTTGTAGATGAGGTAGTCCAGCTCCGACCGCTCATAAAGATTATCCGCCACTTCGTTTTCCACGGCGGTGCAGTCGATGGAGGTCATGCTGCCGTCCTGAAACCGCAGCTCCACACAGCCCGTGCCCATGTTGAATTCACAGCTTTTGATGGTTTTCATAATTGTCCTCCTTATCCTTTACCAGTTTTGGTTTTCTCGGCCCTCTGGGCTTAGATTCGGGACGCTTTACCACTCCGTTTCTGAAATGCGTATCCTCGAATTTCTCGAAGAAAACAAATAATCCGAACCCATCTCCGATTAAGAAGATTTGGTTCGGATTATATTGGTTTGGTGCCGGTGGTGGGACTCGAACCCACACGCTGTCGCCAGCAAAGGATTTTGAGTCCTCCTCGTCTGCCAATTCCAACACACCGGCTCATACCAGGAGATTGTAGCATAAAATTCGGGGGTTTGCAATGCAATTTTATTCTATATGTTGGCCTGCCCGCTTATTTTGCTCGTTTCCGCATTGCGGCGGCAATAGAAGGACAGACGCCTGCTTACTATGCCTATGAACTTCGCATTGCCCGGCTGCACCGGATAGCTGCGTCCCATAAGCTTACGCAGGAGCTCCGGATCACCATCGTACCATATGGCGGATATCACAGTGCGTATGCTTCGCTCTATGCTGGCAGGACTCACGCCATAGCGCTTTCCTATCGCCGGGTACATCTTGGTAGTTACGTTATTCAAAAGATACTCGTTCTGCATCGACATTACTATGGCGCATACCAGATACTTATAACCAGTATATTCCGGTGTGGCGCCAATTTCCATCAATTTACCTTCAACGAAATCCGATACCTTCATGGTTCTTCCTCCTTTGTGCTGCTTCGTTCGTTGCTTTTCTATATTTTGCCAAAGTATTTATGTTTTCGCAATCTTTTGCCATAATGTTATCTTTTTACCACTTTTTTCGACAATCGGCGGGACCGCATTCTATACATGCGAAAAACGGGCGCAAAAGCCGCGCCCGTTTTGAAAGGAATTTCTCACGGTGAATAATTTACTTCATCATGTTGCCGTTCATGTTGTTCTCTGCATAAGTGATCATGCGCTTTACCATGTTGCCGCCTATGGAGCCGGCCTCCTTCGCGCTGATGTCGCCGTTGTAGCCCTGCTTCAGGTTTACGTTCAGGGAATTGGCCACCTCCATCTTAAAGCTGTCCAAGGACTGCTTGGCGTCGGGAACTACTATCTTATTGCTGCGTGCCATTCTGTTTTCCGCCTCCTTTCCTTCGGTTTATGGTCTTAATATCCCCGGAAAGGGTAAGGAATATGAATGACAATATATGTTTTTTAATTTTTTAAATCAACTCTAATTTCGAGCTATCTCGCCCTCCATGGCCTCCAGCCTGCTCCACGCTCTGTGTATCAGCGGCGAAGCCTCCGCCATGGCCTGCCTGTCTGACAGTATCTCCTCCGCCGCGTCCTTTGCCTCCTTCATGACGCTTATGTCCATGGCCAGACTTGCCGCCGCAAATTCCGAAATGCCGTGCTGCTTTTTACCCAGGAACTCGCCGGGGCCACGCATCATAAGGTCAGTCTCGGCTATTTCAAAGCCGCTGTTTGTCTTGACAAGCGTAGATAGCCGCTGCTGCGCCGCTTCGCTGCTGTCCCCGCTCAATAAGAAGCAATAGGACCGCTTATCGCCCCTGCCCACCCTGCCCCGAAGCTGATGCAGCTGAGCAAGGCCGAACCTATCGGCGTTTTCTATGGCCATTATCGTGGCGTTTGGAACGTCCACGCCTACCTCTATAACAGTAGTAGCTACCAGCACCCCTGTTTCACCGCGGCGGAAGGCCTCTGCTGCCTTTTCCTTGGCGGCGTTGGACATTTGCCCATGCAGCAGCCCCACGGGAACGCTGAGCTGCTTCTTAAGCTCCTCATAAAGCTCTACGGCGCTCTGCACGTCATCCATGGAATCGCTGCCCTCTACCAGCGGACATACGATATACGCCTGCTGTCCGGCTTTCGCCTGTTCCTCTATAAATTTATACATATCCTGCCGCCTGTTTTCCGGCACAAGGCGCGTGGCCACAGGTTTTCTGCCCGGCGGCAGCTCGTCTATGCAGGATACCGAAAGATCGCCGTAAAGTATCATCGCGAGGGTGCGCGGTATTGGCGTGGCGCTCATTATAAGCACATCCGCTGCGCTGCCCTTGGCCCCGATAGTCGCCCGCTGCTTTACGCCAAATCGGTGCTGCTCGTCCGTTATCACCATCCCCAGATCGTGAAACTCCACATCGCCCTGTAAAAGCGCGTGCGTGCCCGTTATGGCCTTTGCGGTGCCGTCCGCTATGCGCGCAAGCTCCACCTCCCGCTCGGCCTTCTTCATTCCGCCCTTTAAATATGCCACATTTTCTGCTCCGAAAATCTTGCAGAGCGTTGTGTAGTGCTGTGCCGCGAGTATTTCGGTAGGCGCCATAAGGGCCGCCTGCTTTCCGTTTTTCATAGCCGCATACATGGCATAAAGAGCTACGGCGGTCTTGCCGCTACCCACATCTCCCTGAAGCAGCCTGTTCATGAGCCGTTCGCCCGCAAGATTGCGCCGTATCTCCTCCATAGCTTTGAGCTGGGCGTTGGTTGGTTCAAAGGGCAAAAGCTTTATAAAGCTGCTCATCGTTCCTTCCAGCTTCAGCGGCTGCTCCCGTTTCGGCAGGCTATACTGCATCATAGACAGCGTAAGGCTGAACATCAGCGTATCCTCAAAGGCCAGCCTTTGCCGCGCCGCCTTTATTTCCTCCATATTGCCGGGGAAATGAAGGCCCCGAAGGGCATCATAAAGGCCGATAAGGCCATACTTTTGCCGCATGGAGGCAGGCAGACTCTCCTCTATCCCTTCACTGCAGCCCTCAAGAACTGCTTTGACCGTATCCCGCAGCAGCTTTTGCGAAAGGCCGGCACACACAGGATATACCGGCAGTATACCCGGCAGCTCCCGGTATATGCTGGGATTTATCATCTTTACGCCATGCATCCTGTCCACCCTGCCGCAGGCGTAAACGCACTCGCCCGCCACTACCGCCTTCATTCTGTACGGCTGGTTATACCATGCAAGGGTGATCTCGCCGCTCTGGTCAAAGGCGCGCGCGGTAGTGATATCCAGCCCGCGGCGCACCCGGACAAGCTTGGGATCGCTCTTGAGCTTCAGCTCCAAAGCCACGTAGTCCCCGTGCTTTGCGCCCATTATGCATGACGTCTTTGAATAGTCCCGATATTTTCTCGGAAAATGATACAAAACGTCATGCATGGAAAAAAGGCCCAGCTTGCCGAAAGCTTCGGCTTTGCGTGGGCCAATTCCTTTTAAATCGGTTATGCTGTCAGTCAGCTTCATTCATGCATTATTCTACGGATATATAGTAGTAATACAGCGGCTGTCCGCCGGGTATGGCTATGATCTCGGTATCAGGGAGCTTCGCCATGATCCTTTCGGAAAGCTCGTTTGCCTGCTCCTCGGTAACGCCCTCGCCAAAGTACAGCGTCACCATAGCTTCCTCCCTGCCCTCAAGCATCTTTTCCACAAGAGAAAGCGTAGCGTCCTCCACGGTCTTGCCCACGGAGGTTATGGCGTTGTCCTTGAGGCCGATTATATCGCCCTTGGCTATAGTCAGGCCGTTGCAGGAGGTATCCCTTACGGCATATGTTACCGCGCCCGATACGACGTTTGCCGCGGCCTTCTCCATGCGCTTGCGGTTTACGTCCGGGGTATTTTCAGGGGCATAGGCCATTGCCGCCGCCATTCCCTGCATCATGGTCTTTGTAGGTATGACTATTACGTTGCGGTCGGAAAGCTCCGCCGCCTGCTGCGCCGCCATGATTATGTTGGAGTTGTTTGGCAGAACGAATACGTTCCTGGCGTTGGCCTTGCGTATGGCCTTGGCTATGGTGTCTATGCTGGGGTTCATGGTCTGGCCGCCGGAGATTATCACGCCTACGCCGGCGCCTGTAAACTCGCTGTCCATGCCCTCGCCTGAGCTTACCGCTACCATGGCGTTCTCGGTCTCGTTCTTTTTGATGTTCTCCTGAATGGCGCGGTTCTGCTCCCTCATGTTCTCTATCTTGACCTTATCCAGCTCGCCAAGGCAGAGCGCCAGCTGCAAAGCCTTGCCCGGCATGTTGGTGTGGACATGTATCTTAATAAAGTCGGCATCGTGGGCAACTACTACGGAGTCGCCTATCTTCATGAGCTTATCACGGAACTTTTCCAGGTCGCCCTCAGTGAAGGACTCCACAAGATGTATGACGAAAAACTCAGTGCAGTAGCCAAACTTTATGTCATTTACGTCTTCCAGCGAAAGGTCGTTGTCCTCTGGGGTAACAGCTTCCTGCTGCTCTGCCACATAATCGTCTATGGCATCTCCGTCCACCACCATCTTAAAGCCTCGGTATATGGTCATAAGACCCTTGCCGCCGCTGTCCACCACGCCCGCTTCCTTGAGCACAGGCAGCAGCTCCGGCGTCTGCCGCAGGGCTTCCTCGCCGCTTTCTATCATTACGTCGATAAGGCCGAACACGTTTGCGCCCTGATTGAACTCGCCCTCTACCGCAGTGCTTATCATGCGCGAAACGGTAAGTATGGTTCCTTCCTTGGGCTTCATCACTGCCTTGTAGGCGGACTCGGTACCCATGCGCAGCGCGTTGGCCAGCAGCTCCGCGTCCATCTCCTCACAGCCCTTCAGCGCCTTTGCAAAGCCGCGGAATATCTGTGAAAGTATAACGCCGCTGTTTCCCCTCGCTCCCTTGAGCGCGCCCAAAGATGCTGCCGCGGCTACCTCTCCTACCGTACTTCCGCCGTTGCAGGCTTTTATTTCCTTTACAGCAGACTGCATTGTCATGGACATATTTGTTCCCGTGTCGCCGTCCGGCACGGGAAATACGTTCAGTGAGTCCACATACGCCTTGTTCTTTTCCAGCAGGGCAGCGCCTGTCAGGAACATCTCCTTCAGGAGCGCCCCGTTTATTGTAGTATTATTCAAATCGATATCCTCCATGCATAGCCCGTTGAAAGGTATGCGCCCTTGATTAAACTATGCGCTGATGCTTTCAACGTGTATATTCACGTTGGCTACCTTGATACCGGTAGTCTCCTGAACGCGATAGCGAACGTTGTCTATCATGTTTTTGGCCACCACGGGCAGTGAAACGCCGTAGACCATGGTGACGTACAGGTCGATATCCACCTCGTCGCCCTCGCCGAGGAAGGAGACCTTCACGCCGCGCTTCTTGTTGGCTTCGCTGCCGACCAGCTTCAGTATGGCATCCGTGGCGGTCTTTGCGCTCATGCCTACCACGCCGTAATTTTCAGTCGCGGCATAGCCCGCCACCGTTGCGATTATATCCTCACTGATGGTAACTTTTCCGTATTCGTTGTTAATAGTTCCCGGCATTGTA
>OLRE01003385.1_pt1 | contig 11277 bp, 4 predicted proteins | sample 1672461 | NCBI WGS metagenome assembly OLRE01 (sample SAMEA3136688, study PRJEB25190) | human gut metagenome | biome: human gut; feature: human-associated habitat; material: faeces | place: Austria | collected 2013
CTGTCATAGTTTTCACTTCCTGTTCGGACGATGAAGCAATAAATAACCCAACTATTCCCAAGCAACCGGAACAATTAACAGAACTCACTGCGCAATACAATACTAATATTGCGGCTTATCAGGCCATGATGAATGGCAAAGCCGAGATTGTAGACTACACCTCTGACGAGAAGGGTAACTACAAACTTCAATTGAGTAACCGACAGATAGCGGATGTTTATATTCAAACTGCCGACGATAAAGATATTCCCCTTCTTGGAATTGATAAAGAAGGTTACTGGAATTATCAATTGGAAGGTACTTCACGCATGCTGACAGATACGCATGGCAATCCGGCTCCTGCTTTAAACAAGACAGGAAAAGGCATTCTTACTCCTCAAATTGCATTGGGGGAGGACGGCTGTTGGCAAGTTTCTTACAATGGCTATCAGTGGCAACGTTTGAGTGACACTCCGGCTCCGTCATTGGAAGGAAAAACGGCTGTTGATTTCTCTCTTTACCGTTCGGCTGTTTTAGATGAACAGACGAATACAATCACTTTGGAATCCCGTACAAGCGGGAGTGTGCTTAAACTGGATACCCGCAATAACGGCACAGCACAAGCGTGGAAAAAGTTCCTGATGAATAGTGATGACAATGTATTGTTGGATTATTCGTATGCCGGATACAAACATGGAGAAGTGACCCCTCCGGAGGCTTTCTCATTAGGATATAAAGTTTTCAATGTGAAAGAACGTATGGAAAACCGTGGCATGACTGCCCGTGAAGCCTTGATAACCATATTGCAGGAGAATAACATGACCCGTAAGGACGGTAAGAATTACAACAATGCAAATGCCCGGATTGTCATTTATTTCCCGGAAGGAGAATACGTATTGCATAATGACGATGACAATACAATAGAGCCGGGCAAGCCGGTATTGGGAAAGGAAGGTGATGAAGCATATTCTTTGGATAGTAAAGGAAATAATAAAAGTTCCAGTATCTATATATTCGCAGGCCATTTTGTAATTAAGGGAGATGGCGCAGGAAGAACAAAGCTGATAATGGATACTCCGAACTTGCCGGATGATATTACTACCATGTATTCGTCGCCGGTAATGATTGATATTAAACATAACTCCGGGTTGTCGAAACTCTGTGATGTCACGGGTAACGCAGCTAAAGGTACTTTTAGCGTGGAAGTATCCGATGCGGCCTCGCTGAGTAAAGGTGACTGGGTATGCCTGTATTTACAGAACAATGACCCGGAACTGGTACGCAACGAGTTGTCTCCCTATGCACCCGAGCCGACAATGGAGAATATTATAAATGTAGGTGTGCAGGTGCAGGACTTCCACCAAATTGTGGCAAAAAGCGGGAATGTAATCACTTTTAAAGAACCTATAATGCACGAAGTTGATTCTCGTTGGGGTTGGGCGATCCACAAATATCCGCATTATGAGGAAGTCGGTATAGAAGACGTGACTTTCGTAGGACATGCCACCGATGATTTTCAGCATCACAGAAACTGGGCGCATGACGGTGCTTATAAACCGATAAAGATGACACGCCTGACAAACTCGTGGATGCGCCGGGTGAACTTTATAAGTGTTAGTGAGGCCAACTCGATTACGTCTTCCGCTAACGTGTCCGCCTACGATATTAAGATAGACGGTAATCGTGGCCATGCCGCCATTCGGTCGCAAGGGTCGTCGCGGGTGTTTATCGGCAAAGTGACCGATCGTACCAACGGACCTCTAATAGATAATAGAGGCGTCATACAGCAGGGGGCAGGACAATATCATGCTTGCGGAGTCTCAAAACCGAGTATGGGTGCTGTCATTTGGCGGGTACATTGGGGATTGGATGCCTGCTTTGAGTCTCATGCCACGCAGCCGCGTGCTACGCTGATTGATAATTGTACGGGTGGATTCATGCAGTCTCGTCAGGGAGGTGATTACAACCAACTTCCCAATCACCTCGATGACCTCACTATTTGGAATATGTATTCGGAAAGATCGCGCACGGCAAGCGGTAATTCGGCTCCTGCCGGTGTATTCGACTGGTGGCGTATCGGCTTTAAAGGTTGGAAGTTCCTTCCGCCCGTTATTGTCGGTTTTCATGGCGAACCGTTGAATTTTGTGCAGGAGCAAGTAAAACTGGACGAAAGTAATGGAACTCCGGTAGAGCCGCAGTCTCTTTACGAAGCACAGCTGGAGAAACGCCTGGGCTTTGTGCCTGCCTGGTTGAAGGCATTGAAATAAGAGGATACGAGAAATATCAACTAAAGAAAGAGAGGGGCTCGAAGGGCCTCTCTCTTTTGGGGGTAAATTGATCAAAGTCTGATTTTTATATAAATCTGTTGATAAAGGTTAGAAGAATTGTGCAGTATATTACTTTGGTTGTAATGTGACTTTATCGTTTCTCTGTTACAAATGTATGCAATTTACGCTCTCTCCTGTGGATAGAATGATTCAGGATTGGTATAAAATCATACAATTCTGTTATTCCGGTATATTTATTTCTCTTTTACAGATTCCAATAATTCAGCTAATTCTTTTACGATGTCAGGATGCTGTTTCGCCACATTCGTTTTCTCCGAAGGATCGGACGATAAATCGTAGAGCTGAGGCTGTTGGTCGTTGCCAAGTTCCATTTTCGTCCAGAACTCAATGGCGGGAGCATCGCTGGGCTCGATATATTTCCACTGCCCTTTTACAATGGCAAGCGTATTATTAAGATTCTGTTGGACGATGTATTCGCGACCGGTATTGTTCCTGCCTAAGAACGTGTTCAGGTGTTCCTGGCTGTCGGGGGCTGCACCTTTGCGCAAAGGCTGATTCAGCAGTGAGGCGAGTGAGGCGTATACATCAATCTGTGAGAAAAGAGACTGTTGCTTGCTCGGTTTTACTTTGGCAGGCCAGCGGACAATGAACGGGATACGTGTGCCCGCTTCATAAGCGCTGTATTTCCCTCCCCGGTAGATTCCCATTGGGGTATGACCGTTGAGAAGCTCGTAGGCATGGTCCTGATAGCCGTCGTCGATGACGGGACCGTTGTCGCTGGTAAAGACCAGAATGGTATTGTCGGCGATGTTGAGGCTATCCAACGTGTTCATAATTTCACCGATGGTCCAGTCCAGTTGGAGGATAACGTCACCACGGGTGCCGAGTCCGCTTTTTCCTGCAAAACGCGGGTGGGGGATACGTGGCACGTGTACATCCTGCGTACCCATATACAAGAAGAAAGGTTCTTCTTTATGGGAAGTGATGAACTTCTTCGCTTTATGGGTGATGATGTCGGCTATATCCTCGTCTTTCCAGAGAGCGGACTTGCCGCCTGTCATCCAACCGATGCGGGGGATACCGTTGATAATGGTATTGTTATGCCCTTGGCTGGGTTTTAATGTTACGAGTTCCGGATTTTCTTCTCCGGTGGGCCAGTCGCCTACTTTATGCTCGTAGTTCACAGTGATCGGGTCGTTCGGGTCGAGTCCTACCACGTGTCCGTTCTCGACGAATACACAGGGGACACGGTCTACGGTTGCTGGAATCACGAACTCGTAGTCGAAGCCGATACTTTGGGCGTTGGGGGTGATGTGGCCGTTGAAGTCGGTGCCTCCCTTCGGACCGAGTCCAAGATGCCATTTGCCGACAACTCCGGTGGCGTAACCTGCTTCTTTCAGCATATCGGCCATGGTGACGCAGGCGGTGTCGATGATTAGTTCCGAGTTTCCGGGGGCGATGCCTGTGTTCTCCTGTCGCCACGGGTACATGCCTGTCAGGAGTCCGAAGCGGGAAGGGGTACTGGTGGCGGAAGTTGCATAGGCGTTGGTGAACTGTACACCCTGTCCGGCAAGGCGGTCGATATGGGGAGTACTGACCTTCGTTGCTCCGTAGCAGCTAAGGTCACCTATGCCAAGGTCGTCCGCGAATATATAAATAATGTTAGGCTTTTGTGAGTTTTGTCCGTTGTCTTTTTGTACTTTCTGATTGCATCCGGTCAGCAGGGCTATACCGGGCAATAGCGGTAGTAAACGTGAGACATTCTTCATAATGTTGGTCTTTTATGGAGTGATTACTGAACACAAAGATAAGAGGATTGGCGGAAATGAGTGAGCAGGAATGTACAGGTGTGATACAAAATAGTCCATTCTAAAGGGTTAAATGTTCCGGGGCTACGGATGCCTTTTCCTGACATCGTAGCCCGGATCTTGTGCCAACAGGAGGGAACTACTTTGGCATAGGTTCTCCTGTTACAAATGCTACTTGCTTACCTGTTTATGGGTTATTGATCCGTTTCTTCGTTCCCTTCTTCCTCTTTTTCTTCACCCTTGCGGTAGGCAAGCGGACTGACGTGATAAATCTCCTTAAAGCATTTACTGAAATAGCGGGAAGAAGAGAAGCCGATGCGGTCGGAAATCTCCGTAATGTTCAGCTCCGGATTGTTCCGCAGCATGACGGCTCCTTTCTTGAGACGGATACTTAATATAAAGTCGTTCGGTGTCTGACCGGTGACGGCTTTCAGCTTCGTGAACAGATTGGTACGTGCCATCCCCATTTCACGGGCGAAGATGTTGACATTAAAGTCCGTATTATCCAAGTGCTGTTCGATGATGGCCATGGCACGGTCCAGCATTTCTTTATCCATCGGGTTAGTGGCAAGCATCTGGGCAAAAGCCTGTGGCTGTTTGCTGAATTTCTCCTGTAGCAACCGCCGTGAGTTCACCAGATTGTTGCAACGGGAGATCAGGAGATTGGTATTGAACGGCTTGGTGATATAATCGTCCGCGCCGATCTTTAATCCTTCAATGTTGTGTTCCACGGCTGTGCGTGCCGTCAGTAGTACTACCGGGATGTGACAGGTGTTGAAGTCCGTTTTGATCTGTTTGCAGAGTTCCGTACCCGACATACGTGGCATGACAACGTCACTCAGTATGATGCTTGGCATATCTTTCTGTATGATATCCAGTGCCTCTACACCGTCGGAAGCGGTGGTGACCTGATAGAACGTTTCGAAGATACCTGCCAGCATTTGCTTGATGGATTCGTTGTCTTCCACTATCAGCATTTTCGCATCTTCGATGCGTTTGTTGTCTTCCTCCTTCCATTCGGAATCGGGCAGTATTTCTACGGTTGGAACGATTGTTTCCGGTTGTTGCTGAATGTTGGTGTCGGTGTTGTCCCGTATGATTTGTTCCTCCGTAAAGTGCTGGTTGCCCGATTTCAACGTAATGATAAAACGGCTTCCCTCGCCCGGTTCGCTCTCTACACGGATGGTTCCGTGATGAAGTTCGATGATACCTTTTGTCAACGCCAGTCCGATGCCTGTGCCGGCTCCGGTATTCAGCGAGTCGAGGCGTTCGGTCTGGTAGAAACGGTCGAATATCTTATCAATCTCCGCGGCGGCAATGCCCGAGCCGGTGTCTTTTATTTCGATTATGGCATAGTCTTCCTCCTGCGATACATTGATAGAGATAGTATCCTCAGCTTTAGTATGCTTTAATGCATTCGATAACAGGTTATTGATTACTTTCTGCATCTGCTTTTGGTCATACCACACTTCAATATCGTCTTTCTGTTTATTGAACTTGAAGTTGATTTGCTTGCTGCTGGCGTATTCGAGAAAGAGTAGATAATTCTCATACAGGAAATTCACCAGGTTGTGCCGGCTCACTTTGATTTTCATGTGTCCCTGTTCCTGCTTCCGGAAATCGAGTAACTCGGTAATCAGTTCCCGCAACTGGAGACTGTTCTTGTAGATTCCCAACACCTTATTATATATATTAGGCGTAAATGTCTGCACCTGCAACAAAGTTTCCACTTGTCCCACGATCAGCGTTAACGGTGTGCGGAATTCGTGCGAGATGTTAGTGAAGAAACGGAGTTTCGACTGGTTCAATGCTTCAAGGTCTTCAATATGCTTCTTCTCGTACTTCAAAGACTCACGGAGTTTGATGCGCGAATTATAGTTCTGAATAAGATACCATAACAGGCTGATAGTGACAATGGTATAAATCAGGTAAGCCCACCATGTCTCATACCATGAAGGGAGTACGATAATCAGCAGTCTGGCCTCTTTTATTCCTTCCCTCTGTGATTTGATGACAAGGGTATATTTACCCGGATTCAGGTTTGTATAAGTAATCAGCGTTTGCTTCCGGTAAGTATGGTTCCATTCGTCCGAGAAACCCTCCAGACGATAGAGAATCTCATCTCTGTTGGCAGGGATGAAGTTGGAAGTGGCATATTCGATGCTAAACATTGATTGATTCGCTTTCAGACTGATTTCCGGAGTGTGGCAGATCGACTGTTCCAGGATGCCGCTTTCATCTCCCGGAACTACTTCTTTTCCGTTGACAAGCAGGCGGGAAAGAATGATATTATATGATTTGGGAGTGAAGTGTAGCTTCTTTTCCCAGAAAGAAATCATTCCCTGAATACCACCAAGGAACACTTCTCCGTCATGTGTCACAAATAGTGCGTTTTCATTAACGGCGGTTAGCGGGAATCCGTTTTCCGTACCGTAATTATAGAATTTCTTGCTTGGATAGTCAAACTGTGAGAATCCTTGATTGGTAATCAGCAATAAGTCACCTTTCTGTATGGACGATTCGCATACTTCGTAGATACAGTCGCTGGATAAACCATCTGTCTGTACATCGAAGTTTTCAAAGTCATCACTTGCCTTACGGTAACGGTCGAGACCGCTTCCGGAGGTGCAGAACCACAGATTACCATTACTGTCCTGCATGATACTGTTGATATTATTGTTGCTAAGACTGTTCGGATTAGCGGGATTGTGCGGATAATTAGTAAGTTTACCGCTGTCGAATCGGTAAGAATAAACACCCTCCCCGGTAGCCGCAATCCACAATGTACCGTCTTTGTCGATGCAAAGACTGGCTACCATGCCAATGCCTCTTCCTTCTTTGGTTTCTTTAAAGAGTTGTTGGCAAGCACCTGTTGCCGGATTGAAAAGACAGACACCGTTTTGTGTGGCGACAACCAGCTTGTCCTTATAAGGTACAATGTCTCGGACGATATCCGAAGGTAGCGAAGTTGGGTCTCCCGCTTTCATCCGGTAGACTGTGAAACGGTTGGTACGCAGGTCGAGTTTGTTCAATCCTCCCAAGTGTGTACCTATCCACATAATTTCATTAGTCCGGTCGTAATAGATTGCTTTGACGTTGTTATGGGAAATACTATTTTTGCCCTCTTCGTGGCGATACCACCGATAGGTGTTATTTTTCCGGTCGTACACATTCACGCCACCGCCTTCTGTACAGATCCATAAGTTTCCGTCTTTGTCCTCAGTCATTCTGCCGACAATCGGGCTACTTAAACCTTCTTTTTCTGTATCTCCCGTCTTGTAGCGGGTATAGATTTCATATTCCGGATTGAAATAGTTGACACCTCCGAAATAAGTACCCAGCCAAATTGTTCCTTGTTCATCTTTGACGATGCACCAGATGGAGGAGTGGGTGAGTCCGTCGGGTTTGTTCGCGTTGGCAGTGTAAAGTTGGAATTTGCCTGTGCTCTTTTCATAGCGATTTAACCCGTGAAAGGTTCCTATCCATAAGTTGCCTGCGTTGTCCTCGCTACAACTTCTTACGAAGTTGGAGCAAAGGCTGTTCGGGTTTCCGGGTTCGTGGTGGAGGTTTTCGATGCTTCCGTCTTTCTTTACGTGGTAAAGTCCTTCTTCCCAGCTGCCTATCCATAATTCTTTGGAAGAATCTTCGTAGATGCTGGCAATATTACCTCTTGTGACAGGTTGGGAAATTTTCTTATCGTCGGACAGGCAGTAAAGTCCGTTACTGGTAGTTCCCATCCACAGATTTTTCTTTTCGTCCAGGTGGAGGCAGGAGAGGGTGATATCTTTTCCGGCAAGATGATAGTAGAGATCGAAGTTTCCCGTACTTTCATTATATACAAATACTTCTTCTCTTTTCCCGATATATAATTTCTCGTTGAAATAAATAGCATCCACATTGCCTTGCAGCAACGTTTTGAATCTTTGTGTGGTCAGATCGAATTCTGCCACCCCGTCCGTACAGAGCAGGTATACCTTTCCGTTTTTGTTTCCGGTGATGCGCAGCACTGTATTGCTGAACAAGCTGTTCGGATCGTTTTTATTAAGTTTGAAACTTTTGATATCGTTACCGTTATACCGGTTCAGTCCTTCACGCGTGCCGATCCATATAATTCCCCGTTCATCAATATAAAGGCTATTGACAGAAAATTGGGAGAGTCCGTCGTCCGTGGTCAAGTGGCTAAAAGTGATGTTTTGACCTTGTGTGCGGACTCCAGCTACGCTTAAAAATAGCAGAAATAAAAGAATTACTTTTCTCACTAATTTATTTTTTAAGGTGTTTACATCTATGCAAATATATTGTTTTTATTCGATTTCAGTGAACCTTATTAGAAGAAAGTAACTATAAAACACCGGAAGAGAATTCTATTTAACAGAATTACTCTTCCGGTTTCTAACCTAACTAACCTCTTGTTATAGTGTTTGTGCCTGTTTCGTTTTTATCAGTTCAGATTATTACCACACTACATACTGATTGAAAAAACGAGTACTTTCAGCAATCCATGAGTCCATGTTCTCATAAGCTGCAAAGTGTCCTGATGTAGGGTAGCATATCCAGCGTTTAGGTGTACGGATGTGATTGTATGCTGCAAAATTTGTATGTGGTGGTGTAATGTTGTCCTGAAGTCCGAATCCCATTAATACTGGGCATTTGATCCATCCGGTCAGATTCTTCAAATCAAAGTAAGTTAGTAATGAGAATATTTTATCTTTGTCAATATTCTGCCGGGCAGCTCCTTCGAATACCAAGCTGGCAGGCCAGTGAACCAAACGAAAATAATCGGGATAGTCTGACAGAAAGGGTACGATAGGCGCAGCTGCGGAAATACGATGGTCGAGTGACGCTGCTGCTAATGTGAGCGCTCCACCTTGCGAAATACCTGTAGCAAAAAGGTTTTGTCCGTCAAAGCATGGCTGAGCAAAAATAAAATCAATACTGCGGACTGTATCAGCAAAAGCACCTCTGTAATAGTAATGTTTGGGTGAATCCAGTCCGAAAGCAATCCACTCACCAAAGCGGTTATAAGGTTTGTTGAGGCCTTGTCCACGGGGTGGAATGACCAAGATACACCAACCGGGATAGTTGTCGGGACCGGGAATCCAGGTGACGGCATCATAACCTTGATAAACCACTACGGCCGGATGACTCTGACCATCTGTAGGGACTGCCCAATACCCCCGTAAGATTTCTCCTTCAAGCGAGCACATTTCTACTTCGTAAACATCACGCTCTGGCTTCGAAGATTCAGGTAGACGTGTCATTTTATAGACAGGTTGTACACGTTTAAGTTCGGTGATGGTTTTATTCCAAAATCTTTTTAAGTTAGGGAGACCATCCGGTTTGGATAAAATCTGTTCGGCTTCGTATCCAAAGAAGAAATGTTTCAGAGTGTCGGTGCCAGCAATGAAACAAGCCTGGTAAAACCCGGGAGTGAGATTCGTGAGAGTGACTGATGCACGACTGCGAAAGCCTCCACCGGGAGCTATCGAATCTGTTCCGAAAGAGTAGGTTATAAAGGTAGACGATACAGCATTGCCGAAATCTGTTGCAATGTCCATACGTATCCTATCCGAAAAACCTGACTGTGCAGATGTCAATTCCAGCATGAAGCGTACTGGATGTTCGTTATCGAACATCCAGTTTTGCTCAACAGGAATATTGAGATTTATGGTCTCCTGTGGATAACTTTTTATTGAGTATCCGGTCAGGAGTATAATGATGTATATCCACTTTTGCATCCTGTTAATCATTGTTATTACTCTTTGATATAAAACGTAATCAGCACTCCTTTATGATCGCTTGGCCACTGATTGTTTACGGGCGGAATGATTGGATCTTTGGTTTGTTCTTCTATTCTTTTTCCGCGTACAATAGAGCCTGTTGGACCTACTATCTGGGCATTTTTTATTTGTAGATTTTTATTTGGATAATAGTAAACGAAATCAATTCGTTCGCGTTCATCTGCCTCCGGTGCCCATGAGAGATTCTCTGGAATGACTGATTTATTGTCTGCAGGAAAAGTGAATCCCGGACATTTCACCGGATCGGGATGAATTACCCGGTAGGCATCTTTATATCCCCGTTGAACCAACAATTTGGAAGTTCCCCAATTGACGATACATCCGCGATGATCGAATAGATCTTTTGTATCGGCCTGCCAATCCAGATAAGAAGGCTCATTCAGATCTCCGGCAAAAAACACGAGTGCTTCTTGCTCTAGCTCTTTGGCAGCGTTGTTGATAAAAGCTTGGGCGGATTCTATACGGTCTGATTCTTCGCAGACAGCAAGTATCTTGTCTGCATCAGTGATAGGAGCCGGAAGTTTATCCCAATTAACGCTACCGTCATTGTACCCCCGGGGATAGTAACAGGTGTAGTAACGATACTCCGAATGTGCCGGGTAAACGGCCACTCGTTTCCCATTGACATCCAGAATCGCTTTGAACATCCATTTGTTGATGCGTTCTGTCTCTTTGATCGGATATTTTGATATGACCGCTCTTCCGTCTATTCGTGCATCGTAATAGATGAGTCCCTTATTTTTAAGCCCTTGCATTAGTTTAGGCATTACGGGATCGTCTTGCGGACCTTTATATAATTCGCAAAATGTAGCAATGTCTGGCTGTAGGGCAACAATCTGTTCTATCAGATATTCCGGAGCATGCTCCACCTTGGTACACTCCACCCATAAGTTGAGTTGGAGGAACTTAATCTCTGTTTTCTTTCCTGTTTCTTCTTCCGGTACAGATACTTCCGTATCGGTTTTAGAACATGCAGTGATAACAGGAAGTATGGCAATAATAATAGTTAATAACCACTTTTGCATAATCTGTATTTTTTAGATTTGATTACCAGCCCGGATTCTGACAGTTAGTTCCTGAAGCATTCTGTAACCGGATTGCTTCGTCACCCGGTATTGGATATAATAGGAATTTTTCACTATATGCTTTTCGGTTATTATCTACTACAAAACGGGAGTAACTTCCATCTGAGTTTGCTTTCATTCCGGTGATTACTTTGTCTGTTTGATCCAGTATCTTCCAACGGCGTACATCAAAGAAGCGGTGTTCTTCAAAAGCAAGTTCTACGCGTCTTTCGTTCCTGATTCGCAGACGAAATTGCTCACAGGATAATCCGTAAGGAATGTCTGGCATACCTACTCTGGAACGTACTGCATTGACTGCGTCTACCGCATCATTGGG
>OLRE01003387.1_pt1 | contig 11269 bp, 9 predicted proteins | sample 1672461 | NCBI WGS metagenome assembly OLRE01 (sample SAMEA3136688, study PRJEB25190) | human gut metagenome | biome: human gut; feature: human-associated habitat; material: faeces | place: Austria | collected 2013
TAGTTCATCATGGAGAACATACCCTTCTTCATCTCGCCGCCGTACCAGGTGTTGATGATGACCTGTTCACGGCTGGTGATGTTGAAGGCAACGCAGGTCTCGGAGTTGAGGCCCAGTTCCTTATAGTTCTCGACCTTGGCCTTGGACGCGTTGTAGACGACGAAGTCCGGCTCAAAGTTCTCCAGTTCTTCCGCAGACGGGCGGATGAACATGTTGGTGACGAAGTGTGCCTGCCAAGCAACTTCCACGATGAAGCGGATGGCCATGCGGGTGTCCTTGTTGGCGCCGCAGAACGCGTCAACTACATACAGCTTCTTGTTGCACAGTTCGCCGACAGCCAGATCCTTGACGGTCTTCCAGACCTGCTCAGACATGGGATGGTTGTCGTTCTTGTACGCGTCGGAGGTCCACCACACGGTGTCCTTGGAGTTGTCGTCAACGACGATATACTTGTCTTTGGGGGAGCGGCCGGTGTAGACGCCGGTCATAACGTTGACGGCGCCCAGTTCGCTGACCTGGCCGACCTCATAGCCTTCCAGACCGGGCTTCGTCTCTTCGGCGAAGAGCATCTCGTAGGAAGGATTGTGGACGATCTCGGTGGTGCCGGAGATGCCATACTTGCTCAAATTCAGTTCTGCCATCGTATATTAACCTCTTTCTAAAAAAATTAAAATTTCTGGCTGGTGAAGCATGTTTCCAGTTAGGCCATTGTTCACCAATTAGCAGTATATCACGGTTCGTCAAGAATATCCACAACAATTTTCTGCATTGTGCTTTTTTATTGATTTTGCCGGTTTTTTCCGCGTGTATTCGGCAAAATTGTCCCAGAACCGGTAAAAAGCACAAAAGCATGGAATGGAAAAAAGCATGAAAAACTAAAAAAATTTCAGGTGTCAACAGACACAAACGCCGGTGTGCCCGAAAATGGGGCACACCGGCGGAAACATGTGCGCGCTTATCGCGTTTCGGAAGTATCCGCTTCCGTTTTTTTGGACAGTCGCTTCTGCAGCCAGTCTTTGCCGTCAACATAGCGGGAGACGATGAAGGAGACAACGTAATCGCCAGCAGAGTTGACCATCGTTGCGGGGGGATCGACCAAATTGCCGAGCGCCAGTGCGATAGGGAAGGCGACGGCCAGATGCTCCGGGAAGAAGATCGAGCACAGGACGAGTTCGCCCGTGCCGCCGCCGCCGGGGATGCCGGACATGGCGACCGAAGAGAACACGGCAACGATGATCGCAAGGATTGCGCGGCCCGTCGTGAAGTCCTGCCCAAACATTCCGAACAGGAACGCGACCTTGATGATGGCGGACATGGCGGAGCCGTCCATGTGCATCGTCGCGCCGAGCGGGATGACGATGTTGGAAACATCCGTGGAGATGCCGGTTTCCTCCGCAACCTCCATGTTGGTCGGGATCGTTGCGACAGACGAGCAGGTGCCGAAACTCATGGCAGCTGGGCGGAACAGCTTGGAGAACATGACTTTCGCGGCCCCCCTGCCGCCGCCGAAGCGGGCGTAGATCGGGGAGAAGACAAGCATGTAGACAAAACTCAGAATATAATAGATCGCAAGCGCGCGGCCATAATCGCCGATGAGGTCAGAGCCGTGGTCGGCGATGAGATACGCGAAGAAGCCGAAGAAGCCGATGGGCGCGTAATAGGTGATGATCTTGAACGTCTTCATGATGCAGTTCGTGACGTCCTCAAGCAGCTTTGCGGTCTTCGTCTCCGCGCCGCCCGCCATCTGGATGCCGAAGCCGAACAGAATCGCTGCGACGATGAGCGGCAGAATGGCCCTGCGGCTGAACAGTTCGGTAAAATCGGGCTTCGTAAAGAAGTTGACAATCATGTCGGCCACGCCCAGCGTGCCGCCGACCTCGCCCTCGATCAACTCATATTCACCCACGACCGGCGGAATGAGCCGCACCGTCACATACATGATAACGGAGGCGATCGCGGCAGTCACAAGGAAGGTTGCAATGGTCACACCCATGATCTTGCCCGCGCGCCTGGCGCTCTGCATGTTTGCAATCGACGACGAAATGGAGCAGAACACTGTGGGAACGGCGATGCAGAACATCAGGTTCAGGAACACCGTGCCGAGCGGCTCGAGCACGGTCGCGCCCTTGTCGACAATAATCGTTTCGCCGTCAACGACTTCCATGACTGCGGGCCAGATTGCGCCCACGATGCAGCCGGCGACGATGCCGGTCAGCATCAGAATCAAAAATCCGTAGTTTTTCCAGAAGCTACCCTTTTTCATACTGTTTCCTCCTGCCTTTTCACAAGCTTCAAAATTGCCTCGTCCAGAATCTCGCCCGCGCAGACCATTGCTGCCGGGCCGGCCAGATACAGGTTTTCGATTGCTCCGTTTTTCTCCTCCGCATCAACTGTCAGTTCGCCGCCGTCCATGCGGACGCGGACGTTTTTGCCGCTGACTCGCCCCAGAAGCGTCAGCGCCGCTGCGACCGAACCTGTGCCCGTGCCGCAGGCGAGCGTAAAGTCCTCTACGCCGCGCTCATACGTCTTTTCCAGAAGTTCATCCGGGCCGGTCAACTCGTAGAAGTTGATGTTCGCGCCCTTTGGCAGCGCCGGATGATACCGGAGTGTCCGACCGAGCCGCCGAAGTGCGTCCTCGTCCTGCTCAGCCAGAGCGGGCATTTCCAACGCCAGATGCGGGATGCCGGGGCTTCCAAGTTCAACGTAGCTGCACCGATATGTCCTGCCGTCTACAGTCAGCTGTTTTTCCAGTTCCACAACGGACGGCGTGTTGAGCCGGATGCGGTATTGATCCTCTGTGATGCGCCAGCCGGTCACGAGTCCTGCGGTCGTTTCTACGCGCTGTATGGGGCCTGCGTAGCCGCGTGCATAGCCGTACCGGCAGATGCACCGCGCGCCGTTGCCGCACATTTCGCCGGGCGAGCCGTCGGAATTGTAGAACCGCATGCGGTAATCCGCATCGCCCTCCGCCCGTGTCACGAGCATCAGGCCGTCTGCGCCGATCGACCGCCGCCGGTCACACAGCGAACGAGCCAGAGCGGACGCGGCGCTTTCGTCAAACGGCTCCGCAATGGCGTCAAGCAGGATAAAGTCGTTGCCCGCACCGTTCATCTTGGTAAATCGCACCTGCGTCCCTCCCGTTGTCTTTCTGTTGGTATTATATGCCTTACACGGAAAGAAGTAAATGCAAAATCGTGCTGAAAACATTGCATAAAATGCTCTGCATGCCGCTGCATTGACTTTCGCTTTCGTTCACGCTAGAATAAAGAAAACATGCACAGGAGGAATGATACCGTGCAGAAATGCTATAATTGCGGGAAGGAAGTGGACGACAACGTCCTGATCTGCCCGGACTGCGGTGCGCTGGTCAAGCGTTACGGAAGGCCGGAGTCTGCGCAGCCGGAGCAGGAAGCAGATCCATTTCCGCGGGAGACAGCCTTCGATACCCAGCCGCAGCCGCGCGGCGCTGTCTGGCAGCAGGAGGACGGCAAGCTGAAATTCAGCGGCTATGTGACGTTCTGGCTGGTCCTGTGCGCGATCTATCTGGGCAATATACTGTTGAGTTTCGCTGTCACACTGCTGGTCTACCGGTTCCGGGACTTCTATTTTGAGATCCTGGGGCAGTTTGAAGAGATGGCCTATATGGAAGAGTACCTGAGACAGCTGCTGTCGATCATTGAGGCCGAACCGATCCGTTTAATCGTGGTCGGCGTGCTGGTCGCCGTGCAGTTCGGCTGCGTGGTCTGGTTCCTCGCGTCGAAGCGGAAGCTGGCGTTTTATATTCTGACCGTTGCGGCTGTGCTGCTGAGTGTCTTGCAGCTAATTTTGGGCGGCGGCCTGACTGCGCTGATCTATTTGCTCGGCCCATTTACCGCATGGCTGCTCCTGCGCGGCAGCTGGAGATTGCTGCGGTAAATTGCAGCAGCCTTTATGAATCGCGCTCAGGCGGATTGCGCGAATCGAATACCTGCAGAACCCCGGAGGGTGCGTCCCTCCGGGGCTTTCTCTGCCTGCAAAGGGGCTGCCGGGGCATTCATACATAAGATATGAATTGTTCACAAATAATTTAAGTCTGTAGGTATTGACAACGCTGGCAGGCGGTGGTACACTGCGTTTAGCACTCGGGGATAAAGAGTGCTAAGACAAAAAAGGAGGAACGGGCCATGGAACTTTCAGACCGGAAAAAGAAGATCCTGCGTGCGATCGTAGATCTTTATATCCGCACGGCGGAGCCGGTGGCATCCAAGACCATTGCGCAGATGCCAGACATGGATTTTTCCTCCGCGACCATTCGCAATGAGATGGCGGAGTTGACGACGCTTGGGTATCTTGAGCAGCCGCATACCTCCGCCGGACGCATCCCGTCGCCCGCCGGATACCGGCTGTACGTCGATGAACTGATGCAGGACTACCGTCTGTCAACCGATGAGACGAAATCGATCAATCAGGCGATGGAACTCAAAATGCAGGAGGTTGATAAGGTCGTCTCGCAGGTTGGCAAGCTGGTTTCGCAGATGACGAATCTGCCTGCCTATGCTATGGCGGCGCGTTCCGCCGGGCTGACGGTCAAGCGGTTCGACCTGATTCTTGCGGACAGCGGCAGTTTTATTCTGGTCGTGATGCTGAGCGACAGTTCCGTCAAGAATAAACTCATTCGTCTTCCGGTCGAGTTGACAGAGGCAGACCTGAAACTTCTCGGCGCGGTCTTGAATGCAAGCGTCACGGAACTGACTGCCGAGCAGCTGACGCCCGAACTGCTGTCCCGCGTGACCAGAAGCGCCGGAAATGCGTCGAGCCTTGTGCCCGTCATCATGGATTTCGTCACATCGCTTCTGCACCAGGAGCGCAGCGAGGTCTACATGACCGGGCAGGCAAAGCTTCTCGGCCAGCCGGAGTACCACGACATTGACAAGGCGCAGAAAATGCTCTCCGCACTTGACGAGGATGTGGTTTCCAATCTTCCTGCCGCGCTTTCCCCGGACAGCCGGACGCAGATCCTGGTCGGCCCGGAAAACGTGTCGAAGGAACTGCGCGACACGAGCGTTGTCATGACGAAGTTCGATATCGGCGACGGCATGCAGGGCCTGATCGGCGTGGTCGGCCCGACGCGAATGGATTACGCGCAGATCACCGCCCGGCTGAGTTACTTCGCCGAGAACCTGAGCCGGATGTTCCAGAAAAGCCAGACCCCGGCGATCGAAGGGCCGGAAAACAAGCACAATGACCCGGAGGCATAGATATGAGTAAGAAAACAAACAGCAATCCGGCTTCGGAGGAAAAGGCACAGACCGCTTCCGCAGCCGAGCAGACAGAAGAAACCGCGCAGCAGACCGAAGCCGAGGCCGCGAAGCAGTCCGAGGACAAAAAGCCCGAGGAAGCCAAGCAGCAGGAGGCAAGCGAGTTTGAAAAGGCGCAGCAGGCGCTGGCGCAGGAGCATGACAGCTATCTGCGGCTGGCCGCCGAATACGACAACTACCGCAAGCGCAGCCAGAAGGAAAAGGAAAGCCTCTACACCGACATCCGCTCGGAGACGGTCGAAAAATTCCTTCCCGTGTATGACAATCTCGAGCGGGCGCTGGCGCAGGAGACGCAGGACGCCGCGTTCAAAAAGGGCGTCGAGATGACGATGAACCAGCTTGTTTCCGTCATGGAAAAGCTGGGCGTCGTAAGCTTCGGCGCGGCAGGCGAGGCCTTTGACCCGCAGCTTCATAACGCGGTCATGCACGTCGAAGACGAAGCACTTGGCGAAAACGTCATTGCAGAGGTCTTCCAGAAAGGCTTCAAGGTCGGCGATAAAGTCGTTCGATTCGCAATGGTAAAGGTCGCAAATTAAAAAGCACCCTACGCCGGGGATCCGGCAGCATATAAATTTGTAAATACAGGAATTCATATAGGAGGAAATTATTATGAGTAAGATTATTGGCATTGACCTTGGTACTACCAACAGCTGCGTCGCCGTTATGGAAGGCGGCGAACCCGTCGTGATCGCAAACGCCGAAGGCAACCGCACCACCCCGTCTGTTGTCGCGTTTTCCAAGACCGGTGAAAGAATGGTCGGTCAGGTCGCAAAGCGTCAGGCCGTTACCAACCACGACCGTACTGTTGCTTCCATCAAGCGCCGCATGGGTTCTGATTATAAGGTCGATATCGACGGTAAGAAGTACACCCCGCAGGAGATCTCCGCGATGATCCTGCAGAAGCTGAAGGCGGATGCAGAAGCCTATCTGGGCGGCACCGTCACTGAGGCCGTCATTACCGTTCCTGCATATTTCAACGACGCACAGCGTCAGGCCACCAAGGACGCCGGCAAGATCGCAGGTCTTGACGTCAAGCGTATCATCAACGAGCCGACCGCAGCCGCTCTGGCCTACGGCGTTGACAAGGAGGCCGAGCAGAAAGTCATGGTCTATGACCTTGGCGGCGGCACGTTTGATGTTTCCATTCTGGATATCGGCGACGGCGTTATCGAGGTTCTGGCCACCAACGGCAACACCCACCTCGGCGGCGACGACTTTGATGAGTGCGTCATGAACTACCTCGTTTCCGAATTCAAGAAGGCAGAGGGCATCGATCTGTCGAACGACAAGGTTGCCATGCAGAGGCTGAAGGAAGCAGCCGAGAAGGCCAAGATCGAACTGTCCGGCGTGACCTCCACGAACATCAACCTGCCTTATATCACCGCTGACGCAACCGGCCCGAAGCATCTGGACGTTACGCTGACGCGTGCAAAGTTCAACGAACTGACCGCTCATCTGGTCGAAGCGACTGCCGGCCCGGTCAAGCAGGCGATGTCCGATGCTGGTTTGACTGCCAACGATATTTCCAAGGTTCTGCTGGTCGGCGGCTCGACCCGTATCCCGGCTGTGCAGGACGAGGTCAAGAAGCTGACCGGTAAGGAAGGCTTCAAGGGTATCAACCCCGACGAGTGCGTCGCTGTCGGCGCAGCGATTCAGGGCGGCGTGCTTGGCGGCGACGTCAAGGGCCTGCTGCTGCTGGACGTCACCCCGCTGTCTCTTGGCATTGAGACGATGGGCGGCGTGTTCACCAAGCTGATCGACCGCAACACCACCATCCCGACCAAGAAGAGTCAGGTCTTCTCCACCGCTGCTGATAACCAGACCTCTGTTGAGGTTCATGTCCTGCAGGGCGAACGTGAGATGGCAGCCGACAACAAGACGCTCGGCAAGTTCCAGCTGACTGGCATCGCGCCCGCGCCCCGCGGCGTTCCGCAGATCGAGGTCACGTTCGACATCGACGCCAACGGCATCGTGAACGTCTCCGCAAAGGATCTCGGCACCGGCGCTGAGCAGAAGATCACCATCACCGCTTCTTCCAACCTCTCGAAGGAAGACATCGACAAGGCTGTCCGCGAAGCGGAGCAGTATGCGGCGGAGGATAAGGCCCGCAAGGACGAGGTCGATACCCGCAACAATGCGGATCAGGTTATCTACCAGTCTGAAAAGACCCTGAACGAAATGGGCGATAAGGTCACCGAAGCAGAGAAGGCCCCCGTCAAGGAAGCCATCGAGAAGCTGAAGACCGCCCAGAAGGGCACCGACCTCGCCGCCATCAAGGCTGCAACCGAGGAAGTCCAGAAGGCGTTCTACGCCGTGTCCGAGAAGCTTTACAAGAACGCGGCCCCGCAGGGTGAGCCGAACGCCAACCCGAATGCCAGCCAGGCTGGCCCGCAGGCAGGCGGCAATGACGACGGCGTCGTCGATGCGGACTACGAAGAGGTCAAGGATAACTAATTCGAGTAACACAGCGATAGGGGCGGCATAGCCGCCCCTGAGACTGTTACTCACCGAATCTGAGGTGAGATAGTATGGCAGATCAGAACAAACGAGATTATTACGAGGTGCTGGGCGTTGAGAAAAACGCGTCCGACGCCGAGATTAAAAAGGCCTACCGCAAGCTGGCCATGAAATACCACCCCGATCAGAATCCCGGTGATAAAACCGCTGAGGAAAAATTCAAGGAAATCAACGAGGCGTATGAGGTTCTGTCCGATGCCGATAAAAAGGCCCGGTATGACCAGTACGGCTTCGCGGGCGTAGACCCGAATTTCAACCCAAACGCAGGCTTCGGAGGCTTTGGCGGAGGCGGGTTCGGATTTGGAGATCTCGGCGATATCTTCGGCGATTTCTTCGGAGGCGGCACAGCGTCGTCGTCCGGCCGCAGAAGAGGCCCGGCGAAGGGCCAGAACGTCGTCAGCGAGATCGAGATCAGCTTTGAGGACGCGGCTTTCGGCTGTGAACGCGAGATCACCTTCTCCCGCATCGAAACCTGCAGCACCTGCCACGGCACCGGCGCAAAGGAGGGCACGAGCCCCCAGACCTGCTCGTACTGCCATGGCACCGGCACGGTGCGCACCCAGCAGAATTTCATGGGCATGACCATGCAGTCCAATCAGCCGTGTCCGAAGTGCGGCGGCACCGGCACCATCATCACCGATCCCTGCACCGCCTGCCGCGGCAAGGGCAAGGTGCGCCACACGAAGACCGTCCGGGTCAAGGTTCCTGCCGGCATCGACGATGGACAGTCCTTCCGTGTGCGTGACGAGGGCAATGCCGGATCAAACGGCGGCCCGAACGGCGATCTGCTCGTGACCGTGTCCGTGCGCAAGCACCCGATTTTTACGCGCGACGGCGCGAACGTCATGTGCCAGATGCCCATCTCCTTTACACAGGCTGCGCTCGGCGCATCCATTGAGGTACCCACGCTTGACGGCAAGGTGCGCTATCAGATTCCCGAGGGCACGCAGACCGGCACGACCTTCCGCCTGCGCGGCAAGGGCATCCCCTATGTCGGCTACAAGACGCGCGGCGACCAGTTTGTCACCGTCGTCGTCGAGACGCCGACCAAGCTGACGCGGGAGCAGAAGGAACTGCTCAAGCAGCTTGAATCCTCTGTCGGCGACGACGGCCAGCCCAAGCGCAAGAGTTTTTTCGATAAACTCAAGGGCTGAACCCATCCATAAAAGAGACAACGAGCCTGCGGCAGTCCGCCGCAGGCTCGTTTCAGTGTGCCGATGAGTTCTGCTTTTATAAAGCAGTGAAAAGTATGCAGACCTCCTGAAAAATTGCAGAAAAGCAGACCGGGCGCTATTGCCCGTCCAGCAGATCCAGAAGGTCGTCGAGTTCGTCTTCGAGCGCCTCATGGCGCTCACCCCAGCGTTCATAGGCCTTGCTCATCATATCTTCCGGCTCGCGGGCGTCCAGCGCCGCGAGTTTTTCTCTCAGTTCCTGCGCAAGTGCCAGCAGTTCTTCTCGGGAGAGCGATTCCAAAGAAGACTCCTCTGCATCAGCGGGAAAGGGAATGATTTGTGCCATGTGCTTCATCCTTTCAGTTCATTTATGATCGCCTCGGCTGTCAGCATACCGTCCAGCGCGGCGGACGTGATGCCGCCGGCGTAGCCCGCGCCTTCGCCGCAGGGATACAGGCCGCGCAGATACGACTGCCGCGTCTCGTCGCGGAGAATGCGCACGGGAGACGAACTGCGCGTCTCCGGCGCAGTTAAAACGGCATCTGGCCGGGCGAAGCCGTGCAGACGCTTGTCCAGTTCCGGCAGCGCCTGCTCGAGCACGGCGGTAATGCGTTCCGGCAGAACCTTGTGCAGATCGCAGAGCGTCACGCCGGGACGGTAGGTCGGCTGCACATCCCCGAGCGCCCGTGAGGGCCGCTTTTCCAGAAAATCGCCGACAAGCTGCGCAGGCGCGCGGTAATTGCTCCCGCCCGCGCGGAAGGCCGCCTGTTCGATCTGCCGCTGCCAGTACATGCCGCCAAGCGTGGATTTGTCCGGGAAATCGGCGGGGTTCAGCGTGACGAGCAGCGCTGCATTCGCGTTTTCGCCGTCACGCGCATGGTCCGACATGCCGTTTGTCACGACGCCGCCGGCTTCCGATGCTGCTGCAACCACGCGGCCGCCCGGACACATGCAGAAGGTATAGGCCGAGCCGCCGCTTGGCAGCTGCACGTTCAGCTTATAATCTGCCGCGCCAAGCCCCGGCGCGTCCGCGAACGGGCCGTATTGGTGCTCGTTGATCTGCCGCTGCGGATGCTCGATGCGCACGCCCATGGAAAACGGCTTCGGCTCCATCGGAATCCCTGCGCTGTGCAGCGTCTCAAACGTATCGCGTGCGCTGTGTCCGATGGCAAGCAGAACGCGGGAGGCCGGAAGCACCGTCTCGCTGTCTGCACTCTGTACACGGACGGCTGTCACACGGCCGTTTTCCGATTCAAGGCCGGTCAATCTCGTGCCGAAGCGGACCTCGCCGCCGTAGTGGAGAATTTTCTCCCGCAGGTTCTGCACGACCGTGACTAACTCGTCGGTGCCGATGTGAGGTTTTGCGTCGTATAGGATATCCGCGCTGGCCCCGGCCTCGGCAAACTGCTCCAGGATCCAGCCGATGCGCTCGTTTTTGACGCCGGTATTTAATTTTCCGTCCGAAAACGTACCCGCGCCGCCCTCACCGAACTGCACATTGCACTCCGGGTCAAGTTCGCCGGTCTGCCAGAAGCGCAGAACGGCTTCGTGCCGCGTTTTTGCGTCCTGTCCGCGCTCAAGCACGAGCGGGCAGAGCCCCGCCATGCTGAGAACCAGCGCGGCAAACATCCCCGCCGGGCCGAAGCCAACGATCACGGGGCGCGTCTGCGGCGGCGCGATGCGGGGGATGGGGTAGGTCTTGTCCTGCACGATCGCGGCGGTGCGGCAGCGGCGGACGAGCTTTCGCTCATCCCCGCGCACGGTCACGCCGACGGTGTAAACATAGTGAATATCGTCTTTTTTGCGCGCATCGAGCGACTTTTTGCGGATGCGCAGGCCGGTGATATCCTGGGGCTGGACTTTCAGCGCCCCGGCGGCAAGGGTGCGCAGCTGCGCCTCGTCCGCGCCGGGGGCGAGCTTCAGGTTCGAAATTGCGATCATCGGCACGCCCTCCCGGCCGCGCGGCCGCTGGCCCACGCCCACTGCAGGTTGTAGCCGCCGCAGTCGCCGTCAATGTCCAGCACCTCGCCGCAGGCGTACAGCCCCGGCACGAGAAGGCTGCCCATCGTCGCGGGGTCAAATTCGTCCGTGCGGATGCCGCCGGCCGTGATCTGCGCGCTCTCGAAGCCCTCCGTGCCGCGCACCGGCAGCGCGAAGCCCTTCGCCGCGCGCACGAGCGCCTTGAGTTCCTGGTCCGTCACGTCGCCGAGCGGCCGCCCGCCGGGGACGGCGGCGTAGCGCAGCAGCATCTTGCCCACGCGGTTGTGCACCGTGCCGGTCAGC
>OLRE01003388.1_pt1 | contig 11267 bp, 8 predicted proteins | sample 1672461 | NCBI WGS metagenome assembly OLRE01 (sample SAMEA3136688, study PRJEB25190) | human gut metagenome | biome: human gut; feature: human-associated habitat; material: faeces | place: Austria | collected 2013
CGGATTTCATCTACAACATTGGCACCACCGTGCTCAATGGCGGCATTTCCATGGTAATCTTCTTCTTTGTGAACAAGATCATCTTCCCAGAGGGCGCACAGGCAAAATAAAGCCCGGCAGGATCACTGGTGCTTTTCCCGGTACTCGAACAGGGCGGCGGCACGGTACAGGAAAAAGTCCTTTGGATGGTATAAAAATGTGATTGCCAGCAACGGCGAAGATCTGAACGGATAAAGAAGAATGCTGCCTTTCCCTGATGTGGAGAAAGACAGCATTTTTATTGCGTTTTTCGGAAAGAGGTGAGCAGCGGCCCCTACAAATGGGTAACGGCTGGCCATAAAATGGCGCTATTACATGGTGTGCTTTGTGAGAAAGCGCTGTAGTGTGATGATATAAAACGGATGGGTGCATGGTGTGCGCCCCTACGGAATTACAACAAAACACCCCCGCCCGTGCGGTAAATGAACTGCATAGGGCGGGGGCACCGTTATTTTACAAAGAAAACGCGCAGAGCGGAGACTTTACTGTTCCACGGCACCGGTGGGCAGCTGGGGAACAGCGGTCAGGATGCGCATGAACTCTTCGCCGGTGATGGTTTCTTTCTCGTACAGGTACTTGGCGATCTCGTCCAGCTTGCCGCGGTTTTCAATCAGCATCTGTTTGGCTTTTTCATGCTGCTGCTTGACGACTTCCACAACCTTATCGTCCACTGTGGCGGCTGTGCGCTCACTGCAGGCCAGGCTGGCATCGCCGCCCAGGTAGGCGTTGTTCACGGTTTCCAGGGCAACCATGTCAAAGTCGTCGGTCATGCCGTAGCGGGTAATCATGGCGCGGGCCATCTTGGTGGCCTGCTCGATATCGTTGGATGCGCCGGTGGTGATGGAGTTGAACACCACTTCTTCGGCGGCACGGCCACCGGTCATGGTGGCAATTTTGGCCAGGATCTCTTCCTTGGTCATCAGGGTGTGGTCGCCGTCCTCTACCTGCATGGTGAAACCCAGCGCGCCGGAAGTGCGCGGCACAATGGTGATTTTCTGCACGGGGGCGGAATGGTTCTGCAGGGCGGCAACCATGGCATGGCCGACTTCGTGGTAGGCCACGATGCACTTTTCTTTGTCGCTCAGGATCTTATTCTTTTTCTGGGCACCGGCCAGGATGGTATCCACGGCTTCCTGCAGGTCGTACTGGGTAACGGCCATGCGGTGGTGGCGCACAGCGCCCAGGGCGGCTTCGTTGATGATATTGGCCAGCTCGGCACCGGAAGCACCGGGAGTCATGCGGGCAACCACGGCAAAGTCACAGTCGGGGCCGATTTTGACCTTTTGAGCGTGCAGGCGCAGGATGCTTTCGCGGCCTTTCAGGTCGGGCAGCTCCACGGGCACACGACGGTCAAAACGGCCGGGGCGGGTCAAAGCGGGGTCAAGGGATTCAGGACGGTTGGTGGCGGCCAGAATGATAACACCCTTGGCGGCGTCAAACCCGTCCATTTCGGTCAGCAGCTGGTTCAGGGTCTGCTCGCGTTCATCGTTGCCGCCCATACCGGAAGCACCGTCACGCTTTTTGCCGATGGTATCGATCTCATCAATAAAGATAATGCAGGGGGCTTTTTCGTTGGCCTGTTTGAAGAGGTCACGCACCTTGGAAGCGCCCATGCCGACGAACATCTCGACAAATTCAGAACCCGCAATGGAGAAAAAGGGGACACCAGCTTCGCCGGCAACAGCGCGGGCCAGCAGGGTTTTACCGGTGCCCGGGGGGCCGACAAGCAGAACGCCCTTGGGCATTTTGGCACCGATATCCTCGTAACGCTTGGGGTTATGCAGGAAGTCAACGATTTCCTGCAGGCTCTCTTTGGCTTCGTCCTCACCGGCAACATCGGCAAATTTGATGGACTTGCCATCTTCAACGACATACTGTTTGGCACCGGATTTGCCGCCGCCAAAAATCATGCTGTTGGCGCCGCCGGTCATTTCACCGACCCGCTTGCGCATCATGCGGTTGAACCAGACGATCAGAATGATCATGGGCAGCAGCGAGATGACCCAGCCCAGCAGGGTATCCACCCAGGTGGTCTGGTTGTACACCTTGCCAAAGGAAACACCGGCGCTTTCCAACCGGTTGACCAGCTGCAGGTCCTGCGCAATGGAGTTGGTGCAGTAGGTGGTATCGTTTTTGTCCACAAAATAGATCTGCTGATCCTGAATTTCAACGGTGCTCAGTTCGCCGCCTTCGAGCATGTTCAGGAAGGTGCCGTAATCGACCTGTTTGACCTGGCCTTTCATCATGGCGGGGAAGGCCCAGAAATTGAGCAGCAGCAACACCACAAGGATCACGGCATATACAATGCCGGTCGTCTTTTTGGGGTCGCGCGGCTGTTGGGTTTCGTGCATAATAATTCCTCCAGTTGGGGGCGGTAATAGGGGCCCCCGATAGATTCTATCATGAAGAATAAAAATGAACTGCGGATGAACAAGGCATGAAATAGCTGGAAATTCCGGTAAACTTTGCGTGAACAAGGGCAGTTTGTGGGCAAAAACAGGAATGCAGACCGCGTAACGACAGGGAAAAGTGAAAAGAATCTGAACGGTTTTCCACAAACAGAGGGGCTTCTTGTGGAAAACAAAAACGCGCGGCGGGGAGATAGGATGTTGATGACAGGATACCATGGTTGCAGCTTAGTATGCGGGACGATGCAGGTATCGTCCTCTACAGATCGTTTACAGGTTTGCGGTGGATGGATTTACGTTTCTCCGCGGCGCGATGAGGGCATCGCGCCCTACAAATCTTTATAACAAAAGCGGGGCGCTGCCAATCAGCAGTGCCCCGCTTAATTTTGTGTTATGCAGTTTTATCGCCCCAGGCGTACCGGCTCCGGAGGCTCCTGACCGGGGCGCAGGTCCATCCACCAATAGGCAAGGTCCAGCCATTGGCCGAACTTGTACCCAGTGCGGGGTTCCACGCCGATTTTTTTGAAGCCGAGCGCCTTATGGAACGCGCAGCTCTCTTTGTTCTGGCCGGTCACAAGGGCAACGGCGTTGCAGTAGCCGCGCTGGCGCACGCCGTCCAGCAGGGCTTTGTACAGCCGACCGCCAACCCCCTGGCCCACACAGTCGTGGGCGCAGTAAACGGTTAGCTCCACATCCCACGCATAAGCTGTGCGGCTGTGCCAGGGGTGGGCGCAGGCAAAGCCGCACAGCTTGCCCGCTGCATTGACGGCAACCAGGAACGGCGCACGCTGCTGCACATAGGCGATATTTTCGCGCTGGAATTCCTCGGTACACAGGTCATACTGGAAAGTGGCCGTGGAGTGGGTGACATACCAGTTGTACAGCTCCGCCACGGCGGCGGCGTCCTCCGGCGCGGCATCCCGCAGGGTGATGGTGTTTTCAGCGGTCCACTGGGCGGCAAAGGCTTCCTTTTCGGGTTTTGGCAGCTTTTTCAGGGCGGCTTCCCGCTTCAGGGCGGCACTTTTATCGGTGCAGCGCTCGGCATAGGTCAGCTTAACGGCACCTTTGGCGTGGGTATACTTGGCACCGGCCTTGCCGCCCTTGTGGGCGCGCAGGCGGCGGGCAAGGTCATTGGTCCAGCCGGAATACAGGCTGCCATCCGCGCAGCGCACCATGTAGACCCAGGCGGAAGCCGGGTCTGGCTGGCAGTCCGCCGCGGTGCTGGGGCAGGGACCAAACTGCTCTAGAGTTTCGGCGCTCACTGTGCGCTCACCGGCCTTCCGGCGGCGCGCAGGGCACGGCGGCATGCCTCAATGGCATCCTCTTTGGTTTCCGCGGTGACAAGGAAACGGCTGGGGTGGCAGAACTTAAGAGCCAGGCCGCTCTTTTCGCGCAGGATCTCCTCCGGCTGGCCGCCCCATGCGGGCGGGAACGGCACCTTGCTGCGGCGGGTTTTGTAATCGGTCACGCACTGGGCGCTGTAGCCGCCGCGCTGGCTGGGGTAGACAACAAACAGGGCATCGGTTTTGTACAGGCCGTTTTTCCAGGGCATGTAGTCCGGCAGGACCACAATGCCGTCCTTGGAGTTTTTGTAGGCGTTCTGGACGGTCTCGTCCGCGCGGTTCACGGCGTTGGCTGCGGCAATCTCGTTTTCCAGCACCTGCTTGGCAAAGGGCACGGCGCGCCAGAAGCAGGCATCGGAATCTTCGCCGGAATCCCACACGGGGTTAAAGCTGCCGATGGCATCGGCCAGGGAGTTCTGTTCGCCGGTGTTATCGTTCAAGTCCAGGGGCTGAACAAAATTTTCATCCAGCAGGCGGGCCTGGTGGGCACCCACCAGCTGGGCACCCAACACGCGCCACAGCAGGCCAAAGGCCGCATAGGGCACGCCGTTGGGGCGGCTTTCGCGCGGTTCCTGGTGGTGGTCAAACATACCGCAGCCCACATCGTACACAATGCCGTCAAAACCATCCGGCACAACAAAACCGCGGGTTACTTTGATATCCGGCCGCACAATCATCAGCAGCGCTGTGGCAAACACATCGTCTGCATGGAACTTGCCGCCGTGAGTAAAACCTTTTGCAGGAATTTTCATAGAATAGCCTCCGTCTATGGGGTAAAATGATGATTAACTAATATTATAACATGAAAGCGTAGGTTGGTAAATGCAAAATCTGCGCGGGCGGGCCGGATTTGGAACAAGTGGCAGCATTTGGCCGAAAAACGGTGATTCACAACCGGCATAAAATATGATATACTAACCTAATATGCCCTTTTGCGGGCATACCGGACATTCGGTGTGTTGACGCGGAATGTTGACCGCAACTTAATGAACAAACAAAGCGAAGGAACTGGATACCCATGCAAAACATCAAAAAAACATTAAAAAGCAAGCGCTTCTGGCTTGGCACGGTGCTGCCATTTGCGCTGGCTGTGGCGGCGGCCTTTGTGGCGCGCTACCAGTTAGAAATTTCTGACGGCGTAACTGCCAACTACATGGCGGGGCAGTGGCCGGTATACGCACCGCTCAATGCGCTGACGGCGTTCTGCCTGACGCTGGTGGTGTTTGCCCTGTGCGGCAGCTGGGGCATTGCAACCGGCGTTTCCGGCCTGATTTTTACCGTGCTGGCGCTGGTCAACTATTACACGCGGGACCTGCATGGTTCCGCCCTGATGCCGCAGGACATCCTGAACCTGGGCACCGCGGCAGAGGTGATGGGCAGTTATACCCTGCACATTACCCAGACAGTTATTACCATTGCGCTGCTGTACATCCCGGTGCTGGTGGCTGCCGTTGTGCAGGTCAAACTGGCCGGCAAGCATAAGCGCAGCTGGAAACAGCGCGGCGCCCATGCGCTGGCCTGCGCCTGCGGCATTTTTGCGGTGCTGTATCTGGGGTATTTCAGCCCCAACCCCATCAAGCCCGCCACCACTTACGGCTGGGCCTGGCAGGAAACCTATTATAAGTACGGCTACCTGGCGGGTAGCCTTGAAGCCGCCAGCCTGATGGTGGACCCCATCCTGCAGCCGGACGGCTACAGCGAGGACGCCGCCATCGAGGCCGCTGCAATGGCGCAGGACTATCAGGCCAGCCCCGAAACGGCAAACGAGCAGGACTACCCCGATGTGTTCCTGATCCTGTCCGAAAGTTTTTATGACTTTGACCTGGTAACGGACCTGCAGGCCGACCAGGAGATCATGCAGGTGACCAAAAACCTGCCCAACTCCATTTACGGCCACACCATCAGCCCGCATGTGGGCGGCGGCACCAACTCCAGCGAGTACGAGATGCTTTCCTCCAACTCGCTGATGCTGATGCCCTCCATCACACCGTTCAACTGGTTGAACCTGCACAAGGCAAACAGCCTGGTCAGCAACCTGAAAGATCTGGGGTATGCCACGCTGGCAGCCCACCCCTATACCAAATCCAACTACCGCCGCGATTCCGCCTGGCTGACGCTGGGCTTTGACGAGACCCACTTCCAGGATGATTTTCCGACCAAGGAAACCTATGGCAGCCGCCCCTACCAGACCGACAGCGCCACCTACCGTGACCTGGAAGGTTTGTATGAAGCAATGCCGGAGGACCAGCCGCGGTTTGTGTTCCTGGTTTCCATCCAGAGCCACGGCGATTACGATATGAACCCCCCGGAGGAGGATATCGTGCATGCCGCAACCGATTACGGCGAGTACGATTCCATCATGGATGAATACCTGAGCAACATCTATATGACCGACCGTGCCTTTGGCGAACTGACCGAATACCTGACCGAGCAGTACGAAAAGACCGGCCGCAAGGTGATTGTTGCCATGGCAGGCGACCACGCCCCCAGCTTTGTGGATCATGTGGCCGACCATACCTTTACCGATGAGAACAATTTGCAGATTTTGGAGCGCAGCACGCCCTACCTGATCTGGGCAAACTACCCGCTGGAAAACGCAGGCCAGACCAGCGCCACCGACGAGTACAACCGCATGGATATGTGCATGCTGGCTCCCACCCTGGTGGAAAATGCCGGGCTGCCGCTGACCCCGTATTACCAGTACCTGCTGGCACTCAAGCAGGTGGCTCCGGTGGTGACAGCCGCCAATGACTATATGGACGCGGACGGCGTGACCCACACCTACGGCGAGAATGCAGAGCTGGATGCCTGGGTGCATGGGTACTTCTATTTGGAGTATAACAACATCGGTGCCAAAGCAACCAGTCAGCAGAATTTGTTCCAGGTGGAAAAGTAAGAAGCTGATAAGCAGACGTCAGCCAGGATTCCTCTGATTTAGGGCAACACCGCACAATTCCCGCCTTGCGGCTTAAGCACCGCTCCGGCGGCTGCGGCACGGCATCTGCGTTGCCAAAATGCTCGATAAGACATCCAGTATTATCTGCGCTTTTGGCTTAGCATCTGCCGCACCTCGCTCGCCGTATCGGCACTTAGAATTATGCGGTATTGCCTTAGAAACAAAAATGGCAAGAAAAAATCTCCCCGCTGCAATGTGCTGATGCACAAAATGCAGCGGGGAGATTTTCGATTTCAGATACACTCCGGGCCGTTACACGGCGGCGGGCGCTTTCAGCACAAAGGTCTGTACGCCCCAGATCACCAGAACAACAATGCCGAGCGCGATGCGGTAAACGCCGAACGCGGTGAAGGTGTGGCGCTTGACGTAATCCATCAGGAAGCGGATGGCGATGATGGAAACGATAAAGGCAACCGCACAGCCAACGATCAGCACAACGGTCTGATCCAGCGTGAAGCTGTTGCCCTTGCCAAAGAACTTGACCAGCTTGAGCAAACTGGCACCGGCCATGACCGGGATGGCAAGGAAGAAGGTGAACTGGCTGGCAGCCGGGCGGGACATGCCGCACAGCATGCCGCCCAGAATGGTGGAGCCGCTGCGGGAGGTGCCGGGAATCAGGGAGAGCACCTGCCAGCAGCCAACCTTGAACGCCTGCGGGTAAGTAATGCGGGAAAGCTTGGTGGTGGTGGGCACCCGCGGGCGGCGCTCGATCAGGATAAAGGCAACGCCGTACACAATCAGCATCAGGGCAACCACCACGCTGTTATACAGGTGGGCGTCCATCCAGTCGTCCAGCAGAATGCCCAGCACGGCGGCGGGCACGCAGGCTGCAATAATTTTGAACCACAGCCGGACCACGGGCCAGCGCAGGTGGGCGGCAAAGCCGGTATCGCGGCTATTATCCTTGCAGAACGGCCACAGTTTATGGAAATACAGCACCACAACAGCCAGGATAGCACCCAGCTGGATGACAACGCGGAACATTTCCATAAAATCTTCCGTATAGCCAAACTTCAGCACTTGCTCGGCAAGGATCATATGCCCGGTGCTGGAAATCGGCAGCCATTCGGTGATGCCTTCAATCACACCGTAAATGACGGATTTCAGAATTGAAAGAAACAGGTCCATCTTTTTTCCTCCCCTTGGTGGGATCACTCCCGGCCAGCAATACAAATATATAGTAGCACACTTTACGTGATATTGCACCCTGCCGCTGTATAATTTACACTTTTGCTCCAAAACAACAGGCAAAAGCGGTTGCCGTTTTGGCAAAATGCTCCTATAATAGAAGTGTGGCTTTTGCCGTATCAGTGGGAAAAGTTAGAATGTGTATAGAGAATAGAGGATATTACAAAATGTATAAAACTGTAGTGTTTGACCTGGATGGTACGCTGCTGAACACCCTGACTGATCTGGCGGATGCCGGCAACCGGCTGTGCCGGAAATATGGCTGGCCCACCCATGAGCGCCAGGCGTACCGCTATTTCGTGGGCAATGGTATCCCTAAACTGGTGGAGCGCCTGGCCCCGGCAGACCAGCGCACCCCGGCGGTGCTGGAAGCGGCCCTGGCGGATTTTAAGCGGGATTATGGCCAGCACCTGCGGGACACCACCGCACCGTACCCCGGCATCCCCGAAATGCTGGCAAAGCTGAAAGCGAACGGCGTGCAGCTGGCGGTGTTTTCCAACAAGGCGGATGCGCTGGCAAAAGAGGTCGTCAAGGATTATTTCGGCACGCAGTATTTTACGATCGTGCGCGGCCAGATGACCGGCGTGGCCCCCAAGCCCGCCGCCGAGGGCACGAACGCCCTGCTGCAGGCCCTGCATGCCGACCCGGCCAGCACCCTGTATGTGGGGGACAGCAACGTGGATGTGGAAACCGCCCACAATGCGAACCTGCCCTGCTGCGGGGCGGTGTGGGGATTCCGCACGCGGGAGGAACTGAATGCGGCCGGGGCGGAATACCTGGCAGAAAACAGCGATGAACTGTATGACGTTATCATGAAATAACTGCAAAATTGCGGCGGGAGGAACTGTAAAATGATTGCGCAGCGCTATAAAGATATGCTTAGCGGCAAGTCCGTTATTCGCCAAATCTCCGAGTGGAGCACGGCTCGCGGGACCGAGATCGGCTATGAAAATGTGTTTGATTATTCGCTGGGCAACCCTTCGGTGCCCTGCCCGGAGCACTTTACCAAAACCTGCATCGATCTGCTGCAGACCAAGGAGCCGGTGACGCTGCATGGCTACAGCCCCACGCTGACCATCCCCGCCGTGCGCAAGGCGGTGGCCGAAAGCCTGAACCGCCGCTTTGGCATGGACTACGGTATGGAGCATATCTTTATGGCAACGGGTGCTGCCGGTGCGCTGGCCCACGCCATGCGCTGCGTGGCGGTGCCGGGGCAGGATATTATCACCTTTGCGCCGTTCTTCCCGGAATACAAGCCGTATGTGGAGGGCGCGGGCCTGAATCTGAAGGTCGTTCCGCCCCGCACGAAGGATTTCCAGATTGACTTTGACGCATTTGACGCGATGCTGGATGAGAACACCGCCGCCGTGCTGATCAACACCCCCAACAATCCCTCCGGCGCAGCCTACAGCGCCGAGACGCTGACCGGCCTGGCCGACCGCCTGCGCGCCGCCAGCGCCAAGTATGGGCACCGAATCTTTTTGATCTCGGATGAGCCGTACCGCGAAATCATGTTCGGCGGGCAGCCCATCCAGTACGCCGCCAAGTTCTATGACGATACGTTGACCTGCTATTCGTTCAGCAAGAGCCTGAGCCTGCCGGGCGAGCGCATCGGCTATGTGGCTGCGAACCCGCGCTGCGAGGACGCCGAGTATATTGTGCCCATGTGCGGCCAGATCAGCCGCGGAACCGGCCACAACTGCCCGGCATCACTGATCCAGCTGGCCGTGGCCGAATGCCTGGACGAAACCAGCGACTTGGGCGTGTACGAAACCAACATGGAGCTGATTTACGCCGAGCTGAAAAAGCTGGGCTTTACCGTGGTCAAACCCTCCGGCACCTTCTATATCTTCCCCAAAGCGCTGGAGGAGGACGCCAATGCGTTCTGCAAAAAGGCCATGAAGTATGACCTGGCGTTGGTTCCCGGCGACAGCTTTGGCTGCCCCGGCTACTTCCGCATGGCGTACTGCATTGATACCGAGAAGGTCCGCCGCAGCTTTGCCGCACTGGAAAAATTTGTGGCGGAAGAATACGGGAAATGAATTCCGTTCGGGCCGCGCCCGCCCGCAGTGGGAAGCAAAGCCCGAAACATACGATTTTGACACCATAAACGGGAGGTCTGCACAATGCCGCAACAAAAACGTCCGGCGCAGGGACCCAAGCGCCGCCCTGCACCCGCTGCCAGGAGCAGCAATATGCAGCGCCGCCGCGCTGTTTCACGCAAACAGAACCGCCGCGTGCATGCCCTGATTACCTTGATTTTCTGCATTGCCGTGTTTATTTTGGTGTGCGCAGGCTGCTTTTTGCTGGTAAAAACCGATGGCACCATTACCAACAAGCCCAACCAGAGCCAGGGGGATTCCAGCTCCACCGCGCCCGACGGTGCAGACAGCACCACGGATGGCGACAGCCAGCAGGAACAGCCCACCATGACCGAGGAAGAACAGCGCATTGCCGATGCCACCGCAACGGCGTCCGCAAACTGCACCAAGGATGCCCCGCAGGTGGTGGACCCGGCGCTTTGGGATGAGCGCGGCAAAGCCTTGATGGAACAGCTGGCTGCCGATGAATTTTACCAGAGCGAGGGGCTGAAATACAGTGCCAAAGATGGCTGCCCCTATATGATCGCGGTCAACCGCGCGGCTTCTACCGTGACGGTACTGGCGCTGGACGATGAGGGTAACTACACCAAGCCGTATATGGCTATGGTGTGCTCCGGCGGCGCGGATACCCCGCTGGGATTCTTTGCAACGCCGGTCAATTATGACTGGCGGCTGCTGGCCGGGCCGAGCTATGGCCAGTACGCTACCCGCATCTGGGATTCCTATCTGTTCCACACTGTGCCGTATTACAGCCAGCACAAGGACGATATCGAGTACGACCAGTTCAACCAGCTGGGCACCCAGGCCAGCCTGGGCTGTATCCGGCTGCTGGTCTGTGATGTAAAGTGGATCTATGATAACTGCCCCATCGGCACCCGCGTGGTGATCTATGATAACGCCGATGACCCCGGCCCCATGGGAAAGCCCGGCACCATTTACACCGACCCGGCGGACGAGAGCAAGCGCGGCTGGGACCCCACCGACCCGGATTCCGCCAACCCGTGGGATGCAGCATTCCGCAGCGGTACAGCTATCCGCAGCGAGGCAGCCTGGAACGAATGGAACGACGCCCAGAACGATGGCCGCTGGAACGGCTCCATCAACCCCACTGACCTGCAGGGCTGGAGCACCGATTCCAGCGTTGAGGGCACCCGCGGATAACACACCATAGGGGTTAGGGCAACACCGCACAATTCCCGCCTAGCGGCTTAAGCACCGCTTCGGCGGCTGC
>OLRE01003389.1_pt1 | contig 11256 bp, 7 predicted proteins | sample 1672461 | NCBI WGS metagenome assembly OLRE01 (sample SAMEA3136688, study PRJEB25190) | human gut metagenome | biome: human gut; feature: human-associated habitat; material: faeces | place: Austria | collected 2013
AGGAAGAGAGCTACTGGGACGGCCTGCTGGAATACCCCCAGTACACCCGCCCCGAAGTGTGGGAGGGCCGCGCCGTGCCGCAGGTGCTGCTGGGCGGCGACCACCAGAAGATCGACACCTGGCGCGGGCAGCAGAGCCGGGAGCGTACCCGTCTGCGCCGGCCGGAGCTGTACGAGCAATGGTGCGAGACCCACCCCATCACCCAGCTGCCCAAGTGGAAGCGGGGCGAGAACATGCGGCTGGTGAAAACCGAGGAGCAGCTTGCTGCCGCTGCCCGGCTGTTTGCCGAGGGGCGGCGCACTGTCTGCGAGGGCTGCTGGACGGAAGAAGCTCTGGCGGAGTGGACCCCGGAGTTCTTCTATGCGCAGCTCAAAGAAGAAAAACAGCAGGGCTGGGCGGTCTACCTGCACTGCACCAAGGACGTGCCGGACGGCATGGTGGCCGTGAGCCACAAGACCGGGCAGGTCGAGCACCTGTTCATCACGGCAGACGCCCGGGGCAAAGGGCTGGGGCAGAAACTGCTGGATTTTGCCCGCAAAAAGCTGCCGGAGCATGCGCACCCGGTGCTGACGGTACTGGACAAAAACACCCGGGCCATTGCCCTCTACCGCCGCATGGGCTGGAAGGTGTGCGGCGTGGCCGAGGTGTTCGACCCTGCAAAGGACGGCTCTGTCACCGCCCGCGCCGAGCTGCTGGAAATGCGCTACGATGGCCCGGCAGAAGCCTGAACCCGACGGCGAAGCAGGCCGGGAACCGTTCCTGCCGAAGGGGGCCGCAGGGTGTCACAAACGCACAAAACCGGGCGAGAATGCGCGCCACGGTCGAAAAAATGTTGAAAACTTTTGTGTTACCCCTATAACCTTTCGGGAATAATTTTATTATCTTTGTATAAATAATGAAAAATGGCCCCCTTCTGATTGGAGAAACCGCCAAAAATGCGCCGGGGGTCTGTACAACGGTTTCGACTTGCGCTAAAATGAGTGTAACGCAACAGGCACTATAGCTTTGAGCTACCAAAACGATATTAGATAGGAGCGCTTTACTATGTACGTGAAAGAAGTTACGGTTGAAAATCAGGTCGGTCTGCACGCTCGTCCGGCAACCTTCTTCATCCAGAAGGCTAACGAGTTCAAGTCTTCCATCTGGGTCGAGAAGGAAGAGCGCCGCGTGAACGCAAAGAGCCTGCTGGGCGTTCTGTCTCTGGGTATCGTGGGCGGCACCACCATCCGCATCATCGCAGACGGTGCTGACGAGCAGGCTGCCGTGGACGGCCTGATCAAGCTGGTGGAGTCCGGCTTCGCAGAGTAAGTCTGAAAGATCATGTAACCAAAGAGCGGCGGGGGTTCCCTGCCGCTTTTTTCGTGTTGGGAGGGATCGCAGCAAATGACCAAGGCAGAGCTGTACCAGAAGGCCTGTATGCTGCCGCTGCTGCCCGGGGTGTATATCATCCGGGACAAAAGCGACACCATCATTTATATCGGCAAGGCCAAGCGCCTGCGCATCCGGGTGAGCCAGTATTTCCGCGAGGGCGTGCCCCACGACAACAAGGTCAGCCAGATGATCGCCCACGCCTACGCCTTTGACGTCATCGTCTGCCAGAGCGAATTCGAGGCGCTGGTGCTGGAAGCCAGCCAGATCAAGGCCCACACCCCCAAATACAACATCCTGCTGAAGGATGACAAGGGCTACAGCTATATCCGCGTCACCCGGGAGGACTGGCCGCGCCTTTCCTTCACCCTGCAAAAGGAGGAGGACGGGGCAGAGTATATCGGCCCCTACACCTCCAGCTTTGCGGCACGGCAGATGGCAGAGACCGCCATGGATGCCTTTTTGCTGCCGCGCTGCTCCAAGCGCTTCCCGCAGGACATCGGAAAGGGGCGGCCCTGCCTGAACGCCCACATCGGCAAGTGCATGGCGGTGTGCAGCGGCAAGATCAGCTGCGAGACTTACAACGAGGCGGTAAAAGGGGCGGTGCACTTGATCCGTTACGGCAAAAAGGACATCCTCAAGACCCTGAACGAACGGATGCGGGAGGCCTCCGACCGGCTGGAGTTCGAGACGGCGGCCCTCATCCGGGACCAGATCAACGCCATCACCAAGGTGAGCGCCGGGCAGAAGGTGGTGGTGGACCCGGAGGTGGAAATGGATGTGGTGGCCCTGGCCGGTACGCCCGGCAGCGTATGCGCGGCGGTGCTGCGCTTCCGCGAAGGGCGGCTCACCGACAAGCGGGAGTTCCTGTTCCATGACACCTCCGATATCGACGCGGTGCGGGAGGAGTTTCTGCCCCGGTACTATCTGGACGATGAGCAGATCCCCAAGATCATCGCGGTGGATGCGTTGCCGCCGGACGTGGATGCCTTGCAGCAGGCCCTGAACCAGAAGCGCGGCAGCGAAGTGCAGCTGTATGTGCCCCAGCGGGGCGACAAGGCCCACCTGGTGGAAATGGCCCACACCAATGCGGTGGAACGGCTGGCGCGGGAGAGTGGCCGCTACGCCCGGGAGGAAAAACTGCTGGACGAGCTGGCCCAGGTGCTGGGCCTGCCCAAACCGCCCCGCGCCATTGAAAGCTACGATATTTCCAACTGGGGCGATGGCTCCAGCGTCTGCGGCATGGTCGTATTTATGGACGGCAAGCCCCACCGCTCCGGCTACCGCCGCTTTAAGATGAAGACCGTTGCAGGCACCGACGACTACGCCTCGCTGGCCGAGACGCTTTCCCGCCGCGCCGCCGAATACGAAGCGGCCCGCCGCGGCGAAAAGCCGGACGGCCCCCAAAATCAGTTTGCCACCCTGCCGGACTTGCTGCTGATCGATGGCGGTAAGGGACAGGTGGGCGCTGTCAAACAGGCTTTGCGCGGCACCGCGCTGGAGCATGTGCCCACCTTTGGCATGGTCAAGGACGACCACCACCGCACCCGTGCCATCGTGGACGACGAGGGCGGCGAAATTGCCATCAACCGCAACCGCAACATCTTTACCTTCGTCACCAACATTCAGGACGAGACCCACCGCTACGCTAACGACTACCGTAAGCGCGCGATGAAGAAAAAGTCCTACGCTGCCACCCTCACGGCCATTCCCGGCGTGGGCGAAAAGACCAGCGCCGCGCTGCTGGCCCACTTCAAGACCGTGGCCGCCGTCAAGGCCGCCAGCATCTCCGATTTGGAGGAAGTCAAGGGCATCAGCCACGCCAAGGCGGAAATGCTGTACAACGCCCTGCGTAATGGTGTATAATGATTTTATCTCGGGCGGTGCTGCCGTCCAATAAACAGTAACAGAACGGAAATTTGCTTTATGCTGATTTTGGCTATTCTATTCACGCTGGTGCTAGCCTCCGCCTTTGCGGTGGTGCCCGCCCGCCTTGGCTGCCGAAAGCCCACCCGTGCCGATGGATGCTGCGCCTTGCTGCCCGCCGTACTTGTCTGGCTTTGGGCCGCCTGCATCTGGTCCAAGCCGGGGCTGACCATCGGGTTTGACGCCTTCCGCTGCCTTGGCATCACGGCCATGGTGCTGTGGGCTTGCGGCCTTGCGGCGGGGTTCCGCCATGCCTCTGTGCGCAAATGGACCGCGGCGGCACTGCTGCTGGCAGCGTCCCTCGGGGCCGAGGTATTTATCGGTAACCTCAACTTTTGGGCCACCCACAGCTATGAGCCTGTCGACCTGCGGGCCTACCTGCAGGAGGCCGAGGACGACCATAACGCCCTGACGCTGGACGACGAGCATACCACCTTAACGTTCACCGGCCTGGACCGGGAGCTGTACAATCTGCAGCTTTCGGGACTGGAATATGTCTACAATGGCCCCCATCCGGAAGTGCAGAACCCGCTGTTTATCCTCAACGTCGCCGCCACGGACGAAGCCACATCAGCCTCCCGCCAGAGCTGGAACTGGGAAGTTGCCGCCAACGCCCCCCGCAGCCAGGTGCGCAGCCTGGACCTTTCCGGCAAGGCGTCCACCCTCACGCTGACGGCCTACCCCTATAACGGCGAGTACCGCCAGTATCCAGTCAGCTACACCTTGCAGACCATCTACGCCAATGTGCCCCGCGCCTTTGATTTTTCGCTGGTGCGCTGGGCAGCAGTTTTGGCGCTGCTGTCCGCCGTCTATGCACTGCGACCGGTTTCTGCTGCCTGGCGGGATGCCTACCTTACGCACCGCAAAAAGTACCGCCCCGTTGTCCTGCTGGTAGCGGTCATATTGGGTGCGGCGGCGTTCTTTGCGCCGTTTGCCGACCGCTTCAACGCCGGTGTCTCCACCAGCTTTTACAACACGGCCGATTGGGACGGCGGCAGCCGCATCAACTTCACCTTACATATCGACGATTGGGCCAGCGATGCCGCCGCCCAGTACGGTGCCCTGGCCCACAGCCTGCTGAACGGCCGCCTGGACCTGGAGCAGGACCCGCCCGCCGCTATGCAGGAGATGGCCAACCCCTACGACACCGCTGCCCGCCAGCAGGCTGCGCCGGACGCCCTGTGGGACGTCGCCTACTATCAGGGCCGTTACTACGTCTATTTTGGCGTCATCCCGTGCCTGCTGTTCCAGCTGCCCTTTGAGGCATTGACCAGCGTGCGGGATCTGCCGCCCAGCCTGCCGATGATCTTGCTTAGCTGGCTGTTCCTGCTGGCGGCGTTCGGCTGCATCAAACAGGCCGCCCGCCGCTGGTTCCCGGACATGAGCGCTGCTGTCTACCTGCTGCTCTGCGCAGGCATCGGCACCGGCAGCCAAATTTACTATTTACTGCTGCGCCCCTCTATCTATGAGTACGCTATCCTGTCCGGCGCTGCCTTCGTCATGCTGGCGCTGTGGCAATGGCTGCTGGCCGCCAACCAGCCCGCCGAAAAGCACGGCCGCATCCTCTTTCATCTCGCGTTGGGCAGCTTGTGCATGGCCTTTGTGGCTGGCTGTCGCCCTCAGATGGTGCTGTTTGCTGCCCTCTGCCTGCCCATCTTCTGGCAGCGCTACCTGCGGGAAAAGTGCCTGTTCACCAAGCAGGGCATCACCGAGGCCGTTGCCTTTGTGCTGCCCGTGGTGCTGGTCGCCATCGGACTGATGTGGTACAACGCTGCCCGGTTCGGTTCGCCTTTTGATTTTGGTGCTAACTACAATCTGACCAGCAACGATATGACCCGCCGCGGCTTCTCGGTGGGCCGCACTGCCCCCGCCGTGTTTACCTTCCTCTTCGGCATCCCCGGCGTGCAGGCGGTGTTCCCGTACCTGACCGCCACCAAAATGCAGACCAACTATATGGGCCTGACCATCACCGAGCTGTTCTACGGCGGTGCCTTTGCCTGCCTGCCTCTGCTGTGGGGGCTGGCCAGCCTGCCGCTTGCCCGCCGCCGTCTGGCTGCCAAGCGTGATCTGCGCACTTTTGTAGTTGTGGTACTGGCTGCCATGTTGGTGCTGGCCGTGCTGGATTGCCAGATGGCCGGTATGCTCTACCGTTATCAATCCGATTGGCTTGGTCCGCTGCTGTTGGCCGCCGCGCTGGCCTGGGCATTGGCCGAGCATGTACTGCAAGCCCACGCCGCTCAGTCCGGCATCGATGTATTGCAGCGTGCATTCTGTACCATCCTGCCGCTGGCTGTGCTGGCCGGTGCCTGCTACAGTTTCTGCGTCTACTTCACTGCCGAGCCCGGCCTGATTGGCCAGAACCCTGCCCTCTACCAAAACGTCAGCCGCCTGGTCCAGTTCTGGCTGTAACCCCCGGAAAAAAGAAAGAAAAAAGAGAAGGAGCCATTCTATGGCAGAAAAGAACCTCTACACTGTCATCGTAGCCGATGACGAGGACGAGCTGCGGGAAGCCGTCTGCACAATGATCCCCTGGGAAGCCCTCGGTTTCCACCTGGTGGGCAGTGCCAGCAACGGCCTGGACGCCCTCGAACTTGTCGAGCAGCTGGAACCCGACCTGCTGCTCACCGACATCCGCATGCCCTTCATCACCGGCATTGAGCTGGCCCGCCAGGTCCGCGAGATCCGCCCCGCCATGCACATTGCCTTTTTAAGCGGCTACGATGATTTCGAGTACGCCAAGCAGGCCATCCAGTACAACATCATCAGCTACATGCTCAAGCCTCTCACCATGGACGGCCTGGCCGCCGAGCTAAAATCCATCCATGAGCGCATCGACCACCAGTATGCCAGCCTGCGCCGCAGCGGCATCGTGCAGGAGGACCGCGCGTCCTTCCTGATCCCGCTGGTGCTGGAACACTGCGATAATACCTCCGACGCCGTCGAAGCCGCCCTGCGCACCTCGGCTGCCGCCTGCGGCCTGCTGCGCGGCACCGATGACCGCAGCCAGCTGGTGGTGTTGACCGCCCAACCTGACGACAATAGCGAGAACGCCGCCGGTTTCGTCCGGATGGTGGACCAGCTGGCCAACAAATATCTTCGCCACTATGCGTTTTTCTGCAACGGCCATGTGGTGGCTGTGCTGTTCGGAAACCCTTCGGATTTCGACGAGTACCTGCACATTCTGGCCGACGAGATCTGCCAGCTGACCGAGCGTGCCCTGGGGCAGCATTGCGTTGTCGGTGTCAGCCGCGCCGCTGCCCGCTTCTGCGAGCTGAACGCCGGATACCGCCAGTCCATGGAGGCCCTGGCCGCCGCAAAAGAGACCGAGGGCGGCGTCAGCTTCACCCCCGATGTGCGCAAGGGCGGCAGCCTGTGTGAGCGCGCACTGGAGATCATCGAGCAGCATTACTCTGACGAGGACCTCTCGCTGGCATCCTTAAGCGCCATGCTGGACGTCAGCCCCAACCACCTGAGCGCCTGCATCAAGAAAACGGCAGGGGAGACCTTCATCAACATTCTGGTGCGCCGCCGCATGGAGACCGCCCAGCAATTGCTGTTGACCACCGACCTGCAGATTCAGGAAATCGCCCGCCGCTGCGGCTACAGCGACCAGCACTATTTCAGTTATTGCTTTAAAAAGTACAGCGGCACCTCGCCGGGTGCCCTGCGCCGCAGCCATACCGCAGGAGCCCAGGCATGAAGCCCCGCCACGCACCGCGCACCGCCCCGCTGATAGCCTCCCTGGTGGTGGCCATCGCAGCAGTTACGCTGATTTTATCTACCGCCACATTTTTGCGCAGCTACCGTCAGGCTATCGTGGAGGGGGCCCGCACTAGCAGTTCCCAGGCGGTCAGCCAGGTGGTGGGGTCCGTCGGCAATTATGTCGATAATATCGATGAGATCATGGATCTTGTTATGGACTCCATGAACCAATCGCCGGAGGAGCGCAATGCTTTGCTGGATGCACTGCAGACCACCCGCAGCGAGGTGATTGCTATAACCACCTATGATGCCGACGGCGTTTTGCAGGACTGCTGGGCCAAGGACCACACCCCACGCCAGAACATCCTGCGCAACAGTTCCTTCGACCTGGTTACGGCTAAGCGCCGCGGCCGCGGTTACGTCAGCATCCCCCATGTCGAAACAATTTTTGAGGGCTACTACCCGTGGGTCGTCAGCGTTGTCCGCCGCATGCCGGAGGATTCGCCCCGGCAGTGGATTTCGATGGACATCCGTTTTTCAGCTCTGGCCGCCACCATCAACAATGTGGGCATCGGCCAGCACGGCTACTGCTACCTGATGGACGAACGCGGCAACATGGTCTACCACCCCCAACAACAGCTACTCTACGCAGGGCTGAAAAAGGAGGAGGCCGGACGGCTGGCATGCCTGGGTGACGGCACCTATGTGGAGGATACCGTCATCTACACCACGCAGAAAGTCCCCAACAGCACATGGCGCGTGGTCGGCATCAGCTATATTGACGAGACCGTCAACGAAAGTTTCTGGCAGATGACCCGTATCATTCTGATTGCCGCCGCGCTGATTCTGGTTGCTGCTGTGGTGGTCGGCTTTGTGCTGTCCCGCATTATCAGCCGCCCGCTGCAAAAACTGGAAACCGCTATGGAAGCCTTTGAGCAGAACGCCGATGGCTTTGTTTTCAATTCCATCACCGGCACCCGCGAGGTCGAGGAGCTGTCCGATTCGTTCCTCCACATGGTGGGCCGCATCCAGCGGTTGATGACCGCCGTGCGCGAGGAGGAAGTCGCCCTGCGCAAAACCGAGCTGAAAGCCCTGCAGGCGCAGATCAACCCGCATTTTCTCTACAACGCACTGGATTCCATCGCCTGGATGTGCGAGCGCGGCAAAAACGCTGACGCCGTCCAGATGGTGCATGCCCTGGCGCGGCTGTTCCGCATCAGCATCAGCCGCGGACACGAGCTGATCCCGATTGAGAAAGAGTTGCAGCACGCCGAGGCCTACCTGCAAATTCAAAAATACCGCTACAAAAACCAATTTACCTACCATTTCACAGTGGATGAAAGCTGCACGCAGTACCTCTGCAACAAGATCACCCTGCAGCCCATCATCGAAAACGCCATCGTTCATGGTCTGGACCTGATGGTCGAGGACGGCCACATTGAGATCACCGTCTGCCCTGACGGCGGCGATGTGCTGCTGAAAGTCAGCGATGACGGCATCGGCATGGCACCGGAGCAGGTAGCCGCACTGCTGCAAAACGAACCCAGCGACCGCACCGGCATCGGCATCAAAAATGTCAACGACCGTCTGCGCATCTATTTTGGCCCCGGCTACGGGCTTTCCATCAATAGTGTGCCCGACGAGGGTACCACCGTCACCATCCGTATGCCGCAGGTCCCAGCCGACCGGGAGGGCGATTATGATAAAACACGTTAAAACGCTTGCCGCCTGTCTGTCGGCCCTGCTTCTGGCAGGCTGTGCGGCTTCGCCCACCCCCGCGCCCACCACGACCTGCTACCACGTTGCCATGATTGCCAAATCCACCAGCACCGAGTTCTGGAGTGCGGTCTTTGCCGGGGCCGAGGCCGCCGCCACTGAGTACAACATGGATCTGACCATCACCGGCTCCGAGAGTGAGGAGGACTATTCCTCCCAGAACGACCTGATTGAAAAGGCCGTCGAGGAGGGTGCCCAGGCCATCATCTTCTCGGCGTCAGATTACCAGCAGAATGCCGCCGCCATCGATGCCGCCGCCGACAAAGGCGTGCGCATCGTCGTGGTGGATTCGGCGGTCAACTCCAGCAAGGTCTCTGCCTATGTCGGTGCCGATAACTACGGTGCCGGGCAGATGGCCGCCAAGTCAGCGCTGGAAAACGTCGAAGGTCCGCTGCACGTCGGCCTGGTCAGCTACAACGTCAACAGCCCCAATGCACAGGAGCGGGAGGAGGGCGTCATCGACACTCTTACCGCCAGCGGCCGTGCCGAGGTTGCCGCCACCGTCTACAGCGTGGCCACCCCGGAAAATGCCCGCGCCGAGACGCTGACCATGCTGGCCCGCCACCCTGAGATCAACGTGCTGATCTCCTTTAACGAGGCCGTCAGCGTTGGCGCGGCCCAGGCTGTCTCCGATTTAAACCGCGCGGATGACCTCTGGATGGTCGCTTTCGACTCCAACATCACCACAGTGGATGCCCTGCACACCGGCGCAGTAGACGCCATGGTGGTGCAGAACACCTACGGCATGGGCTATTTCAGCGTCGAGAATGCCTACAAGCTGCTGGCCGGGCAGGGGAGCGACGTAACCCGAGAGACCGAAACCGCCACCCGCATCATTGACCGCAGTAACATTTTCGCCCTCGACGGCCAAAAAGCCGTTTTCCCGTTTGAATAACCGTATAAATTCATCCTATCCCGCAGGTTTCTGCGGGATATTTTTTCTTCAATTTTATTACAGCAATAACTTTTTCGTCACTTTTGCTGTGCATCTTGCACAAAACGCATTGTCTATGAATGTAGAAACCGTCCAATAAGGTGAAAAATCTGCATCTTTATCGGTGAAATTTCACCTTGTTTTTTCTTTCACTATCGGGTAACATAATAACTGTCAACCGGGTCTGCCTCCTCTACAAGGTGACCCGAAAAAAACCACTGCAAAAAGAAGGAGAAAACAATTATGAAAAAGTTACTCGCACTCGCAGTTGCAGGCACTATGGCCGTTTCTCTGGCCGCTTGCGGTTCTTCCGCATCCAGCGCTCCCGCTTCCTCCGAAGCTACCTCTGAGGCCGCTACCTCCGCTGCCGAGAGCGCAGCTGAGAGCGTTGTCGAGACCACTCAGGGCGGCAAGGTTGGCGTCTGCATCTACAAGTTCGACGATGCTTTCATGACCACCTACCGTAATGCTCTGCAGGAAATCCTCGAGGGCAAGGGCTACGAGGTCACCATCGTGGACGGCAACAACGACCAGGCTAAGCAGAACGAGCAGATCAACACCTTCATCACGCAGGGTGTCGATGCGCTGATCATCAACCCCGTCATGACCTCCGCCGCTGATCAGATCATCTCCACCGTTAAGGATGCCGATGTTCCCACCGTCCTGATCAACCGTGAGCCCACCGCCGATCAGATGTCCGCTTACGACAAGCTGGTCTACGTTGGCTGCGACGCCGCTCAGTCCGGCACCTTCCAGGGTGAACTGATCCTGGAAACCGCCAACAAGGGCGATATCAACGGTGACGGCGTCATCTCCTACATCATGATCCAGGGCGACCCCGAAAACATCGATGCACAGCTGCGGACCCAGTACTCCGTAAAGGCTCTCACTGACGCTGGCATGGAGGTCAAAGAGCTGGACCTGCAGCGGGGCGACTGGGACCAGAACAAGGGTCAGGAAATCTGCCAGAACGACCTGACCAAGTACGGCGCTGAAGTAGAAGTTGTCTTCTGCAACAACGATGCCATGGCGCTGGGCGCTCTGCAGGCCATTGAGGCTGCCAACCGCGTAGTTGGCCAGGACATCTATCTGGTAGGCGTGGACGCCCTGTCCGATGCCCTCACCCAGGTAAAGGCCGGCAAGATGACCGGCACCGTTCTGAACGACGCCGCCAGCCAGGCTGCCAAAGCCATTGAGGTCATGGAGATGCTCCTGAATGGCCAGGCTGTGGAAAAGCAGTACTATGTGGACTATGTGAAGGTCACCCAGACCAACGTAGACGAGTTCATGAACTAATTCACTGACCTGGAGGAGGTGCGTGTGCTCCAAGCCCACACACCTCCTCCTCATTCCAGCCCCGATGCTCCGGCGGCAAAAAATCTAGGTACTTAGGGGGGCCTTTCATGGCGGAATACCGTTTGGAAATGCGTGATGTGTGCAAATCCTTTCCCGGCGTCAAAGCACTGGATCACGCACAGTTGAAACTGAAGCCGGGCACTGTGCACGCTCTCATGGGAGAGAACGGCGCAGGAAAGTCCACACTGATGAAG
>OLRE01003410.1_pt1 | contig 11192 bp, 9 predicted proteins | sample 1672461 | NCBI WGS metagenome assembly OLRE01 (sample SAMEA3136688, study PRJEB25190) | human gut metagenome | biome: human gut; feature: human-associated habitat; material: faeces | place: Austria | collected 2013
ATGGGGCTGATCGCCGGTTCCCATAAGAATAAATGGGTAGACAAACTTATTGACGGTATCTGCGCCATTGGTATCGCACTGCCTACTTTCTGGGTATCGATGCTTTTAATATATTTCCTGGGCTACAAGTTGAATGTGCTTCCTATCGTGGGTATGCATACCATTGGCCAGGAGAATTCCATGATTGATTATCTGAGACATTTTCTGATGCCGTTTATTGCGCTTTTCTTAAGCTTTCTGCCGGATGCGACACGTTATGTGCGTTCCTCAACGATTACGCAGTATTCTGAAGATTATGTCATGGTACAGCAGGCTTTCGGTGCGTCAAAGGCAGAGATTATGTTTAAGCATGTCTGCAAGAATGTTCTTCTGCCGATCATTACAAAACTCGGCATGGCATTGCCGATGCTTGTAACAGGTGCGATCATTACAGAGACAATTTTCGGATGGCCGGGTGTTGGTCCGTATTTCGTAAAAGCGATTCAGGGTATGGATTATCCGATCGTTATGGTAATTCTTGTGTTGTCTTCAACATTGGTTATCCTGGGCAACCTACTGTCAGATATCCTGTATTGTTTGACAGACCCGAGAATTAAGGATTTGGGGTGATAGTGATGGCGAAGAATAAAAGTGATCAGAAAAGAAGAATTGAAAATGTTTTAAGTGCATTAAAGCATGACAAGCTGGCAATTGCCTCCCTTGTATTCCTTGTGATTATTATCGCGCTGGCACTTCTGGCACCAATCCTGCCCCTGGACCCGAATACCACCGATGTGCGCAATATGTTTCAGCCGCCTTCTCCGGAGCATTGGTTCGGTACCGATGATATCGGCCGTGACTATTTGTCGCGAGTAATCTATGGTGGTCGTGTATCATTGTTAGTAGGTTTTCTTGCCATGATAACCTGTGTCTGTGTCGGCGTATTAGTGGGTACGGTTTCCGGTTATTGCGGCGGATGGATCGACAGTATCCTGATGCGTATCGTGGATATCATGTCATCCATTCCATGGATGGTACTTGTTACCGTTATCAGTCTTTTCCTGAAGCGTGGTCTCAAATCCATTATCATTGTTATCGGTTTTTTTACGTGGATGGAAATTGCCCGCCTGGTGCGAGCGGAGACGTTGTCTCTGAAGGAACGTGAATATGTCATGTATGCCAAATTTGTCGGCATTCCGGGATATGTGATCATTTTGAAGCATATTATTCCTTCCGTTCTTCCGACAATCATTATTGCGGCATCCACAGGCATTGCCAATGCGATCATGACAGAGTCTTCCTTAAGTTTCCTGGGCCTTGGTATCCAGCAGCCGATGTCTTCATGGGGAAGTCTTCTTCAGAATGCCCAGAGCTATATGCAGAATGCGATTTATATGGCGATTCTTCCGGGTCTTCTGATTGTGCTGACAATTTTTGCATTTAATAAACTGGGCAACCTCCTCCGTATTTTTGTGGAACCGAGAGTGATGTCCGGTGAGAAAGATTAGGAGGTTTGAGGATGGACGAGAATAAGATGACACAGACCGGTGAGCGTCTTCTGACCGTGGATAATCTGAAGACCACCTTTATGATCCACAAGACAAAGGTTGAAGCTGTGCGCGGAGCCAGCATCCATGTGGACGACGGAGATATTCTGGCTGTGGTAGGCGAATCCGGCAGCGGCAAGAGTGTCCTGATGAAATCCATTATGGGGCTGCTTCCGGAGAATGCTCAGACAACAGCAGACAGTCTGGTTTATATGGGACGTAATCTGCTGGAGCTTTCTGCAGACGAGCGAAGAAAAATGCGAGGCAAAGAATTTGCCATGATTTTCCAGGATCCGATGACAGCGCTTAACCCGCTGAAGAAGATTGGTGCTCATCTGACAGAAGTGCTGATGCGTTACCGCAAGCTGAACAAGAAACAGGCACGCGAGGAAGCGATTGAGGCCCTCCGCAAAGTCGGCATCCCTTCCCCTGAGAAGCGTCTGGATCAGTATCCTCATGAATTTTCAGGGGGCATGCGTCAGCGTGTACTGATTGCCATGGCATTGTGCTGCAAACCGAAGCTGCTCATTGCCGATGAGCCGACAACGGCGTTGGATGTGACCATTCAGGCACAGATTCTTGAATTATTAAAACAGTTAAGAGACGAAGAAAAGATGAGCGTTGTGCTCATTACCCATGACCTGGGGGTGGTGGCCAGCCTCAGCAACCGTATCTCCGTTATGTACGGCGGCTTAATCATGGAAGAAGGATTGACGGACGAGATTTTCTATGCACCGAAGCATCCGTATACGAGAGCATTGCTGCATGCGATTCCGCAGCCGACAACAGGGGTGAAGGAACGATTGGAAGCTATTCCGGGTATGGCCCCTTCATTGACGAATCCGCCGGCGGGATGTCCGTTTGCGGAACGCTGTAAGTATGCTTGTGAGAAGTGCGAATGCGAGATACCGGCGTATCGTCAGTATACCAAGACACAGCGTGCCATGTGCGTATTTACGGAAGAAGAATTAAATGCAATGGATAAGGAGGGAAAAGCCGATGGCAGAACAGAATAATCAGATCCTGTTGGAGACAAAAGACCTGCAGAAGCATTTCCCGATCAAGGATTTCTTTGGCCGTAAGAAGCAGGCAGTCAAGGCGGTAGACGGTATTACATTCCAGATCAGAAAAGGTGAGACATTCGGTCTTGTGGGCGAGTCCGGCTGCGGTAAATCGACGCTGGGCAGAACACTGATCCGTATGTATGAGCCGACAGGCGGACAGATTATTTTTGACGGCGAAGATATCACAAAGCTTGAAGGCGCCAAACTGCAGCCTTATCATAAGCGTATGCAGATTATTTTCCAGGATCCGTATTCAGCTCTGGATCCGCATCACAATGTGGAGGAGATTATCCGTGAACCGATGTCCCTTTATACCAACGCATCAAAAAGCGATATTGATGAACAGATCGTAGAGCTGCTGAAGAAGGTTGGTATGAAAGCGGATGATATGTATAAATATGCCTATGAATTTTCCGGCGGTCAGCGTCAGAGAATCGGTATTGCCCGCGCTTTGGCAGTGAAACCGGAGTTTTTGCTCTGTGATGAACCGATTTCAGCGCTGGATGTGTCCATTCAGGCACAGGTTGTCAATATGCTGGAAGATCTTCAGGAGGAACTGGGACTGACGTATCTGTTTGTGGCCCATGATCTGTCGATGGTTCGACATATTTCAACACGTATCGGCGTCATGTATCTGGGCAAGATCGTGGAGATCGCAGAGAGTGATGAATTATATGATCATCCGATGCATCCGTATACAGAGGCGCTTCTGTCGGCCATTCCTGTGGCGGATCCGGAACTTGCGAGAAGCTCAAAGCGCAAGATCATCAAAGGTGATCTGCCGAGCCCGATGGATGTTCCGGGCGGTTGTCGTTTCCATACAAGATGTCCGTACGCTAAACCGGAGTGCAGTCAGATGGAACCACCGCTGGTTGAGCGGACGCCGGGGCATTTTGTGGCCTGCCATATCCGGTAGTGCTGCAGCAAATTTGACCTGCATTTGATTTGAATAGAATGATTCGAACAAAAGTGTACTTTTATTATGAAAGAAAGCGTTCTTTTCTTTCTTTTGGAAGTACACTTTTTGGTTTAAAAGGTGTATGATAAGGTTTATGAATGACTGAAGGGAATGGATATAAATTATGAAACGTATGCTTTTAACAACATTATGTTATATAGAAAAGGGTGATCAGTATCTGATGTTGCATCGTGTCAAAAAAGAGCATGATATCAACAAGGATAAGTGGATCGGTGTTGGCGGCAAGTTTGAGGACAAGGAAAGTCCGGAGGATTGTCTGTTTCGGGAAGTACGTGAAGAAACCGGACTGACTTTGACGTCATGGAAGTTCCGGGGCATCATCACTTTTGTGACAGACCGTTATGAGACAGAATTTATGCACCTTTATACAGCGGATGACTGGGAAGGTGAGATGATCGAGTGCAATGAAGGCAATCTGGAGTGGCTGGACAAGAAAGAAGTATTTAATCTGAAAGTCTGGGAGGGAGATAAGATCTTTTTCTGGCTGATGCAGCATGATGCACCATTCTTTTCACTGCGGTTGGAGTATGTGGGAGATGAACTGGTTTCTTATGCGATGAATGGCGTGTATCACAATCAACAGTATCCGGGACAGAATATGTATCAGGAATTTCTGGATACGTATGAAAAATAAAAACCAAAAAGGCTATTGTATGAAATCCTTTTCATACGGTAGCCTTTTTGTGTGATATCACAAAGTGGTTCAAAATCTCAGAAAATCACATCTTATCAATGAATTCTTCAATCGAATGACAGCGTGCTGCGTTTTTAGTCCATTGTCTGAGGGTATCAAGATTTGTCTCTGTTGTAATTTGTTGATGAAGAGAGTCGGGAATAGTGCCCATTTCTGATAGAAGATCAAGAATATCTTCAATTCGGGTTAAGCGTTGGCCTTCTTCTAGACCTTTTTTCCAACCTTCTTCTTGTAGATTTTTTAAGTGAATTTCCCAGGCATATTCAGAAAATAGCATAGATAATACCTCCGCTTTATTCCTAATCAGAAAATCTTTAAGGACATTATTGCAGATGCATTCTTCAACGGACTTTTCCACAGCGCGTTTCCGGGTGTAGCCGGAAGATATGTATTGTCGAACGGTATCCACAAATAATGCGTAGTCATGCAATGTCTGGCATTTCTTCATGAGAGCTTTGTTATGACCATAGTTGATGTTGAGCATAACCGCACATACCTCCAGGTGATTTTCAAGATGATCATCCGAGAAAGAATTGCTGAGCTTAAGTACCTGGCGGTCAGGCTGTTCGGATGTTCCGTTGTAGAATACAAAGAACTGGGCTCTTGGAAGCAACAGCTGCGTTGAGGAATAAAGATCCAATCCATTATCCAGAATATAGTCTTCATACAATCTGGAAAAGTAGATGAGTCCACGTACAGGCATATTCGGATTGAAAGTGCTCTGATGTTCATAGAGATTCAGAGTAGCGCCGACGAGAAAAGATACATCGTTTTGGTAACCCAGAAAAAGTGCACCACTGAGTGTCGTGATTCTCAAAAGTGCAAGGTCGGTGTAATTCGTCCCGTTAATTGCATTATAGAGGGACAACGCTTCTGATCGGGAATTAAAAATTTGCTCGAACAGACTGGATAAAAAAGTTCTGTTCAGTGATTGAGAAATTGTCTTAGCAGATAAAGATGCTGCAGTGCGCCTTTGGTCTGCTGCTTTATCAGGTGTAAATATTGATGGCTGCCATTGTGCCATAAAATCCACATCCATTATATCATAAGCATGCGCATATACAAATCAAAAAAATCTCCATTATGTCATGCGCATCGTGTAAAAATAGCATAACATAACAAAAACAAAAATGCATTTATCAAAAATCGCATTTTACGACATGAGAAGATAAAATTCGACAATGTATAAGATGGGCAGGATAAATCATAGACATAATCAAATTTTTTTGTCTGAAATCTTGTCTGCTGCAAATAATATATGCTATACTAGAACAAAGTGAGTTGTGAAACAGGGCGACAAGCCCTGTTTTTTTAGGCCAACAAGGAGGAACAATATGAGTAAAACAAAAGTCTGGATCATTGGTGCCAAAGGAAGACTTGGCAGTACCATTAGTGATGCCCTTGACCGTATGGCATACAATGTACTGACATCGGATATGGATGTGGATATTACCGACATGGATAGTGTGACGGCATTTATGGACATGAGCCATCCGGCAGTCGTCATTAATTGCGCAGGTTATAATACCCATAACTGGCTGGAAGAGGATATGGTGAAGGCGTTTAGAGTCAATGCTATTGGTGCGAGAAATGTTGCTTCTGCATCCCGTAAAGTGGGCGCAAAACTCATTCATATGTCAACAGATGACGTATTTGACGGACAGGGGAATGAACCACTGAATGAATTTGATACAGCAACTCCGGATACAATTTTTGGTAAATCCAAGCTGGCGGGAGAAAATTTTGTGCGTGAATTGAACCCGAAGCATCTGATTGTTCGTAGTTCATGGGTTTATGCTAAAGAGGGCAGTTGTTTTGTAAATTCTGTGATTCGTCAGGCAAAAGAAGGCGGTGTCATTCAGGTGGCAGCTGAACAGTACAGCAGTCCGACAAGTGCCAAAGTGCTTGCTGATTTTGTTATGAAGATGATTGATGCCAATGAATATGGTATTTATCATGCTTCCTGTGAGGGGTGCTGCAGCCGCGTAGAAGCAGCAGAAGAGATCCTTCGATGCATGGGGCAGGATCCGACAGGCAGAATTGAGGAAATATCTGCCGAAGCAGGCAAGAACAGCCCGAGAAGGACAGATCTTCAGAATCTGATGATGAAGGTAACCGGAATTTACCAGATGCCTGACTGGAAAGATGCGATGCGGGATTATATTCAGGAATTGAGGGGGTAGGAAAATGGCAAAAGAAAAAAGCAAAAAGAAGCTGGGAATGACCACACTGATTTTTATCGGTTTATTCCTTGGTGCATTTACCGGTATTATTCTGTATTACTTTGTTCCGGCAGGATATATGAGAGATACCGTGTTGGTGGATGGTATATTCTATGTTGTCGGACAGGGCTTTTTAAGACTCATGCAGATGCTGGTTGTGCCGCTTGTATTCTGCTCCCTGATCTGCGGTAGTGCGGCTATTGGTGATACGAAGACCCTTGGCAAAGTCGGTGTGAAGACCATTGTATTCTATCTTTTTACAACGGCTTTGGCGATTTCGATTGCCCTTGCGGTGGGAACGATTGTCAAACCGGGACTTGGACTGGATACAGCTGCGATTCAGACACAGGATGTCACTGTAGCTGAGAGTACGACTCTGACAGAGACGTTATTAAATATCATTCCGACTAATCCCATTGGAGCATTGGCGAATGGTACCATGCTTCAGGTGATCGTATTTGCACTTTTTGTCGGCATTATTCTTGCAAAACTGGGAGAAAGAGTGGAAGTTGTTTCTAACTTTTTTGCACAGTTCAATGATATTATGATGGAGATGACCAATATGGTCATGATGGCAGCGCCGATTGGCGTGTACTGCCTGATTGCCAGAACATTTTCCAATATCGGTTTTTCGGGATTTATTCCGATGGCAAAATATATGCTCTGTGTACTTGGAGCACTGGCGATTCATTGCCTTGGCAGTTATTCTGCATTGATGGCAATCTTTACAAGACTGAATCCGTACAGATTTATCCGTAAGTATTTCCCTGTTATGAGTTTTGCTTTTTCAACAGCAACATCTAATGCTACGATTCCGATGGCAATTGAGACCCTGGATGAAAAAATTGGTGTATCCAAGAAGATTTCTTCATTTACGATTCCGTTGGGAGCAACGATTAATATGGATGGTACAGCAATCATGCAGGGTGTTGCCGTCTGCTTTGCTGCCCAGGCATTTGGCATTACTTTGACACCGACGGATTATCTGACTGTTATCGCAACGGCAACATTAGCTTCCATTGGTACAGCAGGTGTGCCTTCTGTTGGTTTGATTACATTGTCTATGGTATTTGCTTCTGTTGGGCTTCCTGTAGAGGCCATTGCCATGATCATGGGTATTGACCGAATCCTGGATATGGCCAGAACAATGGTTAATATTACGGGTGATGCAATGTGTACGGTCATTGTGGCGAATCAGGACGGTGCACTGAATCGGGATGTATTTAACAGCAAATAGAAGAACTGAATAAGTATATTGTGTATAAAAGGTATCCGTGTTGATAAATGCGGATACCTTTTGTCTGTTACATCCGTTTCAGTTCAGGGAGAACTGTGGCGAGCATTACGATGAAGCAAAGACTGCCGCCGATAACATTGGAGACGGGTTCGGCCATAAAAACGCCGTTTGGGCCAATGTTCAGGGCATAAGGCAGGATATAAGTCAGGGGTACCACAATGATGACTTTACGCAGTATGGAGAAAAAGATGGCATATTTCTTCTTGTTGAGGGCTTTGAAAATTGTTTGGCCCACATATTGCAGCAGCATGAAGATAAATGCAGCAAAATAAAGTTTCATGGCGGGGACGGTATCGGTCATCAGGGCCTGATCCGAGCTGAAAATACCGATCAGGAAGCGAGGTGCAGCCAGAATCACGCTCCAGATGAGCAGCGTATAGATCAGCGCTAAAACAGCCATGGTGATACCGGCCTGACGTATTTTTTGGGGGCGTCTGGCACCGTAATTGTAGCTGATGATCGGCGAGGAACCTTCTGTGATGGCGTAAATCGGCGTTTCGACCATCTGACGGACACTGGAGATGATGGTCATAACGGATATGTAGACATCACCGCCTGTAACGGACAGGACATTGTTGGCGCAGATAGTGACAAGACTGTTGGTCAGCTGCATAATAAATCCGGCAGTTCCGAGGCTGACGATATTTTTGGCATCTTCACCGCAGGATGCCAGTTCGGTTTTGGAAAGAAAACGGATCCGATATTCTGCTTTGTAGTGTAAAAAGTACAAAACAAAGGCAGCAGACAGTGTCTGCGAAATAACCGTGGCAATGGCGGCGCCTTTGATGCCGAGTCCTAATACAAAGATAAACAGCGGATCCAGCAGAAGGTTGGTGATAGCGCCGATGATAACGGAGATCATGCCGGTTGTTGCATAGCCCTGGGCATTAATGAAAGGATTCATGCCGGTGGCAGCCATGGATGGAAATGTACCGAGCAGATAGATCATCAGGTAGGGGTATGCATAGGCCAACCCGGCATCAGAAGCGCCAAAAAGTACCAGAATCGGTCTGGCAAAGAGCAGTCCTGCGATCATCAGGATAACTGCGCATAATGCCAGCAGGGTAAAGGATGTATTCATCAGAAGTCCGGCTTTCGCATGATTGCCTTTGCCGCGTTCAATGGAGAAGATCGGCGCACCGCCGGTGCCGAACAGGTTGCTGAAGGCTGTGATAATGACAATGATCGGGAAACAGAGTCCAACAGCGCCGAGAGCCGTGGTGCCAACGTCAGGGATACGGGCAATATAGACACGGTCAACGATATTGTAGAGAAGACTCATGATCTGGGCTACAAGCATCGGCAGAGCGGCTTTCAGAATGTTGCTGACGATATTGCCATTTTCAAAATCAATGCGTTTCATAAAAATCATTCCTTGTTTACAAATTTTCTTGATGTAGTATAACATGAAATGAACTATATGAAAAATATTGTTTTTATATCTATCCTATAGATTTTTTATATAGAAGAACACCAATTGAACAGATTATGAAGGAAACCGGCCTTACAAAATCTGAAATCAACAACCTTTAAACTTACATCAGGAAGAATATTAGGAATCAAAACGAAAGAAAACTGTAAAGAATGAACGTGTCTGCTATGAATTCGTTCATTCTTTACAGTTTATTGAGATTTGGGAAAGTTTTGCCCTTTATAACTCCGGATGCCGTTTAAAGTAATCCTTTGTTTCGTTTCTCACCACGCCATTCAATGCCAGCAGCGCGATTAAGTTCGGGAATGCCATCAGTGCATTAAAGATATCGGCAATGTTCCATACGGCAGCAACGGTCATATAAGGGCCGATGAAAACGCAGATAATGTACAGCCAACGGTAGGTTTTGACAGCTGTCTGGTTTCTGTTCAGAAGATATTCCAGACAACGTTCGCCATAGTAATCCCAGCCGAGGATGGTTGTAAATGCGAAGAATACAAGGCAGAGCATCAGTGAGAAAGATGCCACAACCGGAGGGAACGGAAGACCCTGCTGGAAAGCAGCTGTAGTGATGGCAACACCTTCAAGGCCTGTATTCCATGTTCCGGTAATAACGATAGAAAGACCTGTCATGGAGCAGATAACGATTGTATCGATAAATGTACCTGTCATAGAGACAAGACCCTGACGGACAGGCTCTTTTGTCTGAGCGGCGGCAGCAGCGATAGGTGCGCTTCCGAGACCGGATTCGTTGGAGAAGATACCTCGCTGGATACCTTTCTGCATAGCCATGATCATAGTACCCATAGCGCCGCCGGCCAAAGCACTGCCTGTAAAAGCAGATTTCACGATGGTTACGATGGCAGCCGGAACAGCTGTGATGTTGGTGATCAGGATGATCAATGCCAGAGCTACATAAAGAACTGCCATAAAAGGCACAACAATCTGAGCAACTTTGGAAATTCGCTGGATGCCGCCGAGAACAACCAGACCGACACATAATGTCAGCACAAGACAGGCGATAACGGTTGCCCATGAGTAGGTATTGCCGAACAGTGTGACGGTGTGTGCCATATTCGGATCAAAGAAATTCTTCACTGCGGAAGCGATACCATTGACCTGTGTAAAGGTACCGATACCGAACAGACCAACACCGGCACCGAAGAAGGCAAAAATTTTGGCAAGCCAACGCCATCCGTGTCCCATCCCGTTTTCAATATAGTAGAAAGGACCGCCGAGAACATGGCCTGCGTCATCGATTGTACGGTATTTGATTGCTAACAGACCTTCGGCATATTTAGTCGCCATACCGAGAAAAGCAGCGATGACCATCCAGAAAAGAGCGCCGGGGCCACCGGCAGCAATGGCAGTTGCAACACCGACGATATTGCCTGTACCGATAGTTGCGGAAAGGGCTGTACATAAAGCTCCGAAACTGGATACTTCCCCTTCGCCGCCGTCTTCATTTTTAATCATGAACTTGAGTGCTTTGCTGAGATGTCTGATCTGAAGAACACCTAAGCGGATTGTTAAGAGACATCCTGTGAACAGGATTAAGATGATCAGAGGCAGTCCCCATACGACCGCGTCCAACCAGTTGATGAGATTGTTGATTTGTGTAAACATTCTTTTCCTCCATCCTTTTGCCTGAGAGACTTGCAGTTGGGCGTATTCAATCGAAAACACCGCAGCTGTGTACACCTTCGGCGCTCTTCTTTTGTATTTTGCATGATGCATTGCGAAGAGACTCTCCTGAGTATTAATTCAGTAATACAATGAAATAAATATTAGCATAGGGGAAAAGGAATTTCAATGCATTTTTGTGAAAAAAAGAAAAACTGTAAAATTTTACCATGGTAGCGTAAAGATGCAAGACGGTTTCGGATATATTCCATATATTTTTAACCGGTAGAAAGATGCGGGTGCTCCAGCAAGGGCGGCTCCGTACCCTCAGGCATCTGCCAGCGCAGGGTGACAC
>OLRE01003415.1_pt1 | contig 11181 bp, 8 predicted proteins | sample 1672461 | NCBI WGS metagenome assembly OLRE01 (sample SAMEA3136688, study PRJEB25190) | human gut metagenome | biome: human gut; feature: human-associated habitat; material: faeces | place: Austria | collected 2013
GTTTTCCATAAAGTCCGCGTAGATGTTCAGCATCCGCATGGTCTCTTCCCGGGCGTCCTCCTCGGTGGCGTGCATGGTGTGGCCCTCCTGCCACAGGAACTCCCGGTGGCGGAGGAAGGGGCGGGAGGTTTTCTCCCAGCGGAGGACGGAGCACCACTGGTTGTAGAGCTTGGGCAGGTCCCGGTGGGAGTGGATGACGTTTTTATAGTGTTCACAGAACAGGGTCTCAGAGGTGGGGCGGATGCAGTAACGCTCCTCCAGGGGGTCGCTGCCGCCGTAGGTGACCCAGGCGCACTCAGGGGCAAAGCCCTCCACGTGGTCCTTTTCCTTCTGGAGCAGGGACTCCGGGATGAGCATGGGCAGGTAGACGTTCTCGTGGCCTGTCTCCTTGAATCGTCTGTCCAGCTCGGCCTGGATGTTCTCCCAAATGGCGTAGCCGTAGGGGCGGTAGATGAACATGCCCTTGATGGAGGAGTAGTCAATGAGTTCGGCCTTTCTGCACACATCGGTGTACCACTGGGCGAAGTCCACCTCCATGTCGGTGATCTGTTCGACTTTCTTCTTGTTGTCCTTAGCCATAGTTCCCATCCTTTGATCCAAAATCCCGGCCTGCTGGGCCGGTCGATCTCTGTGTTGTGAAATGATATATTCAGATAGAATCTATTTTATGTCCCAAGGGGAAAATTGTCAAGTCTCTTGTGCCTCTATGGGGGGCCGCTGGCGGGGCGGCGTGGGGTGTTTCCCCGGCGTTCGACGGTTTGCCCCAATTACCCAATTAAATCCATAGGAAAAAGAAAACGAGGAGAAAATCTTGTGCAATATCCATGAAAGGTGTCAAATAACCACAAAAAAACAACATTTTAGAAACAAAAGAAAGGAAAAGAATTTCCTCAAAAGGGTTCCCAGGGAAGGGGAAGTATGCTATGATTACAAAAAAGTTACAGAGTGTAACAGCCGCCTTGCCAATGGTTACAGATGGCAACAAGGCGGCCTGTTTGAGAAAGCCCGTGGATACAAAGGAGAGATTGGATGCGGAAGCGGATTCTGAGCGTGGTACTGACGGTTTTGATGCTGGCGGCGATGGTTCCATCGGCCATGGCGGCCACCCTGGAAGAGATCAACCAAGATGAGGTGTTCCTCAAGCAGCAGCAGAGAGGGACCTGCACCCTAGCCTCCACCGCCATGATGCTCAGACGGGCCGCCATGCTCAACGGCGATGAGAACTGGGCCCAGATCACCGAGGCCAGCTGCCGGGAGGCATTCTGGCTGTCCGGCCGGGGCCTGCCCTACAACTTCTCCTATGGGGAAATGACCGTGGGCCATGACCGCCTCCCCGGGGGTCAGGCCAACGAAGCGGTCCTCATTGACCTGCTGGAGGAGCACCCTGAGGGGATCATGCTCCACGCCGCCTGCGTTCCCCACGGCATTCTGCTCACTGAGTACAAGGATGGACAGTTTTACTGTGCCGACCCTTCGGAGTATGCCGAGGCCGGGATCATCCCCATTGAGGAGGCCTGGGGCACCCGGGTGGAGAACTCCAACGCCTATTGGTATGTGACCTCCCAGGTGGCACAGCCCCAGGAGAAACCGGTTCTCCCCGCCCCCTCGGTGGAGGTGGAGGACTCCGTGTCTGACCTGATGGCACCTTTGGCCACGCAGGAAACCGAAACTGCGGCCTGCCTCATCGGTCAGGCGCTGGTGGAGCAGAACGGAACAAATTAAGAGAGTACATGCCCCCAGGCTGAAGCCTGGGGGCGTTTTTTTGCTTGGGGGAGAACGGCGGTCAGGATTTCCAGGATAGGGTCAGGGCACGGTCCTTGCGTTCCACCACCTGGACAGGGGAGCCGGTGGTCAGTGTGTCCGCGTCCGCTGCGTGCCAGCCATAGACTTGCTCCAGACTGGTGGCGTAGTCGCCTTGGTAGAGAATGGTCCCTTCCCGGTCATAGATCCACAGGGACAAGCCGGTGGTGAGGGTTTCCCCGTCGTAGATGCCCAGCGCCAGCTTTTCCCCGTTCCAGGCGGCCCGGGCGTTGCAGACCGGGAAGGAGAGGAGGCCGTCGGGCAGGCGCCCGGACCAGCGGTACTGATAGTACCCTTCCGGGGTCTGAGAGAAGAAGTGGAAGGTTTCCTGCCCCAGGGCCAGAAGACAGTTCTCCCCCGGAAGCACTTGGGTTACGTCGTATTGGGTGCGGGAGAGAACCTCGTCTTCGGCAGAGACGGAGGCCTCAAGGTGCTGGGTGGGTTTGCCGGCGGGAATGGAAAACGCGGTTCGCAGGTCCATGGTCTCCGTGTCCAGGACCAAGCAGCGCGTTTGGCCTTCCTGGATGGTGACCAGGAAGAGGGTGTCCTCCTGGGGAGAGAGGGTGAGGGAGAGAACCGACACCGCCCGAGGGTCCAGGGGATAGACCATCTCCAGGCTGTCCGGGTCTATTTGGACGCGCCCCCCCTCCCCCGTCAGGAAGCGCAGCCGGTAGAGCCCGTAGCCCCCGGGGACCTGCTGAAAGTCCGGGAGGGTGCTTCCCGTCTGTGTGCTGGGGGTCAGGGTGAAATAGGCGGTGTGCGCCCCGACGGTGCTGACGGTGCCGGTGAGAAATTCTTCGCCGGTGGGCGCAATGGCCAGCTGGGTCAGAAGACCGTCCTGGTCCTTGGTGACGGTAACCTTCCAACGGGTGTCCGGGGCGAAGGGGAAGCGGAAAAACGCCTGAAAGGCCTCCTGGGCGGAGGGATCAAACTGGCTCTCAAAGGTCTCCGCTTGGGAGTAGTCAGGGGATTGCCCGGCCAGGTCTAAGGTCACCTGAAGGGGATAGGCGTCCAGGAACTGACTGGGGTCCAGGATCTCCGTCCGGGTCTGTCCGGGCGGAGTACGGCGGGCCACCTGTTCATACAGGGGGCCCAGCGCGGGACTTGTGGGGAGGTTGTCCAGGGAGTATCCCGGTTCGGCGGACAACGTGGCGTCCTGGTGGGGGAAGCGGAGATAGACCCCGGCGTCGTCGTTGGCGGCGGCGGGAACGTCTCCTTGGGCAGAGAAAGCCGTGGTGCTCTGGGCCGGGCGGTCCAAGGGGATGGTCAGGTCCCAGAGAAGGGTTTGAGCATACTGGCAGCTCTGGGTGGCCACAAGGCCCTGGGCGGCGGCGGGGTCTCCCTGGCGGGAGATGGCGGTGACAGCGATTTGGCCGGCGTCCTCCTGCAGGGTATGGGCCGCCAGGGCCACCCCGCCCAGCACCAGGGACAGGCAGAGGAGGAAGGCTGCGATGGCTTGTTTCATGGCAAAGACTCCTTTCCGTTGGTCAGTTGGGTTAATGCCCGGGAAACCCGGTCGGCTTGGTAGTGATAGGCACGCTTCACATAGGAGAGGAGGTCGGCACCCGTTTCCTCCAGCGCCAGGGGGTCCAGGTCGGCCACTAAGGTTCCCTGCCGGAGCAGGAGGGCCCGGCTCAGGAAGGGGGCGGTCTCCTCCAGCAGATGGGTCAGGCCCGGGTTGGAGCAGAGCAGCCAGCGGCGGTAGGCGATGCCGTTCGTGACGTTCTTGAATGCCTGCGGCTTGTACAGGAAGTAATCATGGAAAACGCTGTCCTTGATGATCTCACTGTGCAGCTTGGAAACGCCGTTGATGGCGTGGCAGGTGTAGGCGCAGATGTTGGCGGTGCGGACCTGGTTGTCGCCGATGATCGCCATATAGTCGATCTTGCCCTGGTCACCGGGGAAGGCCTTGGCCAGGTCGGCGCGGCAGCGGCGGTCCATCTCGCAGACGATCTGCCAGATGCGGGGCAGGGTGTTGCGGAAGATGTCCGCGTTCCACTTCTCCAGCGCCTCGCTCATGACGGTGTGGTTGGTGTAGGCAAAGACCTTGCGGCAGATGTCGAAGGCAGCGTCCCACTCGTAGCTGCACTCATCCAGCAGGATGCGCATCATCTCGGGGATGGCGACGGTGGGGTGGGTATCGTTCAGCTGGATGGCGACCTTGTCGGCCAGGTTGTCCAGCGTGCCGTACTGGTTCAGGTGGTTCTGCAGGATGTCTGCGATGGACGCGGCAGAGAAGAAGTACTGCTGGCGCAGGCGCAGGATCTTGCCCTCGGTATGGTTGTCGTTGGGGTAGAGGATCTTGGAGATCAGCTCGGCAGAGGCAGACTGGCTGATAGCCGTGTTGTAGTTGCCGGCGTTGAAGCTGCTCATATCAAAGCTGGGGGCCTTAGCCTGCCACAGACGCAGCTTGGAAACACCGTTGGAGCCGTAACCGGCGACATACATATCGTTGGGCACGGCGATAACGGAGTTGTAGTTCTCATACTTGACGTGATGGAAGCCGCCCTCCCAGGTCTCGATGGCCTGGCCGTCAAAGCGGATCTCCTGGGCCTGGTCGGGATGGCTCTTGATCCAGACCTGACCGCCGGGCAGCCAGTTGTCAGCAGTCTCCTGCTGCCAGCCGTCCACGATCTTCTGCTTGAAGATGCCGTACTCGTACAGGATGGAGTAGCCGGTGCCGGGGATGCCGTCGGTGGCCATGCCGTCCAAATAGCAGGCGGCCAGGCGGCCCAGACCGCCGTTGCCCAGGCCCGCATCGGGCTCCTGCTCATAGATGGTGTCGATCTTGACGTCGGCATCAGCCAGCACGCTCTCGGCAACCTCGTTCAGGCCAAGGTTGAACAGGCTCGTGCGCAGGCTGCGGCCCATGAGGAACTCCATGCAGAGGTAGTAGACCTGCTTCTTGCCCTCGCCCAGGACCTTGGACTGGTACTGCTTCTGGCGGTCAGACATGATCTGGCGGGTGATCATGGCCAGGCAGCGGTAGATCTGGTCAGCGGAGGCGGCGTCGATGGTGACGTTGCACTCACTCATCAGCTTGTCCTTGAGCAGCTTCTCAAATTCACGCTTTGTGTATTTCAAAATCGTTCTCTCCTTCTTTGCAGTCATGAGAATTCATGATTTTTGCGCTCTTTTCGGTGCTTTCAATAAACCACACTCTAGATTATAACGATATTTAGCGGATTGCGCAAGTCAAAATTGCCTGCTTGCGGGTTTTTTATACAATTCCGTCAAAAAGGGCTTTTGCAAATCGGTAATTTGTACTATAATAGATGTAAGATTCTGCGCCCCCACTGTAAATAAAGGCGTGCAGAGACCGGAAGGAGTATGATTATGGGTATGGCTACCTCAAAAGTGCGGCTGAACATCTGCGGCTCCAGCTATGTAGTCAACACGAGCGAGAGCGAGGATTACATGAAGAACCTCGCGGACCGACTGAACCTGGACATGAACGAGCTGATGGCGTCCTCGAACTCGGTCTCCATCACGACGGCGGCAGTCATGACCGCGCTGAACTATCGTGATGAGCTGGAAAAGGCCAGCGGCAGCGCCGACAATATGCGCCGCCAGATCAAGGACTACCTCGAGGATGCGGCCAGCGCCAAGATGGCTGCCGAGGAGGCCCGCCGTGAGAATGCGTCGCTCAAACGCCGTGTGGATGAGCTGGAGCGCCGCCTGCGCCGCAATCAGTTCCCGGCGGAGGACGAATGAGCCGCCCCGAGATTTTAGCCCCGGCGGGCAACCGCGAGATGCTTGGCGCCGCTGTTTTCAGCGGCGCTGATGCTGTTTATCTGGGGCTGACGGGCTTTAACGCGCGCCGCACGGCGGGCAACTTTACCCCCGACGAGCTGCGGGAGGCCGTGGCGTTCTGCCATGCCCGCGGCGTCAAGGTGCATGTGACGCTGAATACGCTGGTCTATGACCGGGAGTTGTCCGGCCTGGCCGACGCCGTGCGCGCCGTGGCTGCAGCCGGGGCGGATGCCGTCATTGCGGACGACCTGGCGACGGCGCAGCTGGTCAAAAGTATTGCACCGACGCTGCATCTGCACGGTTCGACCCAGATGAGCGTCCACACGCCCGAGGGCGCTAAGGAGCTTGCCGCGCTGGGCTATGACCGCGTCATTCTGGCGCGTGAGCTGTCGCTGGAGGAAATTCGTGCCGTCTGCGAGGCCAGCCCCATCGAGGTCGAGGTCTTTGTCCACGGCGCGCTCTGCATGAGCGTGTCCGGCCAGTGCATGATGAGCGCGTTCCTCGGCGGGCGCAGCGGCAACCGCGGCGCCTGTGCGGGTCCCTGCCGTCTGCCGTTTGACGCAAGTGCCGGTTTAAAACCCGGCCAGCCGGGCCGTGCCTGCCATTTGAGCTTAAAGGACATGGACTACATCCCGCACCTGCGGGAGCTGATGGACGCGGGTGTCGCCAGCGTGAAAATCGAGGGCCGCCTGCGCACGCCCGAGTACGCGGCGGCAGTCGTCACAGCCTGCCGTGCGGTCTGCGCGGGCCGGCCCTACGACGAAAAGCTCGTACGGGACATCTTCTCGCGCTCGGGCTTCACCGACGGCTACCTGACGAACCGCAACGACGGCAAGATGTTCGGCGTGCGCACCGAGGCCGACGCCGCGGCGACCCGCGCCGCCACGCCCAAGGCACGCGAGCTGTTCCGCCGCGAGCTGCAGCGCGTGCCCGTACACTATGAATTGAGCGGCGGCGTGGAGGACGGCGGCGTCAAGCTGACCGCCCGCGACGACGACGGCCACAGGGTCAGCGTCTACAGCGCCGACGAGCCGCAGCCTGCCCAGAAGGATCCGCTGCCCGGTATCGAGCGCGCCCTCGGCAAGACCGGCGGCACGCCGTTTGTCATGGACGGCCTTGCCGCCGAGCCGGGGGAGGGGGGCTTCGGCTTCCTGCCCGGCGCCGCCTGGAACGAGCTGCGCCGCGAGGCGCTGGACAAGCTGCTGGAAAAGCGCAGCGAGGTCACGCCCCACGCCGTACAGGCGTTTGAAATGCCGACCTATCCCGCCCATACCGTGGGGCAGCTGCCCGCGCTGGCCGCCCGCTTTGCCAATGCGGCCCAGTGCCCGGCGGAGGCGGCGGAGAAGCTGCAATACCTGATTTTCCCGATCACCGAAGCCGAGAGCATCCCCGAGGCATGGCGGGGGAAAACGCTGCTGGAGCTGCCGCGGGTCATGTTCGGCAGACTCGAGCAAAAGACCGCCGCGCGGCTGGACGCCCTGCAGGACGCGGGTTTTGCCGGGGCGGTGGTCAACAACCCCGCACAGCTGCGCTATACCGACGGCTGGACGCTGTACGGCGGCCTGGGCCTGAACGTCACGAACCCGATGAGTGCCGCGCGGTATGCGTCCCTGGGGGTGCAGGGCATGCTTTTGCAGCCCGAGACCGCGCTGACGGCCATGCAGGCCGTGACCCCCGGCGTGCCCACGGCGGCGCTCTGCTACGGCCATCTGCCGCTGATGCTGACCCGCGCCTGCCCCCTGCGCAATGTGCGCGACTGCGGCAAATGCCCGGGCGGCGGCACGCTGCGGGACCGCAAGGGCCGCGACTTCACCGTGACCTGCTCGGCCCCCGGCGGGGCGGGCGTGCGCACAGTGTTCAACCCGGTGCCGCTCTACATGGGCGAGCGCCTGCGTGAGCTGCCCGTGGATGTGGCGGTAGCGGCCTTCACGACAGAGACCCCCGCCCGCGTATCCCAGATTTTGGACCTACTTTTCAACGCCCAACCGTTTGACAGCGAGTTTACGCGTGGGTTATACTATACGAATAACTAACACCGCAGGCTGACCCGAAAAAGGGCGGTTTGCAAATAAAAAATAAGAAATAATAAATAATAAAGAATGTGGAGTTTGCGCCACGGCGCAAACAAATTTTTTGAGCGGAGCGCAGCGACGCGGTCCACCGCATTTATTATTTATTATTTGAAAATCGGAGACTTTGCCTTATGAATCCCATTGTAAAGTACAAAAAGTTGGATGCCCGCGCCGTTGTGCCGCAGTACGCTACGCCCGGCGCGGCGGCGGCGGACCTGTGCGCGGTGCTGGATACACCGCTGACGCTGGCCCCGATGCAGCGCGCCCTCGTGCCCACCGGCCTTGCCATCGAGCTGCCCGGCCCCGCGTGCGTCGCCCTTGTCTACGCCCGCAGCGGCCTGTCCATCAAGCACGGTCTCTGCATGGCGAACGGCGTCGGTGTCATTGACAGCGACTACCGCGGTGAGCTGCGCGTGCCGATGGTGAACCTGTCCAACGAACCCTACACCATCCAGCCCGGTGAGCGCGTCGCCCAGCTCTGCATTGCCCCTGTCTGGCAGGCAGCGTTCACCCCCGCCGATGAGCTGACCGACACCGCACGCGGTGCAGGCGGGTTTGGGTCGACGGGAAAATGAAAAATAGAAAGGCTTCCCCCACGGGGCTGCGCCCGCAGGCGCGTGTCGGAGTGCAACCGCCGTAGGCGGCACTTGGCACGGAGACTGAAGCTGTCAGCGGCCCCGTCCGCTGACTGATGAGGGCCAGCCTTGCGGCAATGACCCGCTTACGGGCCACCGCCGTAAACCTGCCCCTCATCCGGCCTCGGTCGGGGCCTCGGCCACCTTCCCCCAAGGGGGAAGGCAATTAAATTTACGATTTTGCCTTGTTTCGCCACATTCCGTATACAAAAGCTCCTTATAATAGACCAGAAAGGAAGCACACTATGGCTCTGATCCTTGCCTCCGGCAGTCCGCGCCGGCGTGAGCTGATGTCCCTTATCACCCCCGACTATACTGTCATCACCAGCGACGTGGACGAGACGAAAATCGCGGCAGATTCCCCGGCGCACCTCGCCAAGGCTCTGGCCACTGCCAAGGCCCGCGCCGTGGCCGAGGAAAACCCCGATGACGTCGTCTGCGGTTTTGACACGGTGGTCGAGTGCGAGGGCGAGGTGTTCGGCAAGCCGAAGGACGAGGCTGACGCCGTGCGGATGCTGCGCGCGCTCTCCGGGCGTGAGCACCGCGTCCACACCGGCGTCTGCATCTGCCGGGGCCGCCGTGCCGCCGCTACTGTCGAGACAACCGTTGTCCATTTCTCGCCCATCGCGGAGGACGACCTGTGCGCCTACGTGCGCACGCCGGAGCCCTACGACAAGGCGGGAGCCTATGCCATCCAGGGGCACGCGGCGCTGTGGTGTGCGGGCATCGAAGGGTGCTACTACAACATCATGGGGCTGCCGGTTCACCGCACGGCGCAGCTGCTGCGCGAGTTTACCTGACCCGGACAGCCCCGGAAACGGGAGTCTGTATGGGAAAAATCTGCAACTTTTTTACATGCTTTTTCGGGAGAATACACGCTATGTTTACCAAAGACATCGGCATTGATCTGGGCACCGCCAACACCCTTGTGTACATGAAGGGCCGCGGCATCATCATGCGCGAGCCAAGCGTCGTCGCCGTGGACCCGCGCAGCGACGAGCTGCGGGTGCGCAGCGTCGGCCATGAGGCCAAGGCGGTCATTGGCCGCGCACCCGGCTCCATCGTGGCGGTGCGCCCCCTCAAGGACGGCGTTATTGCGGATTTTGACGTTACCGCGGCCATGCTGCAAAGCTTCATCCGTCAGGCCTGCGGCAACAGCATTCTGGCTCGCCCCCGGGTCGTCATCTGCGTGCCCTCCGGTGTGACCGAGGTCGAGCGCCGCGCCGTGCGCCAGGCTGCAGCCAAGGCGGGCGCACGCCAGGTCACGGTCATCGAGGAGCCGATGGCCGCCGCCATCGGCAGCGGTCTGCCCACCACCGACGCCGTCGGCAGCATGATCGTGGACATCGGCGGCGGCACGGCGGAGGTCGCGGTCATCAGCCTGTCAGGCATTGTCGCCAGCCGCAGCGTACGCTGCGCGGGCGACGCGCTGGACCAGAGCATCATCGCTTTCATCAAGCGCAAATACAACCTGCTGGTCGGTGAGCGCACGGCAGAGCAGATCAAGATCGAGATCGGCTCGGCCTGCCCGCAGGACCCCGAGACCAGCATGGAAATCAAAGGCCGCAACCTTGTGGACGGCCTGCCGAAGGACATTCTGATCCGCTCCGAGGAGGTCCGCGACGCCATGAACGACTGCCTGCTGCGCATCGTCGAGGCCATCAAGGACACGCTGGAATGCACCCCGCCCGAGCTGTCCAGCGACATCATTGACCGCGGCATCATGCTTTCCGGCGGCGGTGCGCTGCTTCGCGGGTTGGATACCCTCATCCAGAATGAGACGGGCATCGAAGTCCACATTGCCGAAAGCCCCCTGGACTGTGTAGCCCTCGGCGCCGGTGCCGTCCTCGACAACCCCGATCTGGCCGGACGCCGGAAAGAGGAAATGAGCTACTTATAACGCCCCTTGGCCCCCTCTGCGAGGGTGACTCCCCACGGTGTGGGGAGATGTCGCGAAGCGGCAGAGGGGCCCGGGCCCGAAGGGCTCCCGCCGCAGCGGGTGGGGGAGAGAGCTTGCCATTGCCCGAAATATTTCGGGCGGCCGCAGGGTTCTCTCCCTCCGGCCCTGCGGGGCCACCTCCCTCGCAGAGGGAGGCAGGGGAGCGTATCCTTTTCAACCGAAAAAAAGATTGACAAATGGGGAAAATCCGGCTATTATTAGATTGTTCGCATATACCCGGAGGGACGCTATGCCTTTACTCGATCAGGATCTGCCCGCCCGCGCACAGCAGGGGGACGAGAACGCGCTTGCCGCACTGATCGCCCGCATGATGCCGGCCATCCGCAAGGGTGCGGCGGAATGCACTGCCCCCGGCCTCGATTTTGACGATGCCGTGCAGGAGGGGCTGATCGGCCTGTTCCATGCTGTGCGCGGGTTTGACGCCGCTGCCGGGCAGACCTTCACGGCCTACGCCGCGGCTTGCATCCGCCACGCGCAGCAGGACGCCCGCCGGGCGGCTCTGCGCAAAAAGCACGCGCCGCTGAACTACAGCGTGCCGCTGCCCGCCGCCGAGGAAAGCTCCGACACCCGCCCCGGCCCCGAGGAGCTTGCTATCTTCGGCGAACAGTACGCGGACACGCTCCGCCGTATGCAGACCGAGCTTTCCGCGCTGGAACGCACGGTTTTAATGGCCGGGCTGGAGGGCCGCACCCCCGCGCAGACCGCGCGGGAGCTGGGACTTCCCGCCAAAAACGTGGCCAATGCGCTGGCCCGTGCGCGCCGCAAGCTGCGCGGTGCGCCCACAACCTAGGATTCAGGCGATTTGCCTGCGTCATATATCAACCTGCCCCCAGTAGCGCCTAAAATCAGTTCAGTTGGTCCATTCCCATTGCGTTGTTTTAGATTCTTCCGCGGGCAAAATAAACACAGAGGAGATACCCACTATGTTCGAAGACAAGACTTTGGTATGCAAGGATTGCGG
>OLRE01003420.1_pt1 | contig 11178 bp, 9 predicted proteins | sample 1672461 | NCBI WGS metagenome assembly OLRE01 (sample SAMEA3136688, study PRJEB25190) | human gut metagenome | biome: human gut; feature: human-associated habitat; material: faeces | place: Austria | collected 2013
TACCCTCACCGGGGAGGAACGGGAACGGCGGCAGGCGATTTTAGCGCGGAGACGGGCCCATAGAGAGAATGCCTCGGCAGAGGAACAGGAAACCGCGTCCCCTTCCTCTCCGGCAACATAATAGTTACGCCTCCCTTTTTTCAGGGAGGCGTTTTTCCTCTTTTGATCCATCCGCTTCTCCCGCCCAGACAGCCCCTCTAAGGCGGCGGCAGTCCGCCCCCTTTGCTCCCGGCCCCCATGGCCTGCAGGGCCGCCAAGTAGAGCAGCAGTCCAAAGCACAGTCCCCCCACTGCGGCGGGAAAGGAGACCAGGCCGGCCCGAAGCAGCACCGTCTCCATCAAATCCCCGCAGGAGGCCGCCAGGCAGGCGGCCAAGGTGGGGGCGGTAAACCAGGAAAACACCGGCAGGGAAAGCCCAATTTCCCGGGAAACCACCCGCCAGCTGAGCACCGCCCCCAGCAGGGCTGACAGGGCAAAGCTGAAGGCATACCCCCCCATGCCCCACCGGCCTACCGTCAGGCAGGTGAGCACCAGCTGCACACTGTCCGCGGCCAGGGCGATTCCCGCCGAAGCCCCCTGGCGGTTGACCCCGCTCAAAACGCAGGCCGAGAGGGTCTGCCAGCAGGAGAAGAGCACCCCCAGGGCCAGCAGCGGGAGATGATCCCCCACCCGGTCATCCCGGTACAGGCTCTGCCCGATGGCCGAGCCCAGCACCGCCAGCAGGGCCAGGGCGGGAATGAGGATCAGATTGGCCGCCCCCACCGACCGCTTCACCTGCCGGCGGATGGCCTCCTTCTGTCCCAGGGCGGAATACTGGGAGAGCTTGGGGGTGAGCACCAGCCCCAGGGCGCTGAGAAAGGCCGTGGGCAGCAAGAGCATGGGCAGCGTCATGCCAAAGGTCACGCCGTAGGCCGACACCGCCTCCCCCTGGTCCATTCCCCCCTGGACCAGCAGCCGGGGGATGAGCACCGCGTTGGCCGAGGAGATGAGATTCCCCAGCAGGGCCGCAAACCCCAGGGGCAGGGCGATCCGCCCAATCTTGCCCCGGAGGGCCTTGGGGGTCAGTTTCTCCCCGGACAGACCCGCCGGAGGCCCCAAGTACACCCGGAAGAGCACCGTCTGGGTGAGGGCGGAGACCACCTCGCACAGGGCCATGCCCAGCACAATGGTCCCCACAGCCTTCTCGGCGGTGTCGGGCGCCAGGCGCCACAGCAGGGCCAGCACCAGCAGGGACCGGAGGACCTGCTCCGCCAGCTCCGTGATGGCGGCGGGGTAGACCCGGCCCGTGCCGTAAAAATAGTGCTTCTGGAGATTTTCCGTCCCCGTCAGCAGAAGACAGGGGACCAGGAGGATGAGCCCCAGCTGGGTTCTTGCGTCCCCCAAAAGATACACCGAGGCCCCGTCCGAAAAGAGCAGCAGCAGGGAACAGGGCATCAGGGCCAGCAGGAAAAACAGCTTCACCGCCTGCCCCCGGACCTGGTAAATGGCCCGCTGGTTCCCCAGGGCCTGGTACCAGGCGGAGAGATTGGACACCGCCGTGGTCAGCCCCACAGAGGTCAGGGACAGCAGCACCGAATACACCGGCAGGATCAGCTGATACAGCCCCAAAATCTCCGCCCCCGCCAGACGGGTCAGCCCAATCCGATACACAAACCCCACCAGCTGGGACAACACCCCCGTGATGGTCAGCACCGCCACACCGCGCACCCGCTCACCTCCTGTTCCTCTCACTGTATGAGAGGCCGGAGGGAAACTATGCCAAAAAACCGCCCTCCCTATGATGGGAGGGCGGAAGTGTGTACTATGCTTTCCACCTTTGCAGCAGCCAGAGCACCGCAATCAGATTCAGAGAGATAAAAAAGAATACCGTCCCTTCGGACAACGACACAACAAAGTGCGACTGAGCTATCGCCTGCCAGGTCATGTTATCGGACAAAATATGCTCGAAGAGCCGCAGAATTCCATGTTCCAAGAGCCCCAGAAGAAAAGAAAACAGGAGGGAGAGGGGATAGGAGAAAAGCATCAGCAAAAAGCAGGGCCATTGTTTTTTCATATCGTTCAGAAATCACCCGCCTATACGACAATCCACATAAAATAACACCTCTGTACTCTTGTACTTTAACATTAGAAAGATTGATTTGTCAACAAAAACACCGGTATATTTGGTTCAATTTTTGTATGAAACTGAAAATACGGTTTCTCTCTCCCTCACGAAAAGCAGAAACTGCAAGGGGAAGCTTCCCTTGCTGCTGCAAGAGAAACAAATCCCTTTCTTCCGGACCCTTTCCCAGATTTCCCGCCTCCGACCCCTCACAGGAAAGCTGGAGACACCAGACCTTGGGAAGAAAGAAAACGCAGGCTCACTTGCAAAATTTTCAACTTTTTACCCATATGAAGGGATCGGTGCAGGAAAGGCCAGGGGAGTCTATCATTTTTACGGAAATTGGTTGTTTTCTCTCCCTTTTTTCGGTAAAACGGCGAAAAGGTTTGCCTTGTCCCTTGGGCGAAAATACAGTATACTATTTCGTGAAGTATTTATATACAGGGGTAGCATGCCCTGTATGACCAATGTTAGGAGGAAATCCCTATGGCATTTGTTGAGGTCACCAAAAAGGACCACATCGCGGTTGTCACCATGAACCGCCCCGAGGCGCTCAACGCCCTGAACAAGGCCGTTTTCACGGACCTGGAGGTCGCCCTGGACGACGTGGAAAAGGACGATGAGGTCTATGTTGTCATCATCACCGGCGCAGGCCGGGCATTCATCGCCGGCGCCGACATCGGCGAGATGGCACCCATGAATGTGGCGGAAGGTCTGGCCTTCAGTGAGCTGGGCAACCGCATTCTCATGCGGGTGGACATGATGGAGAAGCCCACCATCGCTGCGGTCAACGGCTTCGCCCTGGGCGGCGGCTGCGAGATGGCCCTGGCCTGCGACATCCGCATCGCTTCCGAGAAGGCCAAGTTCGGCCAGCCCGAGGTGGGTCTGGGCATCATCCCCGGCTTCGGCGGCACCCAGCGTATGGCCCGGATCATCGGCACCGGCCCCGCCATGGAGCTGATCTACACCGCCGACACCATCGACGCCCAGCGCGCCCTGGAGATCGGCATGGTCAACCATGTGGTCCCCGCTGACCAGCTGATGGACGAGGCCATGAAGCTGGCCCAGAAGATCTGCACCAACGCCCAGAAGGCCATCCGCGCATCCAAGCTGGCCATCCGCCGCGGCATTGACTGCGACATCTCCACCGCTGTAAGCTATGAGGCCCTGGCTTTCGCCACCTGCTTCGGCACCGAGGACCAGAAGGAAGGCATGCAGGCTTTCCTGGAGAAGAGAAAGGAAAAGCACTTCAAGAACAAGTAAGCTTTTCTCTCCCTTTGCTTTTTTCCGTCTCCTCCCGTGGGGAGGGACAACCGATTGTTTTCTAAACTATAAAATTGGAGGAACACCACAATGGCTATCAATAAGATTATGGTGCTGGGCGCCGGCACCATGGGTATGGGGATCGCTCAGGTTTTCGCTGAGGCTGGCAAGACCGTTCTCGTCCGCGACATCGCCGACGCTTTCATTCAGCGGGGCGAGGGCGTGCTGAAGAAGAACCTGGAGAAGAAGGTCGCCAAGGGCAAGATCACCGAGGAGCAGAAGAACGACATGCTCTCCCGGGTCTCCTTCACCCTGGAGCTGGCCGACGCCAAGGACTGCGACCTGGTGGTAGAGGCTGCCATCGAGGTTCTGGACATCAAGAAGGGCATCTTCAAGGAGCTCGACGAGATCTGCAAGCCTGAGACCATCCTGGCTTCCAACACCTCCTCCATCTCCATCACCGCCATCGCCGCCGCCACCAAGCGCCCCGAGAAGGTGCTGGGCATGCACTTCTTCAACCCCGCCCCCGCTATGAAGCTGGTGGAAGTCATCCGCGGCGCCCGCACCAACGACGAGACCTTCCAGGCTGTCTACGGCTGCGCCAAGGAGATCGGCAAGAACCCCGTCGAGGTGGGCGAGGCTCCCGGCTTCGTGGTCAACCGCATCCTGTTCCCCATGATCAACGAGGCCATTATCGTTCTGGAAAACGGCATTGCCTCCAAGGAGGACATTGACACCGCCATGATGTACGGCGCCAACCACAAGATGGGCCCCCTGGCTCTGGCCGACCTGGTTGGTCTGGACATCTGCCTGGCCATCATGGAGACCATCTTCACCGAGACCGGCGACTCCAAGTATCGTCCCGCTCTGACCATGAAGAAGATGGTCCGTGCCGGCCTGCTGGGCCAGAAGACCGGCGAGGGCTTCTACAAGTATTGATCCCTCTCTTTGGTTTGACCTCTATATGGAACCCTCCCTGCGGCTTTGCCGCAGGGAGGGTTTTTTGCTGTAAAAAGGAGACAATCCCCCTTTTAGAAAGGGAAGCTCTGTTGACGAAGAGAGGCAGATATGTTATGTTCAAAGAAAGCGGGGGGCCCATGGGGCGGAACCAGACGACGCAGGCAGTCCCAAGGGGATTCCGCCTCCCGTGAGGATGGGCTTTTCCACCGGCACAGCAACCTTACAGAATAAATGTTTAGGAGGTACCGGCATGAAGCATGGCAAACGATTTCTATGGATTGTCCCCCTTTTCTGCCTTCTGGCGGCCTGCGGCGGGCAGGGAACCCAGGCGGAGAGTGCCCGCTGGGACACCTTTCACCACGAAGGGGACAACGTGCAGCTCTCCCTGGGCATGACCCAGGCGGAGGTGGAGGACAAACTCACTCCGGCAGAGGGTTCCTCTTCCTCGACGGACACGGACACGGTGATATACGGGGACACCCCGGAGGACCGCATTGCCGTCACGTATTACGACGGTGTGGTCAACAACATCTCCCTGGATGAAACCCTCCAGACAGAGAAGACCTCCAACTGGTCTCTGCAGGGAGGGATCACCGTGGGAAGCTCCAAGGAAGACCTTGACAAGGTCTATGGTGCATGCACCATGTCCAACGAACAGGACCAGTATTTTGTGTACTACTATGATTCCAGCCATACCTTATTGACAGAAGACCATATCGACGATGTGGATTACATGGTCTCATTCATCCTGGAAGAGGATGGGCTTCTTGCCTGCGCCATCGGCTCTGCGGAGCCGGCGCTGGAACCTCCGCAGACAAAAGAGGAAACTATGGAAACGGCCCCCGTCCTGATGGGACGGGGGCCGTTTTTCAAACGCTGTTGGGCTTAGGGGGAATCTTTGCCGAACAGACGTCCCAACAGCCGGTGGAGGGCGGAGGGCTTCTCGCTGACTGTGGGAGCCTGCTCCGGCCGATGGAGGGAGACCCGCATCAGCTCCTCCTGACTGTCCACCCGGACGGTCCGGATCTCCTTCCGCAGATAGGCGCCGCTGGGCTGCAGAAAGGAGGCCTTGGCGTTGTCCTGGAGCTGGAGGTCCAAAATATACCGCAGCTGCTCCTGGATTTCCCTGTCCCAGATGGGGCAGGCGATCTCCACCCGCCGCTGGAGGTTGCGGGTCATCAGGTCCGCGGAGGCAATGAAATATTTGGCCTGGTCTCCCCGGCCAAAGACATAGATCCGGGCGTGCTCCAGGTAGCGGCCCACAATGCTGGTGACCTGGATGTTCTCCGTCTTCAGAAGCACCCCCGGGCGGATGCAGCAGATGCCCCGGATAATCATCTCAATCTGCACCCCCGCCTGGGAGGCCTCCCGGAGCTTGTCGATGATCTCCCGCTCTGTGATGGAATTGGCCTTGATGCAGAGGTAGCCCTGGGGTCCCTTGTCAATCTCCTGCTGGATCATGGCGCACAGCTGGGACTTTAGACCGTTGGGGGCCACCAGCAGGGAGTGGTATCCCCCCTCCAAGTTGTCGGTGAGCATGTTGCGGAAAAAGGCCGCGCCGTCGTCCCCGATGACAGGGGAGGCGGTCATAACGCTCAGGTCGGTGTACAGGGCGCTGGTCTTTTCATTGTAGTTGCCGGTCCCCACCTGGGTGATATAGTGGGTGCCCTTCTTGTCCCGGAGGGTAATCAGGCAGAGCTTGCTGTGACACTTAAAGTTCTCCATGCCATAGATGACCTTGCACCCGGCTTCCTCCAGCATTTTGGACCAGGCGATGTTGTTGGCCTCGTCAAACCGAGCCCGAAGCTCCATGAGGGCCACCACCTCTTTCCCGTTCTCCGCCGCCCGGCAGAGAATCCGGGCAATCTTGGAGGTGGAGGCCAGGCGGTAAATGGTGATCTTGATGGAGGCCACGTCGGGCCGGTCCGCCGCCTCTTCCAGCAGGCACAGGAAGGGGTCAATGGAATCAAAGGGAAAAAAGAGCAGCCGGTCCTTCCGGCGGATCTGCTCAATCATGGACTCCTGGCGGTTTAAGTCCTCCGGCCACCGGGGATGGTAGGCCGGGTAGGTGAGCCTGGCCCGCAGGTCGGGGGACAGGGCTTTCTCCAGGTCATAGACATAGCCCATGGACAGGGGAGCGCTGTCGTAATAAATCTGGTGGGTCTCCACTTGGATCACCCGCTCCAGCAGGGCGAGCATCTCCTGGGAGGGCCGCTGGCCCAGCTCCAGGCGGACAATGGACTGGTTGGCCCGCCGTTTGAGGAGCTTGGTCATCAGCAGGCGGAAATCGTCCTCACTGTCCTCAAATTTTTCCGTGTCAAAGGTGAGGTCCGCATTCCGGGTGGCGCTGATGACGCAGGTCTCCTCCACCTTGTATTTTCCAAAGAGGGTAGGGGCCCACTGACGGAGGATGGTCTCCAGGCGGAGAAAGCGGCCCCGGGTGCCGGGCAGAAGAAACAGCGGGGGCAGCGAGGTGGGAAGGGGGATAAAGCCCAGGGAGGTCTTGCCGCTTTTGCTCCGCAGCAGGGCGGTGATATACAGCGCCTTGTTGTCCAGATGGGGGGTGGGATGGCGCTGGCCCACGATCTGGGGCGAGAGAATGGGGAGGACCACAGAGTGAAAGTAGTCCTTCACCTGAGCCCGCTCCTCCTGGGTCAGCTGGTCATAGGTCAGGTCCACAATGCCCTCCTGGGCCAACAGACCGCTGACCCGGTTATAGAGCTGGCCCTTGATCTCTATGAGGCCGGGAACGGCCTCATAGACCGCCTTCAGCTGTTCCCGGGGACGCATGCCGCTCTTGCTGTCCACCTCCTCCGGGGAGACCGCCGCCATGTCCACCAGGCTGCCCACCCGGACCATGAAAAACTCATCCAGATTGCTGGCGAAAATGGCGATAAATTTCAGCCGTTCCAGGGCGGGAACGGTCTCGTCCGCCCCCTCCTCCAGGACCCGGCGGTTGAACCGGAGCCAGCTGAGCTCCCGGTTTTGGGTATAGGTATAATCGGTTACGACGCTTTGCGGATCTTTTGGCATAGGTAGCCCTCCCGTACCCCGTATTTGCTGACGATCATCTCCCCGGCTCCAAAACCCTCCACCATGTGGCGGAGGATCAGCAGGCCGGGGATCATGGTGTGGATGCGCTCCGGCTCCACCTTTAAGATCAAATCCGCCGCCGCCTTATGGGAGGAGCACAGCAGAGCACTCACCTGCTCCAGCTGGCCCACGGAGACCCGGTTGGTGTCCTCCGGCAGGTGGCACACCCGCTTGGCCAGCTTCAGGGCCGCCCGGGCGGTCCCGCCCACGCAGACCAGGGGGAGACCCTGGCGGACGGGCCCCTTCACCACCCCCCGGGTGGCCTGGCGGATGGCCTTTTTCATGCTCTCCACCGCCTGCTGGTTGGGCAGAATCTTTTTCACCCAGTCCCGGTAGAGCTTCAGAGAGCCCACGGGACAGCTGACCGCCGAGACCAGCTGACCATGGGCAAAGCGGACCACCTCCGTGCTGGCCCCGCCGATGTCCACAAACAGTCCCTCTGACAATGCCAGCTCCTCCATGGCCCCGGCGTAGCCCAGGCGGGCCTCCTCCTCCCCGGAGAGAACCTCAATGGCAAAGCCGGTGCCCCGCTGGATCTCCGCCACTGCCTGGGCGGTGTTTCGGATGTTTCGCAGGGAGGCCGTGGCAAACACCGCCACCTGGGGGATGTTCAGGGCACGCAAGGTGCCCCGGAAGGACCGCAGACCCAGGATGGCCCGGGTGATCCCCTCGGGGCTGAGCGCCCCTTCCTCCACATAGCCGGCCAGACCGGCCATGATCTTATCCTTAAAGAGAATGGTGAATGCGCCGGTCTCCGTGGTCTCATAGACCGACAGGCGCATGGAATTGGAGCCGATGTCGATGACTGCTTGTTTCATGGTTTCCTCCCGACCTGCCTGACACACAGACAGGAATTCCTATCTTTTAGCATACTTGGACTCTGTAAAATCAAAAACCAATTTTCTGTTAAATGCCGGCATATCTCACTCCCCGGCTCACGCCGGCGGGGGAGAGGCGGGGTCGGCCTGCTTGGGGTTTACATGGACCATACAGTGCTTCACCAGGGGAAAGGCCTGCTCAATGGCCTCGTGGACCGACTCCGCAATGGCGTGGGCCTGGGACAAAGGGAGATCAGCCTGGGCCGCGATCTCCGCGTCCACGTAGATTTTCGCCCCGAACAGGCGGGTTTGCAGCAGGTCCAGCCCCAGCACCCCGGGCTGGTCCAGAATGACCTGGGTCATCTGCGCCAGGGTTTCCTCATCACAGGACCGGTCCACCATTTTATCCACGGCGTCCCGGAAGATGTCCACGGCGGCCTTGACGATGAAAATGCAGATCACCACACTGGCCACGCTGTCCATCACTGGAAAACCCGCCAGGGAACAGACAATTCCCACCAGGGCCCCGATGGAGGAGAGGCTGTCAGACCGGTGATGCCAGGCGTCCGCCATGAGGGCGTCGGAGTGAATCTTCTTGGCCGCGGCCCGGGTATACCAGTACATCCACTCCTTGACCACAATGGAGACCGCCGCCGCCACAAGGGCCAGCATCCCGGGCACCGCCAGGTCGGCATAGGACCCGGCCAGAATGGTTTTCAGCCCCTTCCAGCCGATGAGCAGCCCGGTCTCCAGCAGGATCAGGGCCAGGGCCACCGAGGCCACGCACTCAAACCGTTCATGGCCATAGCGGTGCTGGGCATCGGCCTGCTTGCTGGAAATCTGAATCCCGATCATAACGATCAGGGTGGAAAACACGTCCGAAGCCGAGTGAACCGCGTCGGAGATCATGGCCCCCGAGTGGGCGAACACCCCCGCCAGAAGTTTTCCCGCGGAGAGGACGAGATTCACCGCCACACTGACCAGGGAGACCCGCATGGCCAGGCCCTTGGCCTGCTGGGGGGAGAGGGGCGATTCTGCTTTGGAAGATTGGGTTTGCAAGGGAATACACCTCCATAGACAGGAAGCCACCCGCGCATAAGGGGCGGATGGCTTTCCAAACTGCACTTGTTGGAAGGAACTCAGCCCTCAGCGGGCGGGGTTCCTCCACCACTCTTTCGGTGGCCTTTTTTATGCCAGTGAGAACGGCCCTTTCTCTCCTCCCCAGGTTTGGTCCGGTTGGGCTTTTCCGGGTGGGGATGGGGATTGGACCTGTTCCGGCTCCGGCTGTTCCGGTGGCGGCGGCGGACGGCCTCCTCCTGATAGAGGGCCTCCTCCGCCTCGGCCGCCAGGCCCTGGAGCTCTGTCTCCAGGGGAAGGGGCTGCTGGCTCTTGCCATTGCGATGGTGGCGGGGCCGGTGGCGGGCTTTTTCCTTCTCCCGCTCCACCTCCGCCTCCAAGGCCCGCTCCGCCCGTTCGGCGTTCCGGCCCCGGTCACCCCGGCGGCGGCGGTTGGGGGCGTGGTCGGGCTGGGCCTGGGTAGGCGTCCCGTGTTCGGCCAGAAACTCATCCAAGGCCGCGGCCAGGGCCGCCTGCTCCCGGCGGTACTGGTCCTCCGGGGACTCGGTGACCTTCCGCAGCTTGGCCAGCTCCTCCTTGGGGGGCTGCACATAGCCCTCCGGGCGCTTGCCCTTGCCGCTACGGACCACTCGGATCTCACTGTTGTGATAGGTCTTCAGGGTGTCCGGGGCGTCGTCCAGGCGGACCCGCACCTTTTCCCGCAGGGTGTTGACGCTGATGATGGTGCCCGCCCCGTCGGGGGTCTCCACAAAGGAATCCATACGGGGGGCGTCCTTCATCAGGTCCTCATAGGCCTCCTGCTCATACTTCAGGCAGCACATGAGCCGCCCGCAGGTGCCGGAAATCTTGGTGGGGTTCAGGGAGAGGTTTTGGGTCTTGGCCATCTTGATGGAGACCGGCTGGAACTCCCGCAAAAAGGAGTTGCAGCAGAAGGGACGGCCGCAGATTCCCAGGCCCCCCAGCATCTTGGCCTCATCCCGAATGCCGATCTGCCGCAGCTCAATCCGGGTGTGGAAGACCGCGGCCAGGCTCTTCACCAGGCCCCGGAAGTCCACCCGTCCGTCGGAGGTGAAGAAGAAGAGGATTTTGGTCCCCTCAAAGCTGCACTCCACGCTCACCAGCTTCATGTCCAGTTTATGCTCCAGGATCTTCTCTTGACAAACCCGGAAGGCATAGACCTCCTTCTCCCGGTTTTTCTCCACCACGGCAAGGTCTTCCTCCGTGGCCGCCCGGACCACGGGGCGCAGGGGCGCGGCCAGCTCGGCCTCGGCCAAAGTAAAGTTGCCCCGGACGCACTGGGCGTACTCCAGACCTGAGGCGGTCTCCACAATGAGACCGTCCCCAGGGCGGCAGACCATGCCCTGGGGGTCAAAATAATATTGTTTGCCCTCGCTGCGAAAGCGAACGCTGATAATCTCTGCCATAGTTTTCTCCTTTGCTTACAGCGCGGCGGCGATCCAGCCGCTCAAATGGCCGGGGCTGACGGGAAACTCACAGGCCGCCTGAATGGGGACCAGGCGGTCCAGCACCGGCAGCAGGTCGGGCCGCCGGGGCAGTTCCGCCGCCAGCCGGGACAGGGCGGCCTCCAGGAGGAGGGGAAATTCCTCCCGGTCCTTCTTCTCCAGGGAGAGGAGGAAGGGCAGGCGGTCCCGGGGAGAGGCCCCGGTGAGGATCAGGTCGGCTAAGGTCTCCCCCGCCTGGTCGGCCTGCCGGGTCTCTTCCCCTGGAGCCCGGAGGGTTTCGCACCGGGACCGGATGGTGGGCAGCAGAAGCCCAGGCTGGGGGGAGAGAAAGAGGAAGCAGGCGTAGGCGGGCCCCTCCTCGATGAGCTTCAACAGAATATTCTGCCCCGTGGGATTGAGCAGCT
>OLRE01003424.1_pt1 | contig 11157 bp, 9 predicted proteins | sample 1672461 | NCBI WGS metagenome assembly OLRE01 (sample SAMEA3136688, study PRJEB25190) | human gut metagenome | biome: human gut; feature: human-associated habitat; material: faeces | place: Austria | collected 2013
TGTCCGATGTCTCAAGACTGCAGTTCACATCCAGAAACGGCGTTCCATGTACGTTGTCATTCCGTTCAAAATCATGTGTCAGATAATAATCATTGTCCGTTGCCGTCTGCATGACCGGATAATCGATCACAGTTCCGTCGATTTTCAGCCATCCGACAAGTTCCTCATTTTGCTGCTGCAGCTTTTGGATTTTTGTGTTGATCCCCAAACTGTGATTTTTGGAATGATTCTTTTGAGAATCTTCGGCTTTTGTGTCTGACTGTGGTTCTGACTTTGAAGAGTCCGCCTGCTGCGCCAGTTTCTCGTACAGCTCCTCGGTCTGCCGGGTGGATGCCTTTATCTTCCACAAATTCCAGCATGCAAAGACAAGAATAATCAGGCAGAGCGGATAGAGGATTTTCTTTAACTTTTTCATGTTTTCCTATCTCTTATGCTTTCCTGTTCCCGGCTTTTTATGATTTCCTGTTTTTTCTTTCTCTGAGTCGGTCGATACTTTCAAATACGGCTATAAATAACAGGATGCCGATAATCACCCGCATCCAGAACTGCGGATTCTGTGTGTCTCCGGTTTTCTTTAAGCCGTTTCCGATGATCTTATCATTCTTTTCCTTGTCGACCTGCTCATCCACAGGCTGATTATCTTTTGTGCGGATTAAAATCAGTATGGTTCTGTCATTGGTACTTCCATCTGAACAGGTGACAAGTGCTGCCACTTCCATCCGCTCGGGATGTTCGATCAATGCCTGAAGATAACCGGAATGATACCATTTACTGTTCTCCTGAAGGAATTTCCCCAGACCGTCCAGATTGTCTTTCCATCTGTCAGGATTAAAGATTTCCTCTGTTCCTGCCGATATCTGGAGAATAGCTGCCGTGTAAAATGTTCTTTTCCCGCCCGGAATCAGAAGCGTTGCCGTACGGTTCTTCTGGAAGAATGTTCTGTCCTTGAAAAGGGCAAGATCCCCGAACATCAGATGTTCATCCATATTATGACCATAAATCAGGGAATAGGAATCCGAAAAATCGGCTTTGTTTCTCGTGTCCAGAAAGATGCTTCCCGCCAAGGAAAAATTGCCATAGACGTCTTTGTTCATATAAGCCAGATTTGTTTCACCCTGAAGAACGGGATAATCAATATTGGTGCCATCTACGGTAATCCATGCAACCACGTCCGGATTGATGGCACGCAGCTCATCAAAGCCCGGGCCACCATCCGCATCACTCTCAGGCTTCAGCTGGCGGATCTGATCCTGAACCGCTTCCGCCTGATGATAAATCTGTGCATTATCCCAGATGGCATATCCTGCAAATGCAGCCGATGCCATAAGGAAAGTGCTCAAGATCAAACCATATATTTTATTTAAGCTTTTCAGGATCATCCAGTTCATTCGTCTTTACTCCTCAATTATGCTCTTTTTTCGGATGAATACAACTACGACAATCCCAATAAGAAGCAGCAATGCCACATAGGGTGCATCGGAGGTCATTACACCGATGTCAATCACAGATGTCTTGTTGTTAGTAATCGTTATCGTATCGGAATCATCGGAGATAGAACCCGTTGCTTTTGCTGCATTCCATTTCTCAGCTGCTGTCTTTGATGTATCTGTACTCTCTGTTGTTACTTCATCAGCAGCTAACGAAACATTATCGAAGGTTACTGCGTTGTCTTGATTTGACTTTCCATCTGTATAAGCCTCATAATGAAAACTATGTGTATACTTGTCATCACTTGGCTGTGTCTCTGTAATCGTATAGGTCACGCCATATGGGATATTGTTAAAGGTGACGGTTGTGTCGTCCTTGACATAGAATATTACTTCTTTCGTTTTATTGCTATGTGTTGTGGTGGTACCACTGGTTTCAACTGTATCTGTCCAGCTCAAAGAAGTTGCATCTTTTGTTAGATTACCATTAGGGTCATAAAAATTCTTATAGGTAATATCACTATTCATGTTTGCCTTGGATTCATTCTTGAATGTGACGGTAACTTGAAACAGCTCATTCTTATCACCGGCATTTCCGGTTACTGTTTTTTTAATGTTCAAAGAGCCTGCATAATATTTGTTCTGGATATCTGCTACTTTTTTGTCATTCTGACCTTCCGTGTTCTTGTTACTATACCATGTTTCATAGGCTGCATTTGTAGTAACACTTGTTACGTCAGGTGCTGTTTTATGAAGCGTTACGGTACGGATATACGCTCCTTCCGATTCTCCATTGGTGACCTGTACATGGATGTAATAAACTCTCTTATGAGCACCGTTTGCACTTCTCGTATCTTCTGTTTCGCTGTCATTGGTACCGTAGATAACACCTGCTGTATAGTTATCATTCTCTGTTACCTTGTACCAATAATCGCCAACGGCTTCATAGGTCGGAACAGTCAGTTGTACGGATGGTTTATTTGCACTGGTTGTTCCTGCTGCACCAATAGATGCCTCGATTGTAAAAGTGTTTGTAGGAGGTGTAGTGCTACTGTTGGAAAATGTTGGCATAGTATCCTTGTTATACTTTGCCTGACCATTTCCGTCTTCTCCAACATTCCACAGTCCGTATTGATCAATCGTAAAGGTAAATGTTTCTTTCGGGCTCTTTGTGTTCTCCTGCGAGTCCGAACCATTGACATAATCCTTTTGAAGTGTAATGGTAGAGGTGTCCGATATGCTTGTCGCACTGGTGTTTAATCCGGTGCCGGTTGTTGTGGTGTTACCTTTTTCTTCTGCAAATACAGTGGTTCCCATTCCCAGCGTCATTATGCCGATAATTGCAAGGACAATTCCTTTTTTGAAATATTTGTTCATTCCTTAAGTCTCCCTTCTGACAGCAAGGCTGCCCCCCTAAAAATTTTCCTTTTAAGAGGAGTGTCCTTTTACATTTTTTGCTGTTTTTGTTTTCCTGTCATCTTTGTATGCTTCGATCAGATACCTCTGCGTCTGAAGATACTGACGACTTTTGCTTTGATATTTTCCACCTTCACAGGTCCGAGGGTTCTGCTGTCGGTGGTATTCGTACGGTAATCACCCAGGAGATACACACATCCGTCCGGTACCGTATATGGATAGCTTTGCTTGCCGGGATTCGTCGGGAAAGCGATCTCTCCCGTCTGCTCTGTTCCATTGACAAACAGTCTGCCATCTTCTGTCATATCGACACTGTCACCGCCTCTTGCGACCACTCTGCCAATGACTCTTCTGCCGTCTGCTTCACACACCACGACATCATTTTTCAGATAGTTTGTATCCAGTCGATAGCCAAGGACAATATCGCCATCCAGAATCGCCGGATACATATCTGTTCCACTGGAAACTGTGATATAAAATACCTGTGTAAATGCAATCAGTACGATAATCAGTATGATTGCAGCATTTTTTGCCAGTTCCAGATAACCTCTTTTGAGCATCAGCTGCTGTCGTTTCTTTTGCAGCTGGTTTTGAACATCCGCAAATGGATGCAGCATCGAATTATTCTTCATGGCCTGCACCACCTGACGGATTCGTTTTTAAGAGGGCATTATATCTGGCACGTTCAGCCAGTAGTGCTTTTTCGTAGAGGGTGTTCAGCTCCTCCATCTTTTTTAAGACATCTGCCTCATCCACACCACCAAATACTTGCTTTTTAAATTTCAGTTTCTTGATCCACGAAAGAATTTCCTCATGGACTTCATTGCTGTTTGCATCTTTCATTAAGGCGGCACCTCCTTTCTCCTTGCGCCCGGGAAGTGATCGTTATACCGTTCCATGCCAGTTTTCACCTCGCCTGCGCTTTCTCCTGTATCGATCTGCCAGCCACAATACCGGAATAAGCAGTGCTACTGCTGCCAGCGGCGTCTGATTTTCCGTATTAACGCCAACATCGATGGTCACATCTTTCTTATTCGTCAGTTCGATTTCTATCGTTCCGACACGATCCAGTGTTACTTTGACCTGTCCTTTGTTCGCTGCTTCGTGGGTAATCTCCTTTTCTGAGCCGTCCTGCTGTTTCATTTTGACTACCGCAGTGTAATTCAGTTCATTATTCTCTGTAATCACCAGGGTGGAACCCACCGGAATAGCATCTGTGCCAAACGCCTTTGCATCCTCTTCTGACAGTCCAGCTAAACCATCTTTAGATGAATACTTACCACCATTTTTCAGCGTGATCTCTTTTTCTCCAACTTTTGTTCCGTCCGGTTCATAGACTTCCAGCTTGATCGCAAACGATCCATTATAGTCGCCCATATTTCCGGATACGGATTTTGTCAGGTTAAATGCCGTTGACTCCATATTTTTAGCAATCAAGTCACTGCCAGTGTTTCCCTCCTCCGGTTTTAGGGTTACCGGGCAGGAGCTTACCGTTTCTCCATCCTTGGTAATCGTTCCATTAAATTCATCCAGTCGGCGAATGCTGACTTTTCCGGCACTGTCTACATCAAGAATCACTCCGGTCCTGGCTTCCTTGCTCAGATAGTACCCACTGATGGATGCCGTCTCACTAAGCAGATAAGAATTATCATGCTTTAACAGGCCATCCGGGAACACAATCTTACCCTTGTCATTCGTTGTAAGCGTATAGATATCCTTAGCTTTGTCATAAGTAATGTTGCTATATCCAGCAAGATTGAAATCTGCCGTAAAACTGCTTTTCGTTCCGTCTGCCTTGTTATATGGTGTCAGAGTAAATATCACACCTTGTAGCGTTGTGGTCTGATCTGCATCATCTACTTTTGTCAGTGTCACCCGGACTTTTTCATCACGGATGGAAATGGTTGTCTTACCGGTATCCAAGGATGCACAGCCTGATGTAGATTCCTGCGTGGCTTGTATCGTTTCCGTCTTTGGTACATAACCTCCGGAAGCTGTCATGCTGCCCTCGTCAATCGTTCCGTCTGTCTTGACTTTAAATGTAACTTGTGCAGTTGCCTCGTAGCCATCCGGTGCTTTCGTTTCCGTCAACGTGTAAGTATGTCCACCGATCACTCGCTCAATCGGAATCAGGATACCATCTGTACTGTTTACTAGAAGTGTCTCACTTTCCCTGCCATCTGCCAGCTTATGGCTTGTCTCACAGGTATCCTTGCCGGATTCATCCTTCGGACAGGTGTCTTTTAATGTAAAGGTGGCACCGATCAGTCCGTCCGTTCCGGATTCCCCAAGTTTCTTCACATAAATCTTGATTGGTTCATCCTGCATGCTGACCACCGGAATACCCTTTACGTTTCCACTCTTCTTCTGAATCTCTACGTTGCCCTGGCGGTCGATTGTGAAAGTTGTCGGCGTTGTCTGCAGTATATAGCCTTTTGGTGCTTTTACCTCTACCAGATGATAGGTTTTTTTGGCAGTATCACTACTCGTATCCGTTGGCAGACCATAGATCACAACATTTCCGTCTGAATCCGTCGTTACTTTATTTGTCTGACTGTTTTTATCAGTAGCGGATGTATAGAAGTTGACTTTCGTACAGCCAGTATGTTCCCCACCACAGTTATTCCCTTCATGGATCTCAAATTCTGCTCCTGCCAGTGGTTTGTTGTTCAGTTCTAACGCTGCATCTGTAATACTTGTTTTATTTAGCACAACGCTGTTCTTTGCATTTATTTCTTCATGACTGACCGAAAGCCGATTTGTTTTTCCATCAATGATATAGGTATGTGTGTTTGTCGCATTGCCCGCACTGTCTTTTTCCAGCTTGTATCCGGACAATTCTGTTTTTTCCGTCAACACATAAGTTCCCCAGTTGAGACCGGTAATAGAAATATCTACTCTCGAAGCCGTCAGACTTGTTATGGTCGGTTTCACAGAGGACGGAACAGTCAGCGTCATGGTACAGGTCTTTGAGCCAACTTCTGTCGTACCACTATAGGTCTTACAAGTAATGGTGCATTTGCCGGACACCGCATTCGGTATCTGATTGGCAAGAGTCAGTGCCGGAGTCCAGGATACCGAAGTGTTGGTTGTCTTCGTGACGATCGTTCCGGTTGCCGTACCAAAGGTGTAAGTCAGTGTGTGCGTAAACGAAGATGATGCCCTGGTAATCGTGATCGTCGAAGCAGAACCCATATTCGCATTTGTTGCAGTAATCGTAGATGCTCTCGGAATCGTTGTCAGTGTATGCGTTCCGCTTGCCGTTGCACTGACCGCATAGGTATAAATGCCTGCCTCACAGCTGAGAGAAAAAGACTTCGTACCATCCGAATCATGGGCAATCGTAGCTGTTCCAGATGCTACTACCGTGGTCGTTCTAAGTTCGATACGGGTATCACTGGTATAGACTGTCACACCGTTGATGACCGCCTTAAATGCACCCGCCATGACCCAGCCGCTTGCAGAACCTGATCCTTTCAGTTCCCATGCTATGGTTGAGGTGTTCTTTTCCACGCTCTGACTGGAAAGGGTCCATGACAGTGTAAGGGAACGGCCTTCTTTCTCATTTGTTGTAATGCTTCCGCTTGAAGCCATAGGCTTTTTCCTCCTTTACGATGTTTCTGCTCCTCGCCATACGATGGAGAGGTTTCCCGAACTTCTCGGAATAAAGTCAAACCAGCCACGGTCTTCCGTACCGAGAGACAGCTTGTAGCGGATCTCGGCATTGGTGATAACCAGTGACTGGTTTGAGATATAGGCGATGGTCTGACCGTTTTCCTTGAAGGCAAGCTGTTCATTGGACAGCTCTGCCGTGAAGGAGTTTCCGACCTTGCCCAGTTCGATAAGTGCCCCTCGGAAACGGATATATTCCTCAAGGAGCTGCTGATTGGATGCGACATTGCCTTTGATCTCATCGGTGATTGCTGTGAAGTCCATACGGATCTCACTGCTGTTCTGCGTGATGCTGGACTGGAAATCCTGCCTGATGGACTCCATATCCGTCCGTGAAATGTAGGTATCACGCACCTCAGTGATGATCTCATTGGAAGATTTGGAGATCTCCGCATAGCACTCATGAACCTGAACCTTCAGAGTCTCCACCTCTTCCACCGCTTCTTCATAGGCAGCCACATTCTGAAATGTCTGCTGACAGCAGGTCAGAAGTGCCATGCGATCACCCCCTTAATTGGAAACATCACACTGCAGTGTCATGATGCTGTCGATGTCTGCGGCAGACAGATAGATGACCTTTCCGGTCTTTCCGAAGGTGACTTCCTTGCCGTCCTTATCCTGGGCATACCAGGTGTAGGTCAAGGACTGTTTATCCGTAGTCGCTGCCCATGCCGTACCGCTGTACTTCATGAGAGTCACAGACTTTGCAGAGTGGTCTACCTTATACCAGTAATCGCCGCTCTTCGGTGTGGAAGGTGCAGTTTCGGAAATGATACCGAGGACTTCATCCACTTCCTTCTGATTAGTACGGACGATGACATACGGCACAACACCGCCGAGATTATTCTTCACGGTGAAGCCGCCAATGGAAAGCATCTCAGATACATACGGGTCGGACTTATCTTCCACCGTAATGACATCCACATAGTTTTTGCTGCTGTAGGTCATGGTACAGCGGTAAGACTGAATGTTTACGATATCCGCACCGGATACAGTCAGCGTGGAAGCGGTCGCACCGCTGATGTTCGTCCAGGTGCCGTTCACATACTTCGCCCACTGATAGGTCGCAGATGTGATGGCGGTCGTTCCGCTGTATGCAGAGGTCGCAAGAGTCAGAGAACCGGACTGATTCTGAACCACGGTGCCGTTCGGAGCATACACGGAGAACACAACAGCGGATGTGCCATTGCTTCCTGCCTTGGACTTCGTCCAGGTAAATACCTTCGTTACGGTATTGCCGGAGATGGTAAAGGTCAAGGTGATATCTCCTGTTAAAGTCGCGTCTGCTCCGAGGTTCGAGGATGCCGCAACGGACAATTCCACCTTTCCGGCTGCGGATGCTGTTGCCGCAGTATTGGTCTTTAAGGTAATGCCCGTCGGCAGAGTCCCCACCGCACAGGTACAGGCAGTCTGGGTAATGCCCACATATCCGGTAAACGGAATGGTGATAGTCGATGCTGCAGAAGTCTTTCCCGCAGAGGTACAGGCGATCGCCTGGTTCTCGTTGCCCAAAATGACAGAAAGACCGCCGGAACCGGTAGCACCCTTGCCGCCGTCCGCGCCCTTGGCACCGTCATACATCTTGGTGATGGTAATCGTGTCGTAAACATCGGAATCAGAGGTAACGCACTTGATCTGAGCCACATTGTTGACAAATACACTGTGGGTGGGCTTGACCACAAGGGTGCCGCCCGTGATGGAAGTATTGTCGGAAGTGGTCGGATAATTTGCCCATGCACCGGAGCTGTTCTTGTACTGCCACTTGCTGATGGTCACGCCCTGCACCTGTGCAGTCAGGGTTGCCTGAGTTGCACCTACAAGCGTGGAGCTGGTATCGTACTTGAACACATAGGTATCTGCTGTAACATAGGCAAGCTTGGCATTCTCTGCATTCCTTACCAGCGTATAGGTAATATCCGAAGAGATATTGACCGTATTCTTGGTCTCAGAATCGTAGTAGCTGATGTAGCAGATATAAGTGATCATGCCGGAATCCGATGCAGACAGCTTGTTTGCATTGACGGTCAGAATGCCGTTAGCAGCAGTCTCGCCTGCAGCCAGAGAGGACTCTGCGGATGTTCCGTCCTTTCTCTTCCAGGTGATGGTCAGTCCTGTAGCAGAAAGTGCCACACTGGTCTGGTCAAGGAAGATGACCGGAGTAAGCACCAGATTGGATGATGTCCAGTCCGGGGCATATTCATGGGGTAAGGTGTTCGGGTCTTCACTCTGCGTCTTAGGCAGATTGGAAGTGATGTAAGCAGACAGCTTTCGCTGATCCGTAATGTCAACGAAGGTCTGCTGGCTCGATGTTAAAACAGCCATATGATAGTTCCTCCTTAAATCGTGACTTCACAGAAGAAGGAGGCATTATCCTGCACATCTTCCGTTGATATACTGATGGTTTTCATTCCGATATGGTGTGTATCCCACTCCATATCTGCCGCTTCATTGGATGATTTCCTGTGCCAGTTAAAGGCAGAGGAAGGAAGTATATCGGTGATATCTTTATCCCAGGAATAGACCAGACAGCGCATGGTGCTTGCCTGACCCTTCGCCTTGAAGATACTGACACCATCCACCTGCAGTTCCGTGCGGTACATCTTCTGAGCATTGATGGTATCCACCTTGCCGGAGATCGTCTCTATTTTTGTGGTCTGCCCAAAGAGGTCATCCTCCAGAGCAGAAAACAACTTTTGGTAAATATTATGACTATCACCTCCGTGACATTGCAGCCGAAGAGGTAGACTATCTTAATGTGGAAGATCCTGATGTTTTCTCTCATCGGGCATGGGAACTGGAATATCAGAGGAAACAGGAAATGCTAAAAAAACAGCCTGTTCGAGCGAAGAAAAAATCACATGATATGGACTTATAGTTACAGTTCGAATAACTATCAAAAAATGAAAACCTTGACATTAAAATTTGTCAAGGTTTTCATTTTCTTGTATTTCTTCTAAATATTAACTTACTGATAAAATCACTATTACAATCAATAATAGCTTATAACAGTTCTAACAAACCACTGATATCTTTTATCACATAATCTGCCCCAGCTTCTTTATAAACATTCTCAACTCTTTGGCACTCTGCCACTCTCTCTTCTGATGATAAAGCTTGATACTCTTTTTGTGTGTACCCCATAACAGAGCTTCCTTCTATTACTCCTACTGTAATAACCCCTGCATTTTTACCTTCTTTAATATCTGAAACCGTATCTCCAACTTTTATAACTTTCTGTACAGAAGATACCTCAAGTTTCTCCATATTTTTGAAAATCATATACGGATACGGACGCCCCAGATTATTTACAGAATTTGGGCTGACCCATAAATCTGGGGTATAGCCATTTTCTTTTGCTATTGGTACTATAATATCCATCATTTCGTCCGTGTATCCTGTAGTAGAGCCAATCTTAATTCCTCGTTCCTTCAGCTTAGCTACCGTACCACAAACATATGGCTTAACATCAGCAAAATCCGGTAAAATTTCGAGTGTTTTTTTCTCCATGACTCGATAAATATTGTTTACATCATCTTCATTCCATGTACGACCATTCATTTCGACCCATAACTCACTGATTCGTTCCATTCCAAGCATGGTACGAATATGATCAATTTTCAACATCCCCATAGGTTTTCTTACTTCTTCTATGGTAGGTTTTATCCCATACTGCTGGAATGCTTCAATAAAAGATTGTACTGGAGCAAAACATCCATAGTCTACTGTAGTTCCTGCCCAATCAAATATTACAGCTTCAATTTGTTTCACTCTTACACCTCCTGACGTGTTTCCAAGAATTCTTTAAAAAGACTTACCACTTTCAAAATATCTTCTTCATATATCTCACCGATATTGCCAATTCGGAATGTATCCGCTTCCGTTACTTTTCCCGGATAAATTGCATAACCTCTTTCTTTTATAAAGTCATACATTTCCTGAAAAGAAAAATTGCAATTTTCTGGATAAAAAAACGTAGTAATAATTGGTCCCTGATGGTCAGGACTGATATATGGACGAATTCCAAGCTCTTTCATTTTTCTGATTAAAAGTTGATTATTATCCAGATATCTCTTTGCTCTTGCAGGAATACCTCCTTCTTCTTCCAATTCTTTTAAAGCCTGGGCAAAAGCAAGCACAACATGAGTCGGTGAAGTAAATCTCCATTTTCCATCCGCTTCCATAGTTTTCCATTGATCATAAAGATCTAAAGACAGGCTACGAGCCTTCCCCCTACTCTCTTCTAGTTTATCCCTTTTACAAATGATAAATGAAAATCCCGGCACTCCCTGTATACATTTGTTTGCACTACTGATAAGAAAATCAATCCCCATCCCAGGCACATCAATATCTACTCCGCCAAAGCTTGACATCGCATCAACAATAAAAGTTTTTCCTGCTCCCTTCACAACCTGAGCAACTGCTTGAATGTCATTCAGTATTCCTGATGTAGTTTCACTATGTACCATAGATACATGTGTAATATCCGGATCTTCTTCCAACATTTTTTTAATTTTTTCAGCAGACGGAACCTGATTATAATGTTCATTATAAATCACATATGGTATTCGGTTATGTTTTGCAATTTCTTCCATTCTTTCTCCATATGCTCCATTTGCTGCTATCAAAAGTTTTTCATTTTCTC
>OLRE01003426.1_pt1 | contig 11154 bp, 10 predicted proteins | sample 1672461 | NCBI WGS metagenome assembly OLRE01 (sample SAMEA3136688, study PRJEB25190) | human gut metagenome | biome: human gut; feature: human-associated habitat; material: faeces | place: Austria | collected 2013
AAATCGACTGACCTTTCTTTTTTACCCAACAATATCTTTAATTAAGGGAGACGGGGGTCGGCCTGCCGGACATCAACACGCTGGAACCACTGGCCGACGCGCTGGAGCTGACCCTTGCCGACCTGATGCACTGCCGTGACCCGCAGGAAGCAGCTATTGCACCGGAAGTCCCGCTGGAAGATTTCTTTACCCTGCTGCGCCGTCAACAATCCATTGACTGGCGCTCGGTACGGGCAGTTTTATTTTGGCTCAGTGCCGCACTGGCCATCTGGGGCATCCTCGCCTGCCCGGGCCGGATGGCCGTCCACTGGCGTACCCTGAGCAATGGGAACCTGCAGGCAGACGGCTGGCTTCCCTCCTGGGTGTTTTTCCCATTGTTCGTCGGGATAGAATTTCTCTCGCTGGAGCTCTGGAACAACTTTGAGCAGACCGGCTACTACCGACACTGGGGTGAGATAGGTGCCTCCGTCACCCGCTCCATGAACTTCTGCTCCCCTGCTGTCCGGCTCTGGAAGTTTGTGCTCGACCTGCTGTTCTTCTTCGGGTTCGGTTTCGTGATCCCCTGCGCTGAGATGATGGCGATTCTGATCAACTGAAAAAAGGAAAGCCCTCCCGTCGCTCAAGCGAAAGGAGGGCTTTCTATCATCTTATCAGAAGTTTCCCCGTTCTTCTATTCCTCTGATTTTAAGACCATTTACTTTTCGTTCTTTGCCCGGCGTTCTTTCAGATCGCTTTCCATCTGCGCCAGGGTCTTTTTGTCCAGATTGAACACCACGCCGTACGCAATGATCATCACGATATAGCTTCCCAGATACATGACCGGCACCAGATAGCGCATCCGGGTTGCCACTTCGATCGTCTGTGCAGCCTTCAGAGATGCATCATAGCCCAGTTTGGTTGCCAGAACAAGGCCCAGAGAAGGTCCGATGCCCTGTGCAAGCTTACGGAAGAAGGAGTGCAGTGCATAGGTAGTGCCTTCTTCTCGCACACCAAATTTCCACTCGTTATAATCGATCGCATCTGCCATCAGAGACCAGCTCAGGCAGCTTCCGATGCCACCGCCCAGCATTGCAATGACCTGACACAGGACATAAAGGCCGAGACCCCGGCTGTCCGGTGTGATGGGCAGAACCAGCATCAGGACGTATGCCAGCGCACAGACGACTGAACCAAAGGTCACAGCTTCTTTCTTGCCAAAGCGCTTGACGATACGGCTCACAAAAGGACTGAAGATGAAAACGCCAAAGTAGGAGATCATACCCACAAGGCCGGAGATCTTTGCATTCTTGAAATAAGCCTGGAACAGGATCTGACCTGCAGTAGAGGCACCATACATACCAATAAACGTTGCTATAGGTGCCAGCGTTGCGCCCACAGCCGGGCGATTATGGATAAAGTTGTTGAACGCCTTCACGATGTTGAACTTCGGTGCATCCTCTTTCAGAGTGATCGTGGTGTCCACACGCACCTTTGTGTTCGTGACCATAAAGCGGAAGCAGATCAGACCGATCACACCCATGACCAGAGCAATGACAAACATCTGCTCACCACGCAGGTTGTTCTGGTTATCATAAATGATCACCGGAATCAGCATACCGGTCAGAAGCGCACCGCCCATAGAACCAATGGAGCGGAAAGTCGACAGCTGTGCACGCTGGATCGGGTCATCCGAGATCAGAGACAGCATCGAGCCATACGGCACATTTGCAACGGTGTAGAAAGCATCCCAAATCATATAGCCTGCCACAAACAGAATGTTCTTGACCATACTGGGAGCCTGCGGGAACGGCAGATAGCAAAGTGCACCGGCCACGGTCAGTCCGATTGCGCCGAACCAGATATAGGCAAGGAACTTGTTCCGGCGGTATTTATGCGTATCCGCATCTACCATTGCTCCGATAATAGGATCGTTGATTGCGTCCCAGATCTGCACGATCAGCAGAAGGGATGCCATCAGGTAGTTGTCGATCCCCATAAACTGCGTCCAATAAATCGTCAGGTAGCCTTTGAGTGCAAAACTCATATTGCAGCCAAAGTCACCCGCTGCGTATGCAAGTTTATCACGCAATCCAAACCCTGCAGACGCATCCACTGTTGATTTCCCCATGAAAATACTCCTTTCTGAACTTTCCGGACAATTTTGGCACACCGCCCGCAAGCCGTATGCATATTTATAAATCCATGATACGGCATCTCTTTCCAAAATGTTAGAATTTTTTTACGATTCCGCCTGAAGAATTTACGATTTAAAAGTATTTCTTGTTGTATTCTTTAATTCGCGCAGCATCTTCGTGACTCTGCACAAACAATCTTTTCTTTTTTGTATACAAAATATTTTTTCTTAGCCGAATCTTTTCTTTGTTGAGAACGGCGTTGTGCGCCGAGCATAAAGCAAGGGCCATTGCACGAGAATCTGTGCAATGGCCCTTGCTTTCTATTGTTTCTTATTTTGCCGCCTCAAACTCGGCTTCGATCTCCTTCGAGGGGGCGGGGGTGACCAGACTGACCACCACGCAGACCAGCAGCGAGGTCAGGAAGGCGGGCAGCAGCTCATAGATGCTGAACACGCCGCCCAGCGGGCTGATGAGGTACTTCCAGACAAAGACCATCAGGCCGCCGGCGAGCATCCCGGCCAGCGCACCCTGCCAGTTGCAGCGCTTCCAGAACAGGGCGCAGAGCATCACGGCACCATACGCGCCGCCGAAACCGGCCCATGCAAAGCTGACGATGCCGAACACGCTGGAGTTGGGGTCACGGGCCAGCACCACGCCCACCACGCTGACGCAGATGATGGTCAGGCGGGCAGCAAACAGGCTCTGGCGTTCGGTCAGCTTCATGTGGCCGAACTCCTGCAGGATGTTCTGGGAGACGCTGGACGCGGCAGCAAGCATCTGGCTGTCGGCGGTGGACATGGTGGCGGCAAGGATGCCCGCCAGGATCAGGCCCGCCAGCACGGCTGCCAGAATGCCGTGCTGTGCAATGAGGTTTGCAATGCGGACGATGACCGTCTCGCTGGAGGAGCCGCTCAGGTACTCCAGCGCGCCTGCCTTGGTCATGCCAAGGCCCACCATGCCGATGATGATGGAAGCGGTCATGGCAATGACGACCCACACGCTGGCAATGCGGCGGCTGAGCACCAGCTTCTTTTCATCCTCAATGGCCATGAAGCGGAGCAGGATATGGGGCATTCCGAAGTAGCCCAGGCCCCACGCCATGGTGGAGACGATGTCCAGCAGGCTGTACGAGGTGGCCGTGCCCTCGGCGGCGTTGTGGCTGGCCATCATGGTCAGGTAGCCGGGCAGGCTCTGGGCGTTGGCCACAACGGCATCCCAGCCGCCTGCCGCGCCAATGCCGTACACCAGCACAGCCACAAGGGCCAGACTCATCACGATGGACTGGATGAGGTCGGTGGTGGTAACGGCGCGGAAGCCGCCCGTGATGGTATAGCCCACGATGACGCAGGCCGAGACCACCATGGCCGCCATGTAATCCACGCCGAAGAGGCTGTGGAACAGCTTGCCGCAGGCGGCAAAGCCCGAAGCCGTGTAGGGCACAAAGAACACGATGATGATCACCGCGCCCAGTGCGTTGAGCAGATTGCGCTGGTCGTGGAAGCGCAGGGACAGGAACTGCGGCACGGTGATGGCTTCCAGATTGGCCGAATACCGCCGCAGCCGCCGGGCCACGATGAGCCAGTTCAGCCAGGTGCCCAGCGCCAGGCCGATGGCGGTCCAGCCGGGCGAGGCGATGCCGGTGAGGTAGGCAAGGCCCGGCATTCCCATCAGCAGCCAGCTGGACATATCGCTGGCTTCGGCGCTCATGGCCGTGACCAGCGGGCCCATTTTGCGGCCGCCAAGGTAGAAATCGGTGCTGTCGTTGTTGGACTTGCTGTATGCAAACCCAACCAACAGCATTGCCACCAGATAGATGATGATGGTGGCGATGATGCAGATGTTGGTCATATACTTTTTCCCCCTTGTCTTTCCAAATGAAAGTACGCTTCGATTTTACCACAGTAAAGCATCAAAGTGCAAGCCTTTTGGCAAAACTTTGTCCTGATTCGCTAAAAGTCCACGAGTGGCGGACAAAAAGTTTTCAAATTGACAGGAAACATCCGGCCCCTGGATTTTTCTTGCAAAATCCCGGAAATCTGTTATACTACCAATCCAGGGGGTTAGTGTATATGAAAGAATCCAAAACCATACAAGCTGTACCGGGCTCCGGTGTGATGTGGCAGGCCTTCCGGGCCGCCGCACCCCAGACCGTGCCGGTGTTTGCAGGATATCTCGTGCTGGGCATGGGCTACGGCATCTATGTGCAGAGCCTTGGCCTGCCTGTCTGGATGCCTATGCTCATGGGCACCGTGGTCTACGGCGGCTCGCTGGAATTTGTGCTGGCAAGCCTGCTGCTGGGAGCCTTTTCCCCACTGTCGGCTTTTCTGATGGCGCTGATGATCCAGGCGCGGCACCTGTTCTACGGTCTGGCCATGCTGGAGCGGTACAAGGGCTACGGCCTGCGCAGCTTTTACATGATCTTTGCCATGAGCGACGAGACCTTTTCCATCACCTGTTCTGCAGAGCCGCCGCAGGGGATCGACCGGGGCTGGTTCATGTTCTTCATCACCCTGCTGGACCAGTTCTACTGGGTCGCCAGCGCCGGGCTGGGGGCCGTGGTGGGGTCGGTGCTCCCCTTCAGCACCAAGGGCGTGGATTTCGTGATGACCGCCATGTTCGTGGTCATCTTCCTCAATCAGTGGGAAAAGGAGAAGCAGCATTACAGCGGCATCATCGGGCTGGCCGTGCCGCTGGTCTGCCTGGTCCTCTTTGGTTCCGGCAGCTTCCTGCTGCCCTCCATGGCCTGCATTCTGGTGCTGCTGCTGGTTTTGCGCAAGCCCATTGAGCGGGCCGACGGCATCGTCCCCGGCCAAACCGAGAAGCAGAAGGAGGCGGCGCAATGACCACGTTCCAGATGGGCCTGACCATTGCGGTGTGCACGGCGGCGACCATGCTCACCCGCTTTCTGCCCTTTTTGATCTTTTCCTCCAAGGACCAGCAGCCGCCCAAGGTGGTACAGTATCTGGGCCGGGTGCTTCCCGCCGCCATCTTCGGAATGCTGATCCTCTACTGCCTGAAGAGCGTCACACCCTTTGCGGGCAGTCACGGCATCCCCGAGGCCATTGCCATTGCTGTGACCATCGCCCTGCACCGGTGGAAGCACCAGACACTGGTCTCCATCACCGGCGGTACAGTGTGTTATGTGCTGCTGGTGCAGCTGGTGTTCGCATAACAGAAACGGGAGGTGCCGGTGGGGCATCTCCCGTTTGTTTCAATGATAGAATGTATCAAAATTGATCTGCCGGTAGAACCGCTGCTGGAGCTGGTCAAAGTTCTCGCAGTTCTGGGCCAGCAGCCACATGACCTTGGTGACAACGGCCTCAATGGTCATATCGTGGGCCTCCAGGAAGCGGAAGCGGTTCTTGACCCGCTTGCCCACCTCGTAAATGCCCACATCGCTGCCCTCATAAGTGACCTGCGTGGTCAGGATCAGGATCTTGTGGGTCTTGTCGTAGTCGCCCAGCTCCTCGGCAAAGGCATCCATGAGCCGCTGGGGAATGCCGCCCACGCCAAAGCTTTCCACAATGACGCAGTCATATTGTTGAAAGATGGCCGGGATGAGCTCCGGCCCAAGGCCGGGGGTCAGCTTGAGCAGGAACACTTTGGGGTTCAGCGCCCGGCCAAACTCCACCGGGCCGGTGGGCCAGGGCGAAGCCACATACCGTACCAGCCGGTCGCCCTGCACCAGCGCCAGCGCCGGGAAGTTGACCGATGCAAAGGCATCATAGCTGATGGTCTTGTTCTTCTTGGCGCGAGTGCCCGCAATGACGTGCCCGCCAAACACCACCATCACACCCCGGCTGCCCGGGTCAAGGGCACAGATCACGCTGTCCCTCAGGTTCTTCTTGGCATCGGTGATCTCGTTGGAAATGGGCTGCTGGGCACCCGTGAGGATGATGGGCTTGTCCGCGTTCTGAATAAGGTAGGACAGCGCCGCCGCCGAGTAGGCCAGCGTATCGGTGCCGTGGCAGATGATAAAGCCATCGTAAAGCGCATAGTTTTCCTGCACGGCCTTGGCCATCATCAGCCAGTGCTCCGGGCCAAGGTCGGTGCTGTCGATGCTGCACAGGTTGAGCGTTTCCGGGCAACAGAGCTGCTGCAATTCCGGCAGATGGGCCAGCAGCTCCTCGCTGGTCAGAACAGGCTTGAGCCCCTGTGCGGTGCGCACGCTGGCAATGGTGCCGCCGGTGGTGATAAAAAGCAGGCGCTGCTTGGACATAGGTTTTTCCCCTCCATGGTGTCGATTCTTGCGATATTTTCAGTATAGCACAGTTCGTCGGAGATGAAAAGTGCGGGGAGTTGAGGTATAATAGTTATCATAAGATCAAGCTATCCTCTGTACAACCTACCATAAGGAGAAACTGCCATGTCTAACATTGTGATCATCGGTTCCGGCCCCGCAGGTGTCTCGGCGGCATTGTATGCCGCGCGCGCCGGGGTACAGACCACCGTTCTGACCAAGGGCCCCGGCGCACTGGACCGGGCCGAGCTCATCCAGAACTACTACGGCTTTGCCGAACCCATCACCGGTGCCGAGCTGGAACGCCGGGGCATTGAGGGTGCCAAGGCCGTGGGGGTGGAGTTCGTCACCACCGAGGCCGTGGGCCTGACCTACACCGACAAGCTGACCGTGGAGACACTGGCCGGGGATTTCCCTGCCGATGCCGTCATTCTGGCCACCGGGGCTTCCCGGGCAGCGCCCCGCATTCCGGGCCTTGCCGGGCTGGAGGGCCACGGCGTGAGCTACTGCGCCACCTGCGATGCCTTTTTCTACCGCGGCAGGGACGTGGCCGTGCTGGGCAGCGGAGAGTACGCCCTGCACGAGGTACAGGCCCTGCTGCCCGTGGCCCACAGCGTCACCCTGCTCACGGGCGGAGCCCCGCTGACGGCACAGTTCCCGCCGGAAGTGGCCGTGCGGACGGAATCCGTGGAAGCCATCCTCGGTGAAGAGCGGGTCACCGGCGTGCAGTTGAAAGACGGCGGGACACTGGAAGTCTCCGGCGTGTTCGTGGCGCTGGGCGTGGCGGGCAGCACCGCCCTGGCCCGCAAGCTGGGGGCCGAGGTGAACGGCAGCCGGATCGTGGTGGATGAGCACATGCAGACCTCCCTGCCCGGCCTGTATGCCGCCGGAGACTGCACCGGCGGGCTGCTGCAGGTTGCCAAGGCCGTGTACGAGGGTGCCGTGGCGGGCACCGAAGCCGCCAAAGCCCTGCGGAAATGACCCAGACAGAAAAAGGACGCTGTGCCCTGCGGCACAGCGTCCTTTTATTGCTTTGCTCAGCTCTTGCAGCCGGATTCCTCTTCGATGCCGGTGAAATCGCTGGCCTCCGCGATCTTGGTGGTATCGAACTTGCCGTTCTCATCCTTGGGGGCAACGGCAGGGCCTGCCTCCACAGGATTCACGGTCGTTTCCTCTGCCGCAGGCTTTTCCTCGACAGTCTCCTCTGCCCGGGCAGCTTCCACCACCGGGGCGGCGGGCGCAGTCTCGGGCTCGGCAGGAGCCTTTTCAAAGGCAGGGGGCCATGCGTCACCGGGAGCGGTCTCCTTGGCATCGCCCTCGGCGTAGGCTTCGGCAGTCTTTTCGGCCTCGGCGGGGTCCTTTTCAGCTTCCTCGGGGAACTCCACGTTTTCGACGTGGAGCGGGTCCTTGTCGTTCAGAACTTTGTCCAGCACGACGATGGCGGCACCGGTAACAGCCACAGCGGCAGCGGCACCCAGAACACGGAACAGAGTTTTCATGGTGAAGTCCTCCCTGTATAAGTTAGGATTAAGAGAATGTTACGACATCGTTCTGCGGCTTTTCGGCGGGCTCCACCGAAATGGCGGTCAGCACCGGGCCCTTGCCGCGGTAGATGTTGTGGAACTTGTAATTGACTTTGGCGGTCACAGTGACCCAGGCGCGCTGCTCCAGTGCCTTGTAGCCATCATAGCTGCAGGGGAAGCCCACGAACTGGATATCCTGCACACAGCAGGTCATTGCAAAACGGCCGGGCACAAAGCTGTTTTTGCCCGCGCGGTTGGTCTGGCAGACCTGCGCCAGGAACCGGACGGTCTTGCCCGCATACTTCTGGGGCTCGTCCTGGCAGTCCATATACCAGATACCGAAATCGTCCTCACCGATCTCAACGATCGGGGCGTTCAGATCGAAGGGCAGCGGGTCAGGGATGTCATCGTATGCCACGCTGCCGTCGGCGAACTCATAGGCGATATCGCACTTGCGGGAGGCCTGACGCACCAGCTTGTGCAGCTCCTGACGGGCGGCATCGTTGTTCACGGCCTCGGCGCGGTTGAACACGATCAGCTCACTGCGGGCGATCTTGTCCAGCAGCAGAGAGCGCATGGAGTTGTCGCGGGCGTAGGTCAGAGCCGTGGTGCCGTCGGCCGTGGCGATGCACTGGTAGACGATCCAGTTTTCGGGCAGGTTGTTGGCCAGATCCTGCAGCAGCCACATGCCGTTGTACTCAATGACCACACGGCCTGCGCCGGATTCTTTTTCGAGCCTGGCCAGATTCTGGGGGTTCAGCTCCGCCTTATCCTCGAGGACCTTCAGGGTCACGCCGGGGAAGGCGAACTTCTTCTCGTTATATTCTTCCTCGCCCTCTTCGCAGACCAGCAGCAGGGTCTTGTCGCCGGAGTCGAAATTGGGGTCTTCAAAGGTCTCCTGAATGAACTTGGTCTTGCCGCTTTCGAGGAAGCCCACAAACAGGTAAACCGGGATCTCGTTTGCCATAATCGGTTTTTCTCCTTACACAACTTGCAGCTCAGCAGCCAAACAATGCAGCAATGGCCTTTTCGTCCAGCTTGGAGCCGATGACGACCAGCTTGCCGCCCACATCAGCACCGCGCTGACGCACTTCCCACTCGCCGGGGACGTAATCGAACTCCAGCCAGCCGTCGGCACCGCCGTCCACGATGCCCTTGGAGCGCAGGATCATGCCGTACTTGCCGCCGTCCAGCTCGGTCAGTGCATGCTCGATGTCTGCCTTGCTGAACTTCTTGGCCGTCTCGACACCCCAGCTGGTGAACACCTCATCGGCATCGTGATCGTGGTGATGGTGGTGGTGATGGCCGCAGCAGCAGTGGCCGTCCTCATCGTGGTGATGATGCTCATGCTCATCATGGTCATGGTCATCCTCATGGTCGTGATCGTGATGGTGGTGGCAGCAGTGCTCCTCGTGGTCATCATCCTCGTGGTCGTGGTGATGCTCGTGCTTGTCCTCATCATCGTCGTCATCGTCATCGTGATCATGGTGGTGATGGCCGCAGCTGCACACACCGTTCTCATCGTAATGATGGTGATGATGCTCGTGCTCTTCTTCCTCGTCCTCCTCGGCGTGCTTCTCATTGGCCTTGGCAGCCATGGCGATCAGCTCTGCCTTGAAATCGTCCTTGGAGGACATGGCCTTCAGGATCTGCTCGCCGGTCAGGGAATCCCATGCGGTGGTCACGATGGTAGCGGTGGGGTTCTTCTCGCGCAGCATGGCGACCGCAGCGGCGATCTTCTCCTCGCTGGCGGTCTGGGTGCGGCTCAGGATGATGCAGCTTGCGTGGCTGATCTGATCATCATAGAACTCACCGAAGTTCTTCATATACATCTTAACCTTGTTGACATCGGCCACGGTGACAAAGCTGTTCAGCTTCACATCCAGATGCTCAGCCACACCCTCCACAGCGCGGGTGACATCGCTCAGCTTGCCCACACCGGAGGGCTCAATGACGATGCGGTCGGGGTGGTACTGCTCCACCACCTGCTGCAGAGCGGCACGGAAATCGCCCACCAGAGAGCAGCAGATGCAGCCTGCGTTCAGCTCGTTGATCTGGATGCCGGACTCCTTCAGGAAGCCGCCGTCGATGCCGATCTCACCAAACTCGTTCTCGATCAGGACCACCTTCTGGCCCGCAAAGGATTCCTTGATGAGCTTCTTAATCAGGGTCGTCTTGCCGGCACCCAGGAAGCCGGAGAAAATATCGATATTCGTCATAATGCTGTATGCCTCTTTCTTTTTCCAAAAGCCCGCAAGGGCCGTTCAGCAATCAGAGCCGCAGAGTGCTGGCTCAAAAATCTTACACTCCTATTATAACAAGGCTGTCAATGGGAAACCGCCTTTTTTGATGAGAAAATTGTAACTTTTTTTGCAGTTTGGCTGCGTTTTCAGAAAACGCTGCCTCTCGGACACAAAAAAGCCCCCCGGAACGGGGGCAGAACGCATAGAACCCATACAAAAACACAGCCCCGCTTTGGCGAAGGAGAAGCCAAAGCGGGGCTGTATTCAATGAAGGAGAAATGATGGGAATATCAGGTTACAGATTCAGCTCAAACTGTTCCACCGTAACAGTTGCTTTGCCATCGGCAGCAAAGGTGATGCCATCGGCAGACTGGGGGGTGTAGATCCATGCGGTCATGGTCTGCTCACCCTCGTTGGCGAAAACTTCGATGCTGTTCTTATCCAGCAGGATGCGGAGCTTGAGTGCACCGTTCTGGCTGCGCACCTTGCAGCTGCGGCGGTGTACGATGTCGGCACGGGAACCGGCATAGCTGCGATCCAGCGTCAGCTCGGAAGTGTAGGGATCGTAGGTCAGGCTGGTGTGATGGTCTGCGTCAGCAGCCAGTTTCAGGGTAAAGGAGCGGTATTCGCCGGGCTGCACCGTGACGGTCAGGTCGGCCACACGGCCCTTGATGCCTTCCAGAGAAGTTTCGCTTTGCACCGTCACATTTTCGTGGAAGGTGCGCTTGCCATGGACGGCATCCAGCTCCCGCACGGGGGTCTGAATAATGCGTCCGTCCTTGATGTGCAGCTCCCGGGGGCAGATGGTCTGCCCGAACCACTTGCAACCCTGGGGCTTATCCTCGGTGTCCGACCATGTTTGCAGCCATGCCGTCATGATCCGGCGGCCATCCGGGGCAAGAGTGGTCTGGGTGGCGTAGAAGTCGATGCCACCGTCCATCAGCTGCACATTTTCCTTGGTGAAGGTGTGGGTGGCTTTGTCGTAGCTGCCGATGAAGGCAATCACGTTGTGACCGTTGTGGAACTCGCCCTTG
>OLRE01003427.1_pt1 | contig 11150 bp, 8 predicted proteins | sample 1672461 | NCBI WGS metagenome assembly OLRE01 (sample SAMEA3136688, study PRJEB25190) | human gut metagenome | biome: human gut; feature: human-associated habitat; material: faeces | place: Austria | collected 2013
AATACTAGCATACGTAACTTTGCATTGCTATAATGATATTATAGGATAAATGTGTTGGATTATTTATTAACCTTAAAAAGTGTACATTATGAAACATGTATTTATTTTCAATGACAGCTGAGAGTTAGTTGCTTTTCGTCGGAAAAATGAGAAAGATAAACTAATTAATTAGTCTTAATTTAATAATGATGAGAAATATAAAAAAGAAAGCTAAGATTACCCATTATTTGTTTTTATTGATATTCTTAATTGAAAAGATAATACCAAATGTGCAAAGTGATATTATAGTGCATGAAATGGTATTTGGTCGACAAGGTGGGGTAATACTGGTTTAACAAATCTAATGAAGTACATGAGAAATAACAAATTCAAATTTAGAAAGATTCCATTCTTGCTTATGCTATTGCTGATATTCTCGGCGATGGTTATGGCTCAAGGCAAGAGAACCATCACAGGTGTGGTTACGGATACGAACGGTGAGCCCATTGTCGGTGCAAATGTAGTGCTACAAAACAATCATTCAATAGGTGCAATTACAGATATCGATGGTAATTTCCGTCTTTCACTTCCTCAAGAAGCCAAAGCCCTTGTAATTTCGTTTATCGGTATGCGTGAAAAAGTAATACGGATAACAGACAAGGTAGATAAGATTAAAGTGGTACTCGAAGACGATTCACAGGCTTTGGAAGAGGTTGTTGTGGTAGGTTATGGTCAGCAGAAAAAGAAGAGTCTAGTGGGATCTATCACACAAACCGACTCAAGAACGCTGGAACGTGCTGGCGGTGTAACTAGTCTCGGACAAGCTCTTACAGGTAATTTACCGGGGGTAATCACTTACACGTCTACCGGTATGCCAGGAGCCGAAGATCCTAAAATTATTATTCGTGCGCAGAGTTCATGGAATAACAGCGATCCCTTGGTGTTGGTGGATGGTGTGGAGCGCCCTATGAGTACAGTGGACATCTCATCGGTAGAGTCTATCTCTGTGTTAAAAGATGCATCGGCTACAGCCGTGTATGGGGTGAAGGGTGCCAATGGTGTAATTCTCATCACTACGAAACGTGGTAAGGAGGGCAAGGCTAATATTCAGATTAAGGCGAATGCTACCATGAAAACTGTATCCAAATTGCCCGAGAAGTATGATGCTTATGATACTTTTATTATTAAGAATCGTACATTGGAACGTGAATTGGGGCTTTCACCCGAATTATGGGGAGATTATAAGCCTATGGGTATTATCGATAAATATCGTCATCCGGCTAATGCCACCGAGTGGGACCGCTATCCTAATGTAGATTGGGCTGATGTGCTCTTCAAGGATTATGCCATGAGTTACAAGGCAAGTGTGAATGTGTCGGGTGGTACAAAGTGGGTGAAATATTTCGCTGCCGTTGATTTTACTAGTGAGGGCGATATGTTCCGTGAGTTTGAGAATAATCGTGGTTATACTTCGGGCTATGGCTACAATCGTATCAATGCACGTAGTAACCTTGATTTTTCGCTTACTAAAACCACTACACTCTCCGTAAACCTTTTTGGCTCGAATGGTGTGCGACAGCTTCCCTTTGGTGCATCTGATAGCGATAATAGTTATTGGAAGTCGGCTTATCGTACTGCTCCTGACGCTATGCGACCTATCTATAGTAATGGTGTGTTAGGTTACTATAAACCTTCTACTTTTGACGTGCCTAACTCGGTTGCCACCTTGGCTACTTCAGGTATTGAGAAGAAGACCAACACACAGATTAACACAGACTTTACCCTCAACCAAAGCCTTGATATGCTGACCAAAGGCTTGAGTGTAAAGGGAACCGTCTCTTTTGATAACACATTTGTTGAGGAAAAACGCGGTATTCAGGATACTGAAGGACCACAAAATATGTGGGTAGATCCTGTAAGCGGAGTTATTTATTATAAGAATGAAGTAGATGGAGGTACACAACTAGACTTTTCGGATGGTATTGATTGGGTGAGTAAAGCCGGTAATGTAGATCCTAAAGCCACTTATCGTAAACTTTATTATCAATTGCAACTTAACTATGGTCGTCAGTTTGGTAAACATGATGTAGGTGCCATGGCACTCTTCAGTCGTGAAAAATATGCCAAAGGTAACGAATTCTATCATTTCCGTGAAGACTGGGCTTTTCGTGCTACTTATAATTATGCTCAACGTTACTTTATTGAGATAAATGGTGCCTACAACGGATCGGAGAAATTTGGTCCCAACAATCGTTTTGCTTTTTTCCCTTCATTTTCGTTGGGGTGGATGATTAGTGAGGAGAAGTTCATGAAGGGGCTTAAATTTCTTGATATGTTGAAGCTGCGTGGATCGTGGGGACGTATTGGTGACGATAATGTAGGCGGACGTTGGCTCTATCAAGACTCATGGGGCTATCAGAGTAGTAACACATACTTGGGACTTATACCTACTGCTACTCCTTATTCATATTATCGTATCACATCATTAGGTAATGAGAATATCTCTTGGGAGACAGTAGAAAAACGTAATATCGGTATTGACTACTCATTCTTTAAGGGTTTGATAGCTGGTTCGGTAGACATTTTTAGTGATAAACGTAAAGATATCCTGGTGGGTGGTAGCAGTCGTTCTATTCCATCTTTCTTTGGTGCCACAGCCCCCACGGCTAATTTGGGAAGCACTAAGAGTCATGGTTATGAGCTGGAACTTCGTCTCAATCATGTGTTCGCTAATAAGATGCGCCTATGGGCCAACACCAACTATACACATGCCGTGAATGAGGTAATCTTCCGTGATGATCCTGTGTTGCGTGATGCTCACCGTAAAGCCGCTGGTCATGCTATCGGGCAGACCAACAGTTATATCAATAACGGCATCTACACCACTTGGGATGAAATTTTAGGTAGTACCGAGCGTGAATCGTACAATGGTAATAAGTTACCTGGTGAATATAACATCATCGATTTCAATGCTGATGGTATCATTAATGATGACGACCAAGCTCCTTATCAATATAGTGGTGTTCCGCAGAATACTTACAGTGCTACCGTGGGATTTGAATGGAAAGGTTTCAGTGCATCGGTACAATTTTATGGTGTTAGCAACGTGACACGTGAGGTTACTTTCCCTACCTTCCACACTCAAAGCAATGTAGCTTACGTAGAGGATAATGTGTGGAGCAAAGAGAATGGCGGATCGGTACCCATGCCTCGTTGGAGTAATCCTATCAAGGAAAATGGTACACGCTACCTTTATGATGGCTCATACGTACGTTTGAAGAATGCCGAGGTTGCTTATCTTTTTAAAGGAAAGAAGATACAGAAGTGTGGTATTAAGTCGCTTCGCCTCTATTTGAACGGGGATAACCTACTTCTTTGGACTGATATGCCTGATGACCGTGAGTCGAATTTTAGCGGTGGTAGTAGCATGGGGGCTTATCCCACTGTGCGCCGTTTTAATCTGGGTATAGATATTACTTTATAATCTAAACGAAAATAAAATATGAATAAATATATACGAAATATTGCTTTAGCATCAGCTTTGTCGCTTGGGGTAATAGGTTTTGCATCGTGTACCGATTACTTGGATAAGGCACCAGCCAGTGACATTAACCCCACTGATGCTTATACTAATTTCCGTAGTTTTCAGGGTTTTACTGAGGAACTTTACAACTGTGTACCCGTCATCACCGGCAATGCCAGTCATAACAGTTGGGATTGGGGGGAAGATGTATATTGGATTCCTAATGATACCCGTACATTTGCTTACCGCGTTGATCAAGGTGACTATTGGGCATGGACTTCGTGTGCATACGGTTGGTTGAAAGATGGAGGTAAACCTGAGACTGGTACGCGTGGTGATAAAGGTCATTTATGGGGGCTCTCATGGTATGGTATCCGCAAAGCTAACATTGGCATTGCAAATCTTGATAAACTCACTGATGCTACTCAAGAAGAGAAGAATCTTATTGAAGGTCAGCTCTACTTCTTTCGTGGATGGTTTCACTTTATGCTGATGCAGTTTTGGGGTGGTTTACCTTACATCGACGAGGTGATTGCATCAGATGCAGAGTTTCGCATGGGACGTTTGAGCTATCAGCAAACGGCTGATAAAGCGGCAGCCGACTTTCGTCACGCGGCTTCATTGCTACCTGTGGATTGGGATAAAACCACTGCAGGAAAGCTTACCTTGGGAAACAACAATCAACGTATTAATAAAATTATGGCTTTGGGCTATTTAGGTAAAAATTTGCTTTATGCAGGCAGTCCTTTGATGAATCAAGAGTCTACCGGAAATGCTACTTATAATAAGGAGTATTGCCGTCAGGCTGCCGAAGCGTTTGCCGAAGCACTGAAGTTGTGCGATGAGACAGGTCGTTATGAATTGGCTTCGTTCGATGAGTACGAGAGTCTTTTCTACACATACAAACAGAACAACAAAATTAACGGTTTGAAAGAGGCTATCTTTCAGGAAAATTTAGTAGAGGTATCGAGCCGTTTTCGTTGGAACCAGATCATGGACTATCGTCCCAAATGTTTGATCACATCGGGGGTGAAGGTTTATCCTACAGCCAACTATGTGGACTATTTCGGTATGAAGAACGGTTTGCCTCTTGATGATGTTGATTCTGGCTTTGATAAGACTTATCCCTGGAAAGATCGTGATCCACGTTTCTATAAGGATATTGTGGTAGATGGTACCAAGTGTGCGCTTAATACCAAAGGTAATTTGGCTGAAGATGTGCAATATGCCAGCCTCTATACTGGTGGTACTTATCGTACTTACAAAGATCCCGAAGGTATTCGTTCCGGTTATATGATGACTAAGTTTTGTCCCTTGTTGATCAATGATTGGGATGGCTATCTGAGTGGTAATATTATGGTACTGAGCTTGATGCGATTGGCCGATGTCTATCTGATGTATGCTGAAGCCGTGACTATGGCTAATGATGACATCTATGCCAAAGTTGCGGGATATGATCTCACAGCTCTTGAAGCAGTGAATATAATTCGTCAGCGCGCAGGTGTAGATCCTATTGCTGATAAGTATCTGGTAAGTGTGGATAAATTTATGAGTGAATTGCAACGCGAGCGTGCTGTAGAACTCGCATTCGAAGGACACCGCTTCAATGACTTGCGTCGCTGGATGCTCCTCCTGAAACACCCCTACAATGTGAAACTGGCTGTAGAGTTCGATCGCGACATGAGCGTGAGTAATGAAGATCGCTATGCTGACCCCATTAATAATGGGAAAGTTCAGAACTGGGGCTATTCAACATTGATTGAGCGGAAGCTGTCGCAAAAGCACTACTGGTTGCCTTTTCAGAGAGATGATGTGAACATATATCCCGAGTTCAAGCAAAACCCCGGATGGTAAAACCCACTTAAATGTTAATAACTGTCATGAAACATATTAATAGAAATAAAAGCTACCTCTTGGTTACGGTCGTGCTCATTGCACAAACGGTGCTTACCACACTAAGTGCGCAGATAAAAGGCGACTCACTGGTTAATGTGGCCTTTAGCAAGGCAGAAAGCAGAGACCTGCAGGGGGGGATTGCGAGTTATACGTACAGGATTTGTTGGAGAAAAATTACTTTACAGGTAGTCTTGATGGATTACAGAGCCAGTTGGCAGGCATGAAGGGATCTTCTATCTGGGGACAAGGCGGACTGTTGCTGGTTGATGGTGTTCCCCGTAGTCAATACGATGTACAACCCACCGAAATCGAGAGTATTACTGTGCTCAAGGGAGCCAATGCTGTGGTACTTTATGGTAGCCGTGCTGCAAAAGGTGTCATCCTGATTACTACAAAGCGTGGTAGAGAGGGAGCGTTACGCATTGACGTACGTGCTAATACGGGTCTTTACATCCCCAAAACTTATCCCACTTATCTCAATGCTGCTGAATACATGACCCTTTACAACGAGGCATGTCTCAACGATGGCAAGAAAGCACAATATGATGCTTCTACTATTTATAACACTGCTGCTGGGACTAATCCCTATCGTTATCCCGATATGAGCTTTTATACCGATGAATACCTGAAGAAGGTGTATAACAAAAGTGATGTGACAGCAGAGATACATGGTGGTAGTGATCTCGCCCGTTACTATTCGAACATTTCGTTTACTCATAGCAACAGTTTGATGAAACTGGGAGAGCAGAAGAAGGACAAAAATATTGATTTCCGTGTGCGTACCAATGTCGATATGAATCTTACAAAATGGCTCAAGGCATCCACTAGTGCGGCGGTAAAGATTCAAAATGGCTATGATGGCCGTGGTGACTTTTGGGGACAGGCAGCTACACTTCGCCCTAACTGGTTTTCACCTTACCTACCCGTGGATATGATTGACCCCAACAACAGTGCTTTACAGGAGATGGTGAATGCTAATCGTCATCTCATTGATGGCAGGTATATGTTGGGGGGTACCTCTACCGACCTGACCAATACTTTTGCCGACGCACAAGTAGCAGGTTACATCAAGAACCGAAATCGTTCATTCCTCTTCGATGTTATGGCCGAAGCTGATTTGAGTATGTTAGTGAAGGGACTCTCGTTTAAAACAGCCTTCAGTATTGATTATACCGATGCTTATTCCGAAGCCTATAAACTGAACTATGCTGTTTATCAGCCCACGTGGAGCAACATGAATGGCAAGGATATGATTGTCGGTCTCACAAGGTATGGGGTTGACGACCAATCTACCAACGAGTTTGTGGGCAGTTCATCTTACACTCAAACCATGATGTTCAACGCACAGTTTAACTATAACCGTACCTTTGCCAACTACCACAATGTGCAAGCAGCCCTTTTGGGGTGGGGATTTCAACAGCATAACTCGGCGGATAGTGACCATGACGGTAGTGACTATCATCGTTTGAGTAATGTAAACCTCGGCATTCAAGCCGCTTACAACTACAAGCATCGTTACTACTTAGACTTCTCTGGTGCCGTGGTTCATTCGGCTAAGCTTCCCGAGGGTAATCGCAACGCCTTTTCACCTACTGTTACGCTGGGTTGGCGCTTGAGCGATGAAAACTTCTTCAAGGAGAATGTAGAGTTTATGAACAACCTCAAACTATCGGCTTCTTACGGTGTACTCAATCAAGATATTGACATCAGTGATTACTATATGTACAAGGGCTACTTTAGAACAGATGCCGGTTGGTATCCTTGGAACGATGGTGCTGCTGGAGGTAATGCAGCTGCATCTGCCCGTGGAGACAATATGAATCTGGGGTTCATTCAGCGCAAAGAATTTCGTGTAGGTTTAGAGGCTGCGTTGTTCAACAATGCCATCGTGCTTGATGCCAACTATTTCCATCAAGACACTGAAGGCAAACTGTCACAAGGTAAGAATACAATCTATCCCTCATTTTTTGCTAGTAACAACTTCAATCAGCTTTCTTACACTAACTACGAGAATGACCGCCGTCAGGGTGTCGACCTTAGTCTGCAACTCAACAAGAAGATTGGCCAGGTAGAAGCACAGCTTGGTTTATTGGGCACTATTGCCTGGAGCGAAGCCCTTCGTCGTGATGAAGTATATGAAGATAGCTATCAATATCGTACTGGTCGGGCACTTGATGCATCGTTTGCTTATGTGTGTGAGGGTTTCTTCAAAGACCAAGCTGATATTAACAGTCATGCTCAACAGACTTTCGGCGATGTGAAGCCTGGAGACTTGAAGTATAAAGATATCAATGGGGATGGTAAAATTGATGATGATGATGAAGTGCCTTTGAGTTATTCGAATGTTCCACGTATTCAGTATGGTTTTGCATTAGACTGGAATTATAAGGCATTCCGCGTTAGTATATTATTTGAAGGAGTTAGTAAGGTTCAATATTTTCAAGGTGGTATAGGTTATTATCCATTTGCAAATGAGGCAAGGGGAAATTTATTGGCAATGACTGTTAATCAGAAAAATCGTTGGACACCGGCTTCTTATTCAGGTGATCCGTCAACGGAGAATCCTAATGCAAAATTTCCGAGACTGACTTATGGAGAAAATAAAAATAATAATCGGGCATCCACTTTTTGGTTGGCAGACGGACGTTATCTTCGTTTGAAAAATGTGGATATTTCCTATCGATTTACTAATAACTGGTTGAAAACGCGTGTTGGAGTAGAAGGTGCTACTATCAGCCTTATAGGCGAGAATCTTCATGTCTGGGATAAAGTGAAGCTTTTTGACCCAACGCAAGCTTCTAGTAATGGAGCGGCATATCCATTGCAACGTATGTATACGTTACAGTTAAATCTAACTTTTTAAAAAGATAATAGTATGAAAAAGATAAATAAACTCATGAGAATATGGTTACTGGCATGTGTCAGTACGTTGACTATCGGCTTCCAGTCGTGTGGGGATTATCTGGATGTTGATGACTATATTGACCAGATGACTTCACTGGACTCCGTTTTTTCCCGCAAAAGTTTGTTGGAACAATATATTAATGGAGCGGCACAATATCTCCCCAATGAAGGTAATCTGTGGACAGATTCGCCTACTCCTTTTCAAGGGGCATCTGATGAGAATTTTACTTCTTGGAATGATGATCGTCATGCGGCAATCAAATTCTTACTTGATGAAATCACTCCTTATTCTGTCGACAATAATAATCGTCCTTATTATAATAACTATCCGAGGTATTATCAAGGAATCCGTATGGCGTTGACATCTCTGCAAAGAATGCATGAAGTTCCTGATGTAACGGACATTGAACGTCGTGAATTAATGGGGCGCTGTTATTTCTTGGTAGGTTATTATTACTATCAATTGATGTTACAATACGGACCTGTTCCTGTTGTACCTGAGATGCCCTTTAATGTAGAAACACCAGTAGAAGAAATGTCTCTGGAACGTGGCACATACGATGAATGTATTGCTGAAATAAAAAAATATATGTTACTTGCTGCTCAATATCTTCCTTTAGAGTCTGAAAGTTCGGTAACTGCAACTATGCCTACCCGTTGGGCAGCGATAGCTACATTATCTCGGATTACGTTGTATGCCGCTAGTCCATGGTATAATGGCAATGGATTCTATTCTGACTGGACACGGAAAAGTGATGGAGCTCATTTTATACCACAAGAGAAAGATAATACAAAATGGGGAGTAGCAGCTGCCTATGCTAAGTATATCATTAATTCGGATAAATATAGTTTGTATTGGACACCTAAAGAACCGGATAGCCGTGGTTTACCAGAAGGAGTGACCTCTGATCCGGATTATTATGAACCATACCCTGAAGGAGCGGCTGGTATTGATCATTACCGTTCGTTGACCTATCCGTTTAATGGTGAACTTCCTGTCATGATCAACCCTGAGTTTATCTATGCTTGCGCTCCAAGGACAACAGGCGATTCTCCTTTGTGGATTTCATCACCTTATTTATTAGGAGGTGGTAATGGTTTGAATTTGGTGCAAGACTTGGTGGATGCATTTAGTATGGTAGATGGACAAGATATTAATCATTCCAGTACAAATTATCCTTATCCGGATATGGATAATAATTACCTGGAAATCGGTGGAAGCAATCAAGCATTCTCGGGATATACACTGCTGGCAAAGACTGCTCGTATGTATGATAACCGCGAACCTCGTTTTTATGCGACTGTAGGCTATTGTCACTCTTTTTGGGCAGGGACATCATCTACAGATAACAATTTCCGCAACAAGGAAGTGACATACTATTCCGACGGATACGCTGCAGCTAGTCCGGATCATCCTGAAGATTATAACCGTTCAGGTTATACATGTATCAAGTACAATCATCCGGAAGATAATATGAAAGCAACTAGTGCCGTCCGTGTTAAATACTTTCCCATCTTTCGTTATGCAGAAGTTCTGTTGAATTACGTAGAGGCTATCAATGAATTAGAGAATCCTTATACGATGGAAATAATTAATGGTGATCAGGTGACGGTGGAACGTAATACTACAGAAATAGTGAAGTATTTTAATTTGGTTCGTCATCGCGCTGGACTACCGGGTATCACTGAAGCAGATGCAAGGGATCGTGATGAAGTCAGAGACTTGATTAAACGTGAGCGTCGGGTGGAGTTTGCTTGTGAAGGACATCGCTATCACGATCTGCGTCGTTGGGGAAATGATGCTATGACAGCATCAGTCAAAGGCTTATAAACTAATACACCTTCGCACTTCATTCCATCATTATAATTATAATAGTAGGTAGCACCAGAACGACTATTTTCAGGAATTACATATATTATTCCGTTATGCTTTATAAAGTTGGGAAAAGAAAGATGCGTGGGTAATTCTAGCAAGCATTCATTTTTTATCAATCGACAAGTTTTTTTATCAATTGTCAATCGCGCAATACGGCCTTTGCCCGTATCATACATAAACTCTTCGACTAGAACGACATAATGCATTTTATCTTCCTCAATGAGGAACGGATCTGCAAACCATCGATCTGAATAATTATGCTTAAGCCATCGTATATTTATCGGCTGTAAATCTTGCTGCAAATCGCAAATTGCGATATTCCATTGTTTATCGGCATATTTATATTTAACAATATTCAATATTTTTTTTAATCTACTCATCTTTTATACTTTGAATTGTACATGATATATATATTCATCCTTTCCTCCAAGATCATACTTATACTTTTCATTACCACGAGTAAAATCTATTGAGTCTAGATGCTGTTCCTCAAGAAATATTTTAATCTGATTATACATTGATAATAAGCCCGGAGAATATCTAGCAAATTTAGGATTTACCCCGGCACACATTACTACCAAGCTATTACGAAACATATCATATCCCCCATGAAAAAAAGCACAAAGCTCATCTTGACATGTAATTCTGCAATTTCTTTGTAGAATCTGATTTCATAAATCATAGAATTTGGTACATGATAAACCGGAAACTGATATTTTAAAATACGTTCTACATTGTTTCGACATTTTTGCATCAATGACATCTGTTTTTTAGCTCGACTAGTTTTAAGGTCTAACCTCATTTCCCTAATCATCTTACAGTTATCAATCAACAAGCGATCAGTTGTCTCTTTATAAAATGTTTGCGTTAAAACCAAGCCTGATTTTTGACAACGGTTCTTGGCTGTACGTAAATTCTGCCGTACGTGCTTAGATAGCATATTCTCATATTGGCTACTACTATCGGGTAAAG
>OLRE01003434.1_pt1 | contig 11121 bp, 10 predicted proteins | sample 1672461 | NCBI WGS metagenome assembly OLRE01 (sample SAMEA3136688, study PRJEB25190) | human gut metagenome | biome: human gut; feature: human-associated habitat; material: faeces | place: Austria | collected 2013
AGATCTTTGGCCTTTGTTCTCAGGGTGCAACCCGGATAATAACTGTACTTCATACCTTTCATTATCCTTTCTTAGTCTAAAATCTGACGTTTATAGTAGATATTCTTGTTCATATATTGTCTTTTTTTTAACGATACATGAATAAAAAAATGAAATCTCAACTAACACTTATTTGAGTTTTTTTATCAATTTGCACCCAAATAAAAGAGAAAAACACTCTTCCTCCGCAATTAAGAAGTGTATTAGCTCGATTTCCGAAATCATCATATCACGTTATTTCTGTTTCGACAAGGCTTTTTCGATATTTTTTTGTGTTTTTTTTAACGTACTTTTGAAAAACCTTATCATTTACGATCCTGCTTCCATGATAATTTTCATTTTCGGGCATAAAAAAAGCTCCGGATCTCTCCGAAGCTTTTTTGCTCCTATCAGTAAATAATGATCGGATAACCTGCATCAATAGTGTTGTAGATCAGTGCTGCCTGATCCTTAGGCAGATTGATGCAGCCGTGGCTTCCGTTGGTTTTATAACGGTTCCCGCCAAAGGATGACTGCCAGGATGCATCATGAAGTCCCTGCCCGTAGACAAAAGGCATCCAGTAATTAACCTTTACGTTGTATCCATACTCAGAGCTTGACAGATTATAGGGACTTGCTTTGTATGCGATCGGCCATGCACCACGATATGTTTCACGCCCCTTCACCGGCTTACCGCTGACAATATCTGTTTCCGTCACAAGGCTTCCGTCCTTATACAGCCACAAATGCTGTGCATCCAGACTGACCTCTATGTAACTGCCTGCCAGATCGTCTGTTCCGTTTCTCTGGTATCCTTTTTTGCTGTAAACAGGCTCTCTTGTTACAGCAGTACCACTTTTCAGGTCTTCCAGAAGCTGCGCATATTCTCCGTCCTGATCGATCCGGTATCCGTACTCATTTCCCTCAATGGTCACATCCGTTCCCGCAGATGTATGAAAGGTGCGGGGAACATAAATGGTATTGTATTTGTTGGCAAGCCCACTGATGTAGGCTTTAATGGCTTCTTCATCTAAAGTCAGCGTCTCCCCCTCAGCCTTCAGCCAGGATGTGATCGTATCGGAATCCAGAACAGCCGTTTCACTTCCGAATGTATAAGTTACTGTACTGCTGCGGTATTTCTTCAGCTGGCTGTTCAGGTCTGTAATCTTATTTTTCATATCCTCTGTTACAGTGACCGTCGGGCTTACATACACATGCTTGTTGATCGGTACTGTGATGGTATCCCCAAGCAGAGCCGTATCAAATGCGGCGTTCAGATTTGTGTCCACGGTAGTCTCCAGCTTATCCGGATCGATCTCCGTCCCCTGTACCTGTTTCACAAGGGTGAATTCTTTTTTCTCCTTATCGTACTGAATGGCTGCATCAACAGAAGCTTTTCTTTCTTCCGTACCGAAATTTGAAAGATCGAGAGCCTGCTTTTCCTGCTCCTCATCTTCCTCGATCTGACATTCCGGTTCTATATTTTCTTCCTTTGGAAAAAGCTTCCGGCTCTCTTCCCGCTGTTTCTGAATTTCTGTAAGCTTACTCAGAAGGGCTTCTTCATTGAGACTGTAGCCCAGCTCTTTCAAAGTCGTACTGTAAACTTCCTGATCATTTTCCTGAAAGGATACCGGACGATCTGCAAATTCCGCAGCGATCTTTTCTTCTGCCTGCTTTGCATCCAGTCCGGAAACATCCACTCCCCATATGGAAATCTTCCGTCCCAGCGTATTGTGATCTGCCAAGTATGTATAGACAAATAACCCTGCTACTGCCAGGATCGTTACGCCAATGCAGATCCCAAGTATAATCTTCAGTGTCTTTTTACTGATGGTTGATCTTTTCTCCATACCCTTATCCCTCGAGTCTTATGTAATATATGTTATGTTGTCACACTGGCTGTTATTATAATACAATAAATCCCATTTTCTGTAAAAATGACTTATCCCGGATCCTTCTGATCCGGTAAAAAAAGACAGACTGACGCCTCTGCGAAAATCTGTCTTTCTCATACGTTTCTTTATCTGTTTCTTCCGGCAATATTTCTCCAGGGATCTTCTGCTTCTTATTCCGGCATTACGATCTTACCTGCAACGGCACAGGCTGCTGCTGTTTTCGGAGATGCCAGATAAATCTGAACCTTGGAAGTTCCCATACGTCCCAGGAAATTACGATTGTTGGTTGCCACAACCTTTTCACCGTCTGTCAGGATTCCGCCGGTCCTTCCGCAGCAAAGTCCGCAGCCCGGATGTGTAATGATAGCCCCTGCTTCCGCAAGAGTATCCAGAATGCCAAGCTCAATAGCCTGACGGTAAATTTTGCGGCTGGCAGGAGTCACGATCAGCTTTACAAAGTCTGCAACCTTTTTGCCCTTCAGCACCTCTGCTGCCGCCATAAGGTCCTCCAGACGTCCGTTGGTACAGGAACCGATGAATACCTGGTCGATGGTCTCACCCTGAAGCTCACTGACATCACGGATCTTGTCCACCTGAGACGGACATGCCATTACCGGCACAAAATCCTCTGCTTTATAAGTTATGGTCTTCATGTAGACAGCATCCTCATCTCCCACAAGACTCTTCTGATAATCATCAAGCTCTACGTTGCAGTAAGCAGCTGTCTTCTCATCCGGTGTGAAAAGTGCACATTTCGCACCGGCCTCAATTGCCATATTCGCCATAGTCATACGGCTTGCCACAGACATATTTTCAATGGTGCTTCCGGAAAATTCCAGAGCACGGTAAGTAGCTCCATCTGCACGAAGGTCACCGATCAGGCGGAGGATGATATCCTTGGACATGACATTCTCCGGAAGTTCTCCGTCGATCACAACCTTTATGGTTTCCGGAACCTTGATCCACATGGTTCCTGTTCCCAGGATGCTGGCCATCTCTGTGTAACCGATGCCGGAAGAAAACGCACCGACACATCCATAAGTCGTGGTATGGCTGTCTGTGCCAAATACAATATTACCGGGTTTAACATAACCTGCCTCAGTCATAAGCTGATGACAGATACCGTCACTTCTGTGTACGTTTTTCATGCCATATTTAGCTGCAAAAGCATCTCCCACATGGAAATGTCTGGTATCATCCTGCTGACTTGCCGGTACAAGATGGTCATAGATCAGAACAACCTTGTCCGGATCCCACAGCTTCTGAAAGCCCATCTCCTCAAATTTTTCCGCTACAAACGGAATAAAGATATCATGGATCATCACTCTGTCCACATTGACCGTCACGATATCACCAGGCTTTACTGCCTTGCCTGTATTATGTCTGATAATTTTTTCAATGATCGTCTCGCCCATTATTTCTCTCCTCTCCGTTTTTTAGTCCAGGCCGTTCAGCTTACGCATGGCTTTTACCAGTCCGCCAGCCTGGATGATATCCATCAGATTCTCCGGAAGAGAAGCGATCGGGTACTGTTTTCCATTGTGCTCTACATGCTCATTCATTACTACCGTAACCTGATCTCCCTCTTTTACATTGTCATGAAGATCCGGCTGCTCAATAAGAAGAAGGCCGTTGTTAATGGAATTGCGGAAAAAGATCCGGGCAAAAGATTTCGCAATGACACACTGCACACCCAGTGCCTTGATGATCTCCGGTGCCTGCTCTCTGGAGGATCCGCATCCGAAGTTCTTTCCTGCTACAATAATGTCGCCCTTTTGGATCTGTCCGGCCAGCTCCGGACGAAGGGGACTGAATCCGTACTGTTTCATATCGTCAATGGTTTTCAGTGCAAGGTACTCCGTCGGGATAATGATATCCGTATCAATATCATCACCAAGTACCCACACTTTTCCTGTAAATGCTTCCATATGTATATCTCCTGTTTATTCCGTTCCGTATCATCAGGCAAATGTTTTCTGTCTGCCCTGTTATAAGAATCCACGCCGAAACGGATCATCCTCTGATAATTTCTGAATATATTATTTAAATCTTTTCTGAAACTCTTATACTCTGTCAGCAATTGCGATCTCACCTGCAACGGCAGATGCAGTAACTGTTGCCGCAGATCCCAGGTAAACCTTGGAGCTCGGATGACCTGCACGTCCCTTGAAATTACGGGTTCCTGTGCTGATCAGGACCTCATTCTCGCCGATAACACCCTGGCAGCTTCCCCAGCATACACTGCAGTTCGGGTTCATAACAATAGCCCCTGCTTCCATGAAGATATCGATAAGCCCCTCCTTTAATGCCTGACGATAGATGGTCTGACTTGCAGGAACAACCAGGAAACGAACTCCCTCTGCAACTTTTTTGCCTTTGATCACCTCTGCGCCTACACGGAGGTCTTCAATACGGCCGTTATTGCAGGAGCCAAGGAACGCTTCGTTGATCTTGATGCCGCAGGTTTCCTCAGCCGGAACCACATTGTCAACAAAGTCTGGCTTCGCTACAACCGGACGGACTTTTGAAAGATCAAAGGTATACTCTCTTGCGTAAACAGCATCCGGATCGCTGTGATATACCGCTTTTGGCTCACGTCCATGCTCTTTCAGATATTCCAGAGCTTTATCATCAGCCTCAAAGATTCCTGTCTTCGCACCAGCCTCAACAGCCATGTTGCAAAGTGCCATACGGTCGCTGATGCTTAAGGTTCTGGCGCCCTCACCGGTAAACTCCATTGCCTGATAGTTGCAGCCGTTTGCCCCGATCTCACCGATAATGGTAAGGATCAGATCTCTTGCGTAAACACCCTCAGGAAGCTTCCCTGTCAGGTTAAATTTTACGGTTTCCGGAACCATGACCCAGGAAGTTCCGGTTACCATTCCGTAAAGGAAATCTGTACATCCTACACCGGTACCGAAAGCACCAAGTGCTCCGTAGGAACAGGTATGGCTGTCAGCACCGAAGATCAACTGTCCCGGACGGACATAATTCTCGATCATGATCTGGTGGCAGACACCCTTTCCTTCCCAGAAATCAATATTATTTTCTCTTGCAAAATCTCTCATCTTTTTCTGGGATGCCGCTGTTTTCGGGCTGTCAGACGGTACGTTATGGTCTACGATAAATACCAACTTCTTTGTATCTGCAATATGAGGATTTTTTAATTTATTGTTGTACATATCAACAGTCAGATGTGTGGTTCCGTCATTGCTCATCAGATGATCCAGTGAAACCGTATAGATATCTCCGGGTTTTACACTGTCCACTCCAGCCGCTGCCGCGATGATTTTTTCTGCGATCGTCATTCCCATCTCTTATTCCTCCTCACGGTTCAGAGAAGCGATAAGTCCTCCCTGATTCAGTATATTCTGCATGTATTCCGGCAGTTTTGTGCAGGAATAAGTCTTACCATTGGCAACAGCAGTTCCCTCGGACATATGAAGTTCCAGGGTATCTCCTGTCTTCACAGCATCCGGAAGATCCTTACAGACAATTGCCGGAAGTCCGATATTAATGGCATTGCGGAAAAAAATACGGGCAAAAGATTTCGCAATAACTGCCTTTACTCCAAGTGCCTTAAGAACACCCGGTGCCTGCTCTCTGGAGGATCCGCATCCGAAGTTCTCTCCTCCAACTACAAAATCTCCCGGTTTAACCTTTTTGGAAAAATCCGGATCCAGTGATTCAAATGTGTGGCCCTTCATTTCATCCAGATTCGGCAGAAGCAGATACTGGGATGCAATGATCTGATCGGTATCAAGGTCATTATGAAATTTAAAAATTGTTCCCTTATCCATAAAACAAGTTCCTTTCTGATTGTTATCCATTTCCGGGTTAACATTCCTCTGTTACCCTTTTCGTCCTATATTCTAACACAAAACGTCATATAATTAAAATGTATATTTTTAATACTTAATATAACTTTAGGTTATAAAGTCATTTCCCTGTGATCAGCGCAAAATATCCCCACTCCCACAGAAGCTCTTCAAAACTGTTCTCAAGATATTCCCGGATATCTTCTTCCTCATATCCGGTCATTCTGGAGATCACCACCATATAATCCCGGAGTGTTTCGTAGGGAAGTGCTCCCCGTCCCTCTTTCTGCCACCGGAGAAAAACAGCCTGGCGAATGGTGGCATATTCCATACCGATCCACTGCATATGAACCAGGGCATCTTCCAGATCTCCTTCTGATGTCAGAAGATCCGAATATACTTCGTTGGTAAGAAAGCTTCGGAGAAGATTTTCATATGCACGAAGTTCCCGGTAAAAATCCTCCCAGGCTTCCGTCATTTCCTCTTCCTCATACTCTTCCGATAATTCCTCCGCCAACTCCGTCACCGGCTCCAGATACTTCCGGTAAAGTCCTTCTTTCCAGTAATTTACAGCCAGATCCTGCAAAAGTTCATTGCATTCGTCCATAGTATCCAGAACAGGCAGGTCTATCTCGCTGATAGCTCTTTCCAGCTGGTGAATTGTCTTCTCTGAAAAATAATCTTCCACAAGCTCTGTGGTAAGCGGCGTGTTCCGGTGAAGTTCCTTCAGAACATAAAAACTTTCAAGAAGGGTTTCCTCCGGCGTTTTTTCAGGATCCATTATAAGATCCATAACCTTCCGGCGCACAAGAAAAAGCGGCTGTTCCTTTTCTTTTGGAGTTTCCGGAAAAGCGATTCTTTTCTTCTCCTTCCAGATGTCCAGGACAGCCGGGCAACAGGGCATCATGGTCGCTTCCTTATGATCCTGAAATTCATGGATCTCCCTTGGAAAAATCTGGCAGGTCTCTGAAAGCATCGAATCCCCATAAGCACTTACCAGATAGCACAGTCTGTTCTTTGCCAGGAAAGGACAGTCGTGCTCTTCCGTCATCTTCATGATCCGGCTGCCGTCCTTTTTCATGGTATAGGCCTGCAGGCAGCTTCTGTGTCCGGGCACCTCTGACGGCGGCTGGATGGTTTTCCAGTTTCTGTAGGTTTCATCATCTATGTTGATCTTCCATTCCCTGCAGCAGCTGATGGTGCATTTGTCTGCAATACAGGTAAATTCGTCGTAATAATCAGGTTTTAATAATTCCATGTTTCCTCCATATTCTTTATTTTCCAGCTCCAATGTCTCCTGTTTGCAAAATGGACATGAGTTGACCTGTTTTATTTTCCCCGTAAACACAGAAAAGCGGAATTCTATCCGCTTTTTCTGATATTCTGTGTATTCGTTTTTATTCTGCAGTCTCTCCCAGAAGCTGCCTGTGAACTTTCCGCCTTACAAACCAGAAACAGGTCACCTGCATGATGATCGTAAGGATCCAGGATGCCGGATAAGAAATAAACAGTACTTTCAATGATCTGTGAACCGGGAAGATTCCGAAGATCCACACAATTCGAAGGCCGACCGTTCCGATAATAGACAAGATCATCGGCACACCGGAGCGTCCCATTCCACGCAGTGCTCCCGGAAACAGATCCATCTGTCCGCAGAGGAAATAAGTAACTGTGGTATAGGCAAGGATCTCCATTCCGCACTGGATAACCTCCGGATCTTCCGTATAGATTTTCAGAAGCTGCGGGCCAAAGAAATATGCTCCACATCCCATGGCAAAGGACACCACAAAGGACAGGATCAGACAATCCACCAGCACCCGGTCCATACGTTTCGGTTTCCGAACACCGTAATTCTGGCTGGTAAAACTCATACATGCCTGGGTAACCGAATTCACGGACACATACAGAAATCCAAAAATATTATTGGCTGCTGTATATCCTGCCATAGCAATGGAACCAAAGGAGTTTACAGAAGACTGAAGAAGTACATTGGAAAAATTGATCACTGTACTCTGGATCCCGGCAGGCAGTCCCACCTGGAAGATCTGCTTCAGGTACTCTCCCTTTATGGACAGTTTTGAAAAACGCAGCTGATAGCTTCCCTCTGTCTGATACAGACACCGAAGGACAAGAATGCAGGAGATCAGCTGAGAGATCACCGTTCCGATTCCCACACCGGCCACGCTTAAATGACACACGATCACGAAAAACAGATTCAAAAGCGCATTGGCACAGCCGGAAATGATCAGAAAGACCAGCGGCCGCTTGGTATCTCCCACAGCACGCAGGATCGCCGCACCATAGTTATACAGCATAAAAAACGGCATTCCCAGGAAATAAATACGCATATAAAGAGTAGAAAGATCGATCACATCGTCCGGTGTATCCATCAGTTCCAGGCAGATCCTGGCAAAGAGCACTCCCAGAAATGCCATGATGACCCCGCTGACCAGAGCCAGTAAGATCGATGTATGTACTGTTTCTGACATTTCTTCATCCTTACCGGCAGCATAAAATCTGGCTGCCAGCACATTGGCACCAAGAGAGATCCCGATAAAAAGGTTGGTAAACACATTGATCAGTGCGGTAGTGGAGCCTACTGCCGCCAGTGCCTCACTTCCGCTGAAACGTCCCACTACCACGATATCCACTGCATTGAACATCAGCTGCAGGATACCGGACAGCATCAGCGGCAGTGAAAACGAAATCAGCTTGTCCATGATCGACCCATTACACATATCGATCTCATACTTGTTTTTTTTCACGATTTCATCCCCTATAATCATACTTAGATAAAAATATTATAGCACCTTTCGTCAGAAAGCTACAATGAAATATTTTTATGGAGAATATGCAGCGGCTGCATAAAATACGCAGCCGCACAGTAACGTGTGTTTATCATTTCACTATCTTTCCAGGAGTCCTGCATCACGAAGGTTTGCAAGAAGTGCATTAAAATCCTCCACAATATCATCTACGCTTGTTGCATTTCCCACAGCAGCTGCCGGAGTTACTGTTCCAGCAGGACCGGTGGCTCCCGCTGCTCCTGCTGGACCAGTGGCTCCTGTTGGGCCGATTGCTCCCGCTGGGCCAGTGGCTCCGATTGCACCAGCCGGACCTGTTGCTCCCACAGGACCGGTGGCTCCCGTTGTTCCAGCCGGACCGATGACTCCCGCCGGACCCGTGGCTCCTGTTGCTCCTGTTGCCCCTGTTGCTCCTGCCGGACCCATTACTCCTGCCGGACCTGTGGCTCCCGTCGGACCCATTGCTCCCGCCGGACCCGTTGCTCCTGTTGCTCCCGTCGGACCTGTTACTCCTGCCGGACCGGTGGCTCCTGTATATCCCTGTATTCCCGGTTCCCCCTGCGGCCCCTGAGGGCCCATAGGACCAGGGACTCCCGGACAGCCTCTGGGGCCGGTTGGTCCTGTAGGTCCCACAGGGCCTGGGCAGCCTCTTGTTCCACATCTGTCACATCCACAGGAACTATGATTTCCATAACAGGACATACAGGACAAATCCTCATGACTGTCCTGCTGCATTTCCATTTCCTTACGTTTTCGATGCCTGAACAGCATTCTTCGATCACCTCATAGGAAAATAACTTTCCCTACAGTATATGACAACAGCTTTTACCTGTGCATAGGATCCCCGCAAGCTTGTACCCTGCCAGAAAAATATAATAAAGATATCTTTTCTTTTATGCCAGACCATATTTTTCCCAGAAATATTTCTGATCATACAATACTCCCGGATCTTCCGGCTTCAGTCCCTTCGCTTTCTTATGAAAAAAGAATGCCTGCTCCGGACATCCCATCTTATCATAACAAACGCAAAGCTGCATATATGGCACAAATCCATGACACTCAGCCATAAAAAATCCACATTTTTTCTTATCTGACGGCACAGTAAGCGCCTGCCCGTACCAGTAGCCAGCCTGTCTGGGAAGCTCTCTTTCCAGAAAAATCTTTCCGACCTCACAACAGATTTCCGCCCTCGGCACATCCATAGTCAGACTGTACAGAAAAGCTTCCAGTGCGTACTTTTTTTCTCCCATTTTCCGGTAGCACTGTCCAAGTACAAAACAGGCATCGATCTTATTTTCCAGCCATCCGGACGGATTTTTCAGGAACTCCACCAACACAGCCTCTGTCTCCGGATAACGCTGATGATAATACAGTTCTCTCCCATAATAAAGCTGATGTCTGGGTTCCAGCGTTTCTCCTCCTGCCAGCATTTTTTCATAAATGCGAAGATTACGGTCCGGATCACCTTTTCCACATTTCCGGTGCCGGATCACCACATCCGAATAAATGATATTTCCCTCCGGAATCACAGTTTCATGAACTGCCCCATTCCATCTGAAATTTCTGGATGTTTTCATTATCCGCTCCCGAAAATAAGAAAATGTTGTTCTCCCGCTCTGGTCAAACCCTGCCGCATATTCCATCATTACAACATCTGTTCCGGAATCCAGAGTTTCTTTAAGACTCTTCAGTTTTTCCAGATTTTCTTCATCCAGGACATCATCCGCATCCAGCCACATCCAGTAATCGGTGCGGACTTTTTCCAGAAGAAAATTACGCGGAGCAGAAAAATCATCACACCAGGGAAAATCAAACACCTGCGACGTATACTGCTCCGCGATCTCTTTTGTTCTGTCTGAAGAACCGGTATCTGCGATCAGGATCGCATCCATCATCTGAGAAACCGGCTTCAAGATCCTCTCAAGAACTGCTTCTTCATTTTTTACGATCATACATAGACTGAGGGAAATCATATTTCAGGATCCTTCGGATTTTTATAATATTTATGCCGTTCCCGTCAGTCCTATGCCTTCTGTCAGTGTACAGCTTCTACTTTCGAATAAAGCTGAACTCATCCTCATATCACCAACTGTGGTATATCCTCTATATGTTCTGCAAGATGATCTGCCCCGTTCAGCTCCCCTCTCTCACCATATCCATACAGGCATCCTATAAATGGGCTTTTGCAGGCTCTGGCACATTCCAGATCCTGCCTCCTGTCTCCGACCACCAGATAAGGGCCTGTATATTCCCGGATGATTTCCTGCACAATTTCTGTCTTTGGACGGAATCCATACGATTCGCAGTCATAAAAATGATCGAACCATCGTTCCATCCCAAATTCCTTCCAGTGCGCCTCACGATAGGAAGCTTTACAGTTACTTAAGATCACAAGATGATATCCCCGGTTCTTCAAGGCTGTAAGCATCTCCTCTGCTCCCGGATACCACACTGCCTTATGCTTCCTGATCTGTCTGACCATCAGTTCTCCTACCATCCTGCTCGCCTGCTCTTTATAGCTCTGATCCAGCTCCGGCAAAAATGTATTCCACATCTCCTTACTGTTAAATCCCAGCCAGCCGGCAA
>OLRE01003442.1_pt1 | contig 11097 bp, 9 predicted proteins | sample 1672461 | NCBI WGS metagenome assembly OLRE01 (sample SAMEA3136688, study PRJEB25190) | human gut metagenome | biome: human gut; feature: human-associated habitat; material: faeces | place: Austria | collected 2013
CCGCCGCTCGCCGCAGGCCGCCCCGGCCGCGGCCGGCAAGCACGGCCGCAAGGCGAAAAAGGCCAAAAAGCCGAAGAAGAAAAAGAGCCTCGGCCGCCGGCTTCTCATTTTGTTCCTCGTACTGGCCATCCTGGCCGGATTGTATCTGACGGCGGTCTATTCCGACATTCCGTTCATCGCCAAGTGGCGCACGGCCTATATCCAGACGGCCATGAACACGCTCAGCCACCAGTGGCTGGCCACGGCGTTCATCCCACGCAGCGTCATTGACAAGGTCCTCGCCGAAATGGAGGCCGCCAGGGAGGCGCAGATCGGCATCAACAGCGAGTGGGGCGAAGGCGAGTCCGAGTCCCGCAACCCGACGCTCACGAACACCGAGGGCATGAGCAAGGAAGAGATCGCGTTTTACAACCTCTTCTGGGAGGTCAATGTGCCGAGCATGCAGGCGTATGTCAAGGAGCATCCCGACGCCCTCGCCGCCGGCTGGAGCCGCATCAACATCGACAAGTCCGCCCTCACGGCTGACGGCACCAGCATCCGCACCATACAGGGCGAGCAGGTGCTTGCGATCGACGCGCGCAACAAGATCCTCATCGCGCGCGTGAAAGGCAGCACTTACCGCGGCGTGCTCGTTATTATGAAAGACCCGTCGCGCCTGAGCCTGCAGGCCGCGTCCACGCTCGGCAGCGTCGGCCAGGTCTGCGGCAAGATCGCCGAGGCCCACGGCGGCGTCATCGGCATGACCGGCTCGGGCTTCATCGACCCGGGCGGCACCGGCAACGGCGGTACCCTCGCGGGCTACGCCATGTGCAACGGCAAGTCCTACGGCAGCCATATGGGCTATGGCTACAAGCGTCTCGAGCTGCATAAGGACAACCGCATCTACATCCGCGACAGCGATTCCTCGGTCTCGCCCGACACGACGGACGCGGTCGAGTTCTCGCCCGCCATGATCATCGACGGGGAGACGGTCGTCAACGCCCGCAGCGGCTTCTCCGACCTGCAGCCGCGCGCCTGCCTCGGCCAGTCGAAGTACGGCGAGATCATCGCCCTGCTCGTTGAGGGCCGGCTCACGACGTCGGTCGGCATCAGCGTGCCGGACTGCGCGGCCATCATGACCAAGCACGACTGCATGCAGGCCATGAACCTCGACGGCGGCACCAGCGCCATGATCTGGTACAAGGGCAAGTACATCATGCGCAGCTCCAACCCCGCGCTCACCGCCGGGCGCACGCTGCCGAACGCTTTCGTCTACACCGGAAATTAACGCTGCGGCAGCTGACAGCCCCAACAGCCTCGCAGAGTTTGACACACGCAAACGTCCCTGACCGCCGGTCAGGGACGTTTGTGCGCAATGCGCAAAAGATTTCCCGAAAAACGGGTGCAGATTCGTGAAAATGGGGCTTGCAATCCGGCGCGGGAAGTGGTAGAGTAACACCATCGAGAAACCGATGACCGAGAGGAGTACCCATTCACGAAGCTTTCAGAGAGCAGCGGACGGTGGAAGCGCTGCAGCGGACGGGTGGCGAATGGACTCGTGAGGGCAAACCGATTGCAGCAGCATGAGGGGCGACGGTGGCCGCGGCCGTTATCCGGCGGAGCGTATGATCGTACGTGCAAAGTGGGCGCATGAGCGCCAACATGGGTGGCACCGCAGGAGTTACAGTCTTGTCCCATGAAACGGATGGAACCGTTTCGTGGACGAGGCTTTTTTTGTTGCTCAAATTACCGCAGGAGGGATGCAGATGACCCGCAAAACCAGACGATGGCGTGGCGGCCGGAGAATTTTTGCCGCGTCAGACCGTATCCGAACAGTTCAAAACCAACCGCTTTCAATATAGAAGGAGAATATACTATGAATCAGACTTTCCAGAAGATCGTCGGCGGCGTGCTCGCCGTCACCGCGCTCATGGGCCTGTCCGCCTGCGGCAGCAAGACCGAGGACAACAAGGCCGATGGCAAGACCTATAAGGTCGGCATCGTGCAGTTTGTGGACGATGCGTCCCTCAACCAGATCGAGGCGGCCATCGAGGCCGAGCTCGACGCGAAGGCCACGGAGCTGGGCGTGAAGTTCGACTACACGCTCTACAACGGCCAGGCCGACGGCACGACGCTTAACCAGATCGGCGCCGAGCTCGTCAGCAAGGGCGTGGACCTCATCGTCCCGATCGCAACGCCGGCCGTGAAGATCATGCAGTCCGCTACCGAGGACACCGAGATCCCCATCGTTTTCTCCGCCGTGTCTGACCCCGTCGGCGCCGGCATTGTTGATTCGCTCGACGCGCCCGGCGGCCGCATCACCGGCACGAGCGACGCGCTCAACACCAAGGGCCTGCTCGACCTGATGCTCGCCCAGAACCCGGACACCAAGACCGTTGGCCTGCTCTACTCCAAGAGCGAGGATTCCTCCAAGCAGCCGATCGAGGACGCGAAGGCCTACCTCGAGGGCAAGGGCATCCGCTGCGTGGAAAAGACCGGCACCACCACCGATGAAGTCACCTCCGCCGTCGATGCGCTCATCGCCGAGAAGGTCGACGCCGTCTTTACCCCGACCGACAACACCATCATGACCGCAGAGCTCGCCATCTACGAGAAGTTCCTCAATGCCAAGATCCCGCAGTACTGCGGCGCGGACTCCTTCGCCCTCAACGGCGCGTTCGTCGGCTACGGTGTGGATTACACCAAGCTCGGCACGATCACGGCCGACATGGTCGTGCAGGTGCTCGTTGACGGCAAAGACCCCGCCACGCTGCCCGTGACCACGTTCGATAACGGCATCGCCATGATCAACACCGAAAGCTGTGCCGCCCTCGGCTACGACCTCGCGGCTGTCAAGCAGGCGTTCGACGGCAAGTGCAGCTCCGTGCTCGAGACGACCACGCAGCAGAATTTTGACTGATATCTGACATCCCGAAGGAGGGAGTTCCATGCTGACCGTTTTGCAGACGGCGCTCGAGGTCGGCCTCATTTACGGCCTCGTCGCGCTGGCGCTGTTCATCAGCTTTTCCATCCTGAATATCGCCGACCTGTCCACGGACGGGTGCTTCACGCTCGGCTGCGCCGTGGGCGCCATGCTCACCATCGCCGGCCACCCGATCCTCGCGCTGTTCGCGGCCATGGCGGCGGGCATGCTCTCGGGCTACGTTACGGCCTTTTTGCAGACGCGCCTCGGTGTTGAGAGCATCCTCGCCGGCATCATCTCGAACACCGGCCTCTACACGATCAACCTCGCGGTCATGGGCTTTTCGTCCAACGTGTCCATCACCGGGGTCGACACGGTGTTTTCGCTCTTCAAGGGCCTTGTCGGCGGGCAGTGGAGCCGGCTGATCCTGCTCGCGCTCATCGCGGCCGTGATCGTGCTCGTGCTCATCCGCTTTTTCGGCACGTCCCTCGGCCTGTCCATCCGCGCCACGGGCGACAGTCTGGATATGGTCAGCGCTTCCTCCATCAATCCGAAAGCCACCATCACGATCGGCCTGTGCCTGGCCAACGCCCTCACGGCGCTGTCCGGCTGCCTGATCGGGGAATACAACAAGTTTTGCGACATCAACCTCGGCACCGGCATGGTCACGATCGCGCTGGCGAGCCTCATCATCGGCGAGGTCTTTGCCGGCCGCCGCGGCAGCGTGGGCAAGCGCGTCGTCTGCGTCGTGCTCGGCAGCATCGTCTACCGCTTCATCATCGCGCTGGCGCTGCGGCTGAACATCTCGGCCGAGTATTTCAAGCTCGTGTCCGCCGTCATCGTGGCCGTCGCCATCGCCGCGCCGAACATGAAGGACTACGTCCATCTGGCGAAGATCAAGTCCAACGCCCGCAAGCTGCGCGCCCTGTCCGGAAAGGGGGACGAGACCGATGCTTGAAGTTTCCCATATTTCCAAGACGTTCAACGCCGGCACCGTCAACGAGAAGCGCGCCCTGTCCGACCTCTCGCTCCGGCTGGCCGACGGGGAGTTTGCCACCATCGTCGGCTCCAACGGCGCCGGCAAGAGCACGCTCTTCAATGCCATCGCCGGTGTGTTTTACGTCGACGCCGGCACGATCACGCTCGACGGGCGGGACATCACGTTCCTGCCGTCGCACAAGCGCAGCCGCCGCATCGGCCACCTGTTCCAGGATCCGCTCAAGGGCACTGCGCCGCACATGACCATCGAGGAAAACCTCGCCGTGGCCTATCTCCGCTCGCCGGAAAAGCATAAGTCCTTCCGCCGCGTGACACGCCGCGACCGCGACTTTTTCCGTGACGCGCTCGCCCAGCTCGACATGGGGCTGGAGGACCGCATGAACACGCCCGTCGGCCTGCTCTCCGGCGGCCAGCGCCAGGCGCTGACGCTGCTCATGGCCACCATGGTCACGCCCGAGCTGCTGCTGCTCGACGAGCACACCGCCGCGCTCGACCCCGTCACGGCCGATAAGGTGCTCGCGCTCACGCGCAGCGTCGTGTCGGAGCGCAGCATCTCCTGCCTCATGATCACGCACAATATGCACCAGGCGCTCGAGCTCGGCACGCGCACGCTCATGATGGACGCCGGCCGCATCGTGCTCGATGTCTCCGGCCCGGAGCGCGCGGACATGACCGTGCAGGGCCTGCTCGACGCCTTCGCCGCCAAGGCGGGCGAGGTCTTTGATAACGACCGCGTCCTGCTGTCCACGGCCGAGGACCGCGAGAACTGAATTTCGGCAAAGAAAAATCAGCCGCCCACCGGGCGGCTGATTTTTTTCACTTGTCGAAAACCCCATTCGGGGTTTCCGACAAAAGGTTTACAGTCTGCTGCGCGCATAATTTGCGCGCCGATGGCGCACAAATTCCACACTTGCAGCCTGAAAAGTATTTTTTCCGCCGTACATGCCGCCGGAAAAAATGATTGCATTTTCTTTGCCGCCTGCGGGCGGCAAACTCTGCGAGGCTTCTTCGCGGTTTAATAGAACGTGGCCACCGGTTCTTCCGGCTTTTCGACCTCCTGCACGGACTGCACCGTGAACACGGGGCCCTTGCGGCCATAGGCGCGGTGGAACTTGTAGTCCAGCCGGGCCGTGATGATGGCCCACTCGTCGTTGCGGATCTCGTCGGCGCGGTCCCACACACAGATGATGCCCGCGAACTGAATGTCCTGCACACAGCAGGTCATGATGTGCCGCCCGGCGATGAAGCAGCCCTTCGGCACGTTCTTGCGCACGAGGCAGCGGCACTTGACCTCGATGGTCTTGCCGTCGTACTTCTTCGGCTCCTCGGACATGTCGCGGTACCAGATGGCGAAGTCGCGGTCCTCGATCTCGACGACCGGGGCGTCAAGGTCGAACGGCAGCGGATCTTCAATGTCGTCGTACACGACCTTGCCGTCGGTGTATTCATACGCGATGTCGCACCGGCGGGAGATGGCGCGGATGACGCGGTGCATCTCCATGCGGTCCATGCTGTCGTTGTAGCGGTTGAGCACGACGAGCTCGGCGCTCTTGAGCTTGTCCACCGTGAGCTGGCGCATATTCGCGTTGTAGCTCAAAAACGACGTCGCGTCGCAAAACAGGAATTCCTGCGCGACCGCCCAGCCCTCCGGCAGGTTGCCGTAGAGCGAGTCGAGCATCCACATGCCGTTGTACTCCACGAGCACGCGCTCGGGCTGGATCTCGTCCTGCAGCGCCTTCAGGTGTTCGACCGTGAGGTCGGACTCCTCGTCGATGTTGCGCACAAAGACGTTGCCGGCGCAGAACTTGTCCGGCTCGTAGACCTCCTCGCCCTCTTCACACAGCAGCAGCAGCGTGCGCTCGCCCTTGTGGAAGCGGTTGTCCTCGAGCGTCTCCTGGATGAATTTCGTCTTGCCGGCCTCCAGAAAGCCGGTGAACAGGTATACCGGCAGATCCGGCGCCTGCTGTTTCGTGTCAGCCAATGTGGAACAGCTCCTTCAGTGCATCCTCGGCCAGGTGCGACCCGATCACGCACACGCGGCCGGTGACCTGTGCGCTGCCGCGGCGGACGTCGGATTCGCCGGGCACGTAGTCAAAGTGGATCCAGCCGCCGTCGGTCGCAGGCACGATGCCCTTGGCGCGCAGCACGACGCCGTAGCGGTGCTCGTTGATGAGCGCGTCGAGCGCGGTGCGGATCTCGTCGTCGGTGTATTTGCGCGGCGTCTCGGTGCCCCAGCTCGTGAACACCTCGTCCGCGTGGTGGTGATGGTGGTGATGGCCGCAGCAGTGGTCATGGTCATGCTCGTCATGCTCGTCGTGGTCATGATGATGCTCGTGCTCGTGTTCATCGTCATCATCGTCATCATCGTCGTCATGGTGATGGTGATGGCCGCAGCAGCATTCGTGCTCGTCATCATCGTGATGGTGGTGATGGTGCTCGTGTTCATCCTCGTCGTCGTCCTCGGCGGCCTCGGCCTTGAGGTGCTCGAGCTCGGCGGACAGCGTGTCGCGCCGCTCCATCGTTTCGAGGATCTGCTTGCCGTCCAGCTCCGTCCACGGCGTGGTCACGATCGTGGCGGTCGGGTTCTTCTCACGCAGCAGCGCCACGGCGGCGTCGAGCTTCTCGGGGCGGATACCCTCGGTACGCGAGAGGATGATGGCGCTTGCGTTCTCGACCTGGTTGTTGAAAAACTCGCCGAAGTTCTTCATGTACATCCTGCACTTGTTCGCGTCGACCACGGTCGTGAAGCCGTTGAGCACCAGCTCGTCGGACTGCACGCCCTGCACGGCGCGGATGACGTCGCTCAGCTTGCCGACGCCCGAGGGCTCGATGAGGATGCGGTCGGGGTGAAACTGGGTGAGCACCTTCTGCAGCGCGTCGGCAAAGTCGCCCACGAGGCTGCAGCAGATGCAGCCGGAGTTCATCTCATTGATCTGCACGCCGGAGTCCTTGAGGAAGCCGCCGTCGATGGCGATCTCGCCGAACTCGTTTTCGATCAGCACGATCTTTTCGCCCGTGTAGGCCTCGGCGATCAGTTTTTTGATGAGTGTGGTCTTGCCGGCGCCGAGAAAACCGGAGAAAATATCAATTTTTGTCATAAAAGAAAGCACTTCCTGTCTGGGAGCACGCGCCCCCGAAATTTTGTCCATTATTATAGCACGAAATTGTGAACGAAACAAGTCCGCCGCGTCGATGGGATGTGGTTGCGTTTTCACCGCCGCTGCGGTAAACTGGAGACATGAGATGGAATGCATTTTGGAAAATTTTAAGGCGAAACTGGCGCGCGGTCATTTACCTGTTCGTGCTCGCGGCGCTGGCGGTGCTGCTCGTGGTCGTGTGTGTCCGCCGCGGTCAGACCGCCGCGCAGCCCGAGCCCACGCCCCGCACATCCGCTGCCGTCCAGAAGGATGCAGCGCAGACGCTGCTCGACGGCATGAGCACGCGCGAGAAGATCTGCCAGCTGCTCATCGTGCACCCCGAGACGCTCACGGACGGCGGCGCCGTCACGGCCATGACGGATGACCTCGCCGCCGCGCTGCGCGACTATCCGGTCGGCGGCTTTCTGCTCTCGGCGGGCAACATGACCTCCGGCGAGCAGCTCCGGGCGCTCACGTCCGCGCTCTCATCTGCCTGCGCCGCGGCCCCGCTCGTCACCGTCGACGAGGAGGGCGGCCGCGTCGCGCGCCTGATGAACACCGTCGGCACGACGAAATTAAACAGCATGTACAGCTACCGCAGTCTCGGCACGCAGGGCGCGTATGACAATGCCCAGACCCTCGCGCACGACATCGCGGCCTACGGCTTCAACACCGACTTTGCGCCCGTGGCCGATGTCTGGACGAACAAGCGCAGCAACGCCATCGGCGACCGCGCCTACAGCGATGATTATGACGAGGCGGCCACGCTCGTCTCCGCCGCCGTGCACGGCTTTCGTGACGCCGGGGTCATCTGCTGTCTGAAGCATTTCCCCGGCCACGGCAGTACGGCCACGGACTCGCACAACGGCGCCGCCACGGTCGACAAGACGCTCCCGCAGCTGCGGCAGGAGGACCTCAAGCCCTTCGTCTCCGGCATCGCCGCCGGGGCGGACATGGTCATGGTCGGCCACCTGACCGTGCCGACGATGGACGATGCGCCCGCGTCCCTCTCGCACAAGCTCGTCACGAACCTGCTGCGCTATGACCTCGGTTTCCGCGGCGTCATCGTCACGGACGGGCTGCAGATGCAGGCCCTCGCGCAGTACACCGACGGGGAGAAGGCCGTGCGCGCCCTCGCCGCCGGCAACGACATGCTGCTTGAGATCAGCGACGTGCCCGGTGCGGTCGCGGCCGTGGAGCAGGCGCTCGCAGACGGCACGCTCACGGCCGATGTGCTCGATGCGAGCGTGCTGCGTGTGCTGCAGCTCAAGCTCGCGCACGGCATCGTGCCGCTGCCGGAGACCGGCTGACACTCATGATTTTTTAAGAAAGGTGTGGTATCGTCATACTGGGCGCGGCCGGTCGGCCCGCCCGGCATCCTCCCTTTCTTTCTTCCCCCAACAGATCAGCCGCTGTCAAAGGACAGCGGCTGATCTATTATCATTTCCGGTTGTACCCCGGCGCAAAACGTGGTATCCTAAGCTATCATGACCAGAGAGGCGACCCGCATTGCAATTCGTTGACATTGAAAAGAAGGACGGCGGCGCGTTCTTGCACCGCTACGACCTGCACTATATCGACCGCACCGGCTGCCCGCGCACGTATGAGATGGTCAGCCGCGACCGGAACATCGACTCGCTCGAGCACCTGCAGCACCACCGCACGGACGCGGTCGTCATGGTGCTCACGGACGCTGCGCGCGAGCACATCGCGCTCATCCACGAGTTTCGCATGGAGCTCGGCCAGCGCATCTACGGCCTGCCCGGCGGCCTCATCGAGCCGGGGGAGACGCCCGAACAGGCGGCCCGCCGCGAGCTGCGCGAGGAGACCGGCCTGCGCCTGACGGCCATCACGCACGTGCTGCCGCCGGCGGCGTGCACGGTCGGCATCGGTGACGAGCGCACGGTCTGCGTTTTCGGCACGGCGGAGGGAACGTTCCGCCCGAGCGCCGACCCCATGGAGGAGATCGAGTCGGCGTGGTATACGCGCGCGCAGGTGCGCGCCCTGCACGAGACGGACCTCTTCGGTTCCTGGGCGCTGGCCTATAGCTGGATGTTCGCAAACGGCTGCCTGCCGGGCGTCTGAAGGCACACAATTTTACGATTACGGAGCGATCATTATGTTTTTTTCGGAGATATATCAGCCGGGCGTCGCCGATTTTGACTCCAGCGGCAAGCTGGGGTATGAAGCGCTCCTGCGCATTTTTGAAAACACGGCCAGCCGCCACTCCGACAGCTCGGGCGACGACATCATTGAGGAAAGCCGCAACGGCATCACTTGGGTGCTGACCGACTGGCGCGTCCAGATCGTGCGCCGGCCGGACAGCAAGGCGCCCCTGCGCGTCACGACCTGGGTGCGCGACAGCGTGCCCACCGGGCGCATCTTCCGCGACTATACGCTCGCGGACGAGAGCGGCACGGAGCTCGTGTGCGCCGAGTCGCGGCTCATTTTGTTCGACCTGCGCGCGCAGAAGATCATCCGCATCGACCAGCAGCGCTTCCGGTCCTATCTGCCGGAGACGCGCGGCGTGTTCGCGTCCGCCGCGCCACGCCTGCGTGCCCCCGCCGCCTTCGATGGGGAGAAAACGCTGCCCCTGCGCCGCAGCGACATTGACTTCAACGGCCATGTACATAACACGAAGTATCTCGACTTTGCGCTCGAGGCCCTGCCGGACACCGTGCCGCGCGATGCGTTCACGGGCTTTCGCATGGTCTATCCGAAGGCGGTCAAGGACGTAGATGCCGTCACGCTCAAATATCGCCTGTCGGACGGAAACCCCTTCGTGTGCGTCTACAGCGGCGACACGCTCTGCACGCTCATCCGCTTCGAGACATGAAGATACCCCCGCTGCAAAAATGCAGCGGGGGTATCTTCAGCTTTCTGCGAACCGGCCGACATACGCGCGCATCTCCTGCCGCGAGTCGATGCCGTGCACGCCCGCAATGAATGCGCGCTTTTCCTCGTCCGTGAGCGCCGAAAACTTTGCCAGCGCCTGCTGGTTGTGCACCAGCGCCATACCCAGCCCGACCGGGATGGCCGGCTGCGTGCCTGCTTTGTGCAAATGTTTCACCTTCCTCTGTGTCCGGTTTCGGAGCGGGTGCTCCCTAACCATAGTATGGCACAGATGGAAAAATAGAATACATCAGCCCAGATCGAGCACCTGCCGCGCGGCGTAGCCATCGGCGCGCAGCGCGCCGTCGAGCAGCTCATAGCGCGTGATGTCCAGCCGCACCGCGTGCAGCATCGCGGGCATCTGCTGCAGCTGCTGCAGCTGCACGCCGCGTGCCTCGATCACGCTGCGGTATTCGTCGCTCAGCGGGTCGATGTACACGGCCGTGCCCGTCATCTGCAGCCCGGCGAGCGACGCCATGCCCGCGTAGCTGTCAAACACGGCGGCGGAGATCGCCCCGTTCCACCAGATGCCCTTGAACTTCAGCCCGCCCTCGGTGAGGATGTAGAGCCTGCCGTCCACGCGCAGGTATTCCAGCGGCGTGCACCTTACCCACTTGCCGCAGCCGGTCGCCAGCGCGAGCGTGTTGTGCGCCTCCAAAAAGGCGTCGATGCGCGCTTTGAGCGCATCCGCCGGCATCGGGGCTTCCGGCGGGCAGAAGGCTTTGGCGATCAGCTCGGCCGCGGCGACGGTCTCGTCCTCGCCCTTCGGACGGAAGGTCACGCGCTTTTGCAGCCCGGCGGTCACGACCGGGCCGTCCTCGCCTGCGGTGACGGTGATGACGTTTGCGTATCCGCTCCAGTCGCGCGGGGCGCGCTCGGCGGGGAAGAGCTTGCAGTTGCCGATGACCGTGCCGAGGATGTAGGCCGTGCGGCGCGCGTCGGCGTCATAGATGATGGCAGTGATGTTCATGGATCTGTTGCCTCCGGAAAAAATCAGAATAGAAGATAATGTGAGTATAACACGCAAAGAATGGATTGTAAAATCGAAAGCCGGATGTTACAATGAGAAAAAATCCGAAACAGAAACGAGGTCTTGCCATGCTCTGCCCGAAATGCGGCGCGCAGCTGTCTCCCGATATAGGCCGTCCAGTGCAGCACCTCGGGCGC
>OLRE01003462.1_pt1 | contig 11049 bp, 13 predicted proteins | sample 1672461 | NCBI WGS metagenome assembly OLRE01 (sample SAMEA3136688, study PRJEB25190) | human gut metagenome | biome: human gut; feature: human-associated habitat; material: faeces | place: Austria | collected 2013
CAGTGTGATGCCGCTGGTGTTCCTGCTGCTCAGCTCGGCGCTGAACGTGGTGCTGGACCTGTGGTTCATTGCCGGGATGGGCATGGGCGTGGCCGGTGCCGCTGTGGCTACCGTGATCGCACAGGGCGTGTCGGTGGTGCTGTGCATCCTTTATGTCATGGCACGGGTGCGCATCCTCATCCCGGGCCGGAAGCATCTGGACGTGGGCCGCAAGCTGTACTGGGACCTGTTCAGCCAGAGCATCTCCATGGGCCTGATGAGCAGCATCGTGTCTGCCGGTTCGGTGATCTTGCAGTACGGCATCAACGGGCTGGGCACCCTGACCATCGCCGGACACACGGCGGCCCGCAAGCTGTTTGCCTTCACGGATATGCCGCTCATCGCCATGGCGAATGCGGCGTCCACCTTCGTTTCCCAGAATTACGGCGCAGGCCAGCCGGAGCGCATCCGCAAGGGCATGCGGGAGATCTACCTGTATTCGCTGGTGGTCATGGTGGTGACAGTGCTGCTGATGCAGGTGAGCGCCGAGTGGCTGGTGCGCATGGTGTCCGGCTCGTCGGAGGTCCTCGTGCTGGAAAACGGCGCACGCTATCTGCGCTGGACTTCCCCCTTCTATGCGGTGCTGGGGGTGCTGCTGTCCACCCGCTACGCCCTGCAGAGCCTGGGCGAAAAGGTGCTGCCGCTGTTTTCCAGTGTCATCGAGTTCCTGGGCAAGGTGGTGTTCGTGCTGGTGTTCATCCCCCGCTTTGCCTACAATGCGGTGATCCTCTGCGAGCCGGTGGTGTGGTGTTTCATGGCGCTGTATCTGGTGGCGGTATACCGCTGCAATCCCTTTGTGTTCCCCAAAAAACAATGACCCGGTGCCCCGGGCAAACAAAAAGCGTCTGCAGAGGCTTCTGCAGACGCTTTTGTATTGGGGGTCTCCTTACAGGGCCGAATAGCCAAAGCTGTTGACCAGGGCGTCGATGTGCTGGCCGGCCTTGCACAGGGGGCAGTCGCGGCTGTCGAAGCTGGCGTAGTCCGGCAGGCTGGCGGGGTCGAAGATGGAGGTGACCGGGTAGCCCATGCACTCGTGGGTGGTGGCGAAAATGGCCGAAAGCCCGGCCACCATGCCGCCGTAGTAGTTCACGGCCTCCACAGCGGCCTGCACGGTGTAGCCGGTGGTGATGGAAGCGGCCAGGATGAGCACATGCTTGCCCTTGACCATGGGGGCCAGATTGTCGCGCAGGATGATCTGGCTGCCGGTGGTGTACTCCGGGGTGATGACATAGATGGTCTGGTGGGCGTTCATGTTGGCAAAGCCATCCTTGGTCAGCTCATTGGCCAGACAGGTGCCGATGACCTGGGTGCCGTCCAGACAGAGCACGGTGTCCACGATGGTGCTGTGCTGGTAGGCACTCACCAGCTCCTTGGCCACGGCCTTGGCCTCCGACAGGCGGGCCTTCTGGGTGGTGACGTCGATGTAGTAGTTGATGTGGCTGTGGCTGGTGGCAAAATGTCCCTTGGCAACGCGCAGGAACAGGTCACTTTTCTTGGTGGGCAGCTTGACCATGTTGATCATAACAGACAGCACTCCTTTTCAGCCGGGCGGGCGTACCCGCCGCAAAATATAACAGCGCGGCGGCAAGTGGCTCTGCCGCTGCGCTTTGTCCGTTGCTTGTTCTTTTATTGTACCGGAAAACGGAACTGTGCACAAGACACAAAATCACTAAAAAACGATAGGCACTTTGCGACGAACTGCCCAACAAAAGGGTCAAAAAAGCCCGCACCAAGGGTGCGGGCTGAAATGCAAAGATTGGAGAATTACTTGACGAGGTCTGCACCGAGGATCTTCCAGGTAATGCGGAGTTCAGGAGACTTGGCCGGGAGAGGAATGAAGGTGAACTCCAGGGTCTCCTCAGACGTGGGAGCGGAAGAGGCGTAGAAGGGCACACGGACTTTGTACTCACCCACAGTCCGGGCAGGAAGCTCCGGGAGGATGTCAGGAACATTGCCATCCTTCCCCGGAACAGCTGCGATGGACAGGTTGAAATAGTTGTTCCACCTGCTGTTGCCGTCTTTGTCCAGGACCTTTACTACGAAGCTCTCGTTGGGGTCCATACGAAGGGGGGCATCGGAGTTGTTCTTCACCGTGAAGGTAAAGACACCGTCAGTGCCCTCCGTATCCACGCTCTTCAGCAGGCCGCCGGTGGTGCCCAAGGTCGTGCCATAACCCAGCTTTTTGATAACAGGGTTGTTGGGGTCCTGGATCTCACAGCCCGTCAGCAGGCCGGCACCGGCCACAGCCACAGCGGTCATGGCAGAATACTTCAGAAAATCACGCCGGGAAAAAGTGTAAGACATGATACGTTCCTCCGTTTATCAACAAAATATGGTGTAAGGGTCAGCCCAAAGCAGGGACCGCAGTATCCGGGGAGATGATCCAGTTTGCGGTGTACTCGTTGTACTCGGTATCCGGGGTGTAGATGATACGCAGGGAAGCGACGGGGCATTCGGTATCCTCGGCCTTCATCACAGGCAGGCCGGATGCAATAACGGTGCAGGTGCACTCCTTACCGCGGCTGATGGGGTTGGTGTCGCCAGAGGCCAGGACGGCGTTGAGGCTGCCCTGGGCAGAACCCACAAAGATGTTTGCGATGCAGTTGTTGTTCTTATCGTAGGCCTTGACTGCAAAACGATTGGGGCTCACGACGATGGGGTTCTTGCGGCCGTTGACGATATGGATCGTAAAGGTCGCATGACCGTCGGTGGGATCATACTCCAAAGTCTCCAGAGTAGACTTTACCTTCAGCACGACATTATCACTGGGATAGGTGGTCTGGATCGCAGTTTCTGCGCCAGAACCAGAGCAGCCGCCCAGCAGGCTGGTACCGGCCACAGCCACAGCGGTCACGGCGGTGTATTTCAGAAACGAGCGGCGGGAGAAAACGGTAGACATGATTTTGTTCCTCCTCCTGGAATGTAAAATTATACAGTTTATGCCAATGGAAGTTACTTATACAATAGGCGAAATGACCGCAAAAGTCAATGCTTTTTATAAAATAATTGTGAACATTCTGTGGGCATATCGTACAAAATGGACGAAATCGAATGCAATTATCCGCGGATCACATCGGCGGCCTTCATGGTAAAGGTCAGGGTCTTGTCCGGGGCAAAGGTGGGCATGTAGGTCACCTGCAGCTCCTTCCAGCCGGTGGGCACCTGCAGCATCAGCACGATGTAGCCGGAGCCCTGCGGGGGCAGGGTCTCGCTGTCGGAAAAGCTCTGGGAGTTGGAATTGTACAGCGAGATGTTGGCACTCACGGCGGCACCCTGGCCGTCGCAGGTGGCAACAAAGTCGGTGGTAGCAGCGGCCATGGCCTGGAAGTTGGCGTCCACGTTCTCCAGCGGGGGCACGGGGTAAGCGGCGTTGATGGCATCCACGCCCTGTGCACCGATGGTGTAGGTCTCGGTCTTGCTGCGGTTCAGCACGGTCACGCGCACGCCCAGATACTCATAGCCGGGCCGTGCGGGATCCTGGGTCAGGTGGAACACGCTGGACAGCTGCACGCCCAGACCGTTCCAGTTCTTGACGGTGTCGCCCACCTTCACGTCGTTGACGGTGGTGTTGCTGCCATTGGTCTTGCAGCCGCTCAGCAGGCTGGCAGAGCCGACCGCTGCAGCGGAAACACCTGCACACTTCAGGAATGCACGGCGGGAAATCTTGTTCGACATAGGTATTGTCCTCCTCTTGATCGGTGGAAATGTTGTCCTTTCCAGAATCTTCTACTCTGTTTATACCGTTTTTGGTGCACAGATGCAAGAGTTTTGGGGAACAATTCACAGGAATATCACCCCAGTACGACGGGATTTCAGTCCTCGGGGGTCAGGCCCTTGACGTGGGTCTCGCTGGTCTTGACCAGATTCAGCAGGCTGGGGGTGTACAGCGGGAACTCGCGGGTCAGGCTCTCGGTGGTCATGGCAAGGCAGGCGGGGTCCTTTACGCCCTCGGCACCCTTCAGGTCCTCCCCGGCCAGCAGGGCTTCCACATTGGCCTCGGACATGCGCATCACGGCGTCGGAATAGCCGCGCCAGCGGTGGGCACCGATGCTGAACATGCTGGACGCGTTGTGAGGCTCGGCCGAGTACAGTAGGCGGAACATCTTGGCCACGGCCATCATCAGGTAGGCACTCACCTCGGTGGTCAGGGCCTTGCTGTGGCACTGGCCAATCTTGGCATACAGCACGTTCAGGCTGTTGGAGATCAGCTTTTTGTTCATGGTGGGCAGCACGCTGCCGTGGTAGATGTTGTCCTTCATCTTGTCGGGGTTGGGCAGGTCCTCGGCCGAGAGCATCATACCGTTGCGCTCGGCGCTGCGGCCCAGCAGATAGTCGCAGGAAACATTATAATAGTCGGCCACGCGCACCACAAAGTCCAGCCCGCACTCGCGGATGCCTTTTTCGTAATGGGACAGCAGGGCCTGCGAAACACCCAGATCTTCCGCCGCCTGCTTCTGGGTGATGCCGCGCTCCTTGCGCAGCAGTTTGATGATACGATTGAATTCCATGATCTCTGACTCCTCAATGACCCCGGGTTGGGGAACATCCTTGATTTTTGGTTTACAGCAGGTTGATTATACACAACGGAAAACGAAATGTAAAGCAAGAAAAGTGACGATATTTTTCATCAAATTTCGTCATTTCTGTCAAAGGCCTTGCCGGGTACACTACATCTATGTTAAACTACAGGTATAACAGCATACATTTTGTGGCGGACACCCGGGGCACAAAGATGCCGGGCGGGAATATTTTTGGCAGAGGACGCGCTTTTCTGCCAGAAAATGGCTCCCGTTCCGGCCAAAAGAAACGGCACCCGGCGCAAAATGCAAAAATTCCAAATTGGAACTTCCATCTTTCCTGGTTTTGTGCTATAATGCTGTTTTGGCACCTGTCCTTGCCCGGCGCACAGCTTTGTGGTGGGCAGGGAGGCTATAAAAATAGGAATAGGAAAGAGGATTACCCAAATGAAACGCAATACCATCACCCGTCTGTGCAGCCTGGCCGCTGCCGCTGTTCTGGCTGTGAGCTGCATCGCCCTGACCGGCTGCGGCAGCAGCGCATCTTCTGCTGCTTCCAGCACCGCTTCCACCGCTGCATCCGCTGCTGCCGCCGGCGACAACTCCTGCGGCGAGGGCGTCACCTGGACCCTGGCCGACGGCACCCTGACCATCAGCGGCACCGGCCGTATGACCAACTTTACCTCCGACAGCCCGGCACCCTGGGCAGACCAGGCCGACCAGATCACCAATGTGGAAGTGGAAGGCACTGTCACCAGCATCGGTGCCGTCGCCTTCAAGGGCTGCACCAACCTGACCACCGTGAACATCGCTGACGGCGTGGAGTACATCGAGGCCGGTGCCTTCAACGGCTGCACTGCCCTCACCGATATCACCATCCCCGAGAGCGTGGGCTACATCAAGACCGGCGCCTTCAAGGATTGCAACGCCCTGACTAGCGTTACCATCCGTGACAACTGCCGCCTGGATATGAACGTGTTCCCCACCACCGTTGAGGTGAACCACAGCGAGGGCTGATCCTCCCCTGGCCTGCCCCGGACGCCCTCCCACATGATACGAGGTGCTATGCATGAAAACCTTTAAACTTCATCTCATCCGCCACGGCGTGACCGCCGGCAACCTGCAGGGCCTGTACATCGGCAGCGGCACCGACATCCCGCTGTGCGACGAGGGCCGTGCCCAGCTGGCCGAACTGAAGGAACGCTTTGAGTACCCCCAGGTGGACACCGTGTTCTCCTCGCCCATGCTGCGTGCGGTGGAAACGGCCAACATCCTGTTCCCCAACGCGGCCCACACCTTTACGGTGCACGATCTGCGGGAGGCGGGCTTTGGCAAATTCGAGAACAAGCCCGTGAAGGAACTGGTGCACGACGAGGACTTTAAAAAGTGGATCACCCCGGGTTCCGGCTTTGTGCCGGAGGGGGCTGAGCCCACCGAGCAGTTCCACGCCCGCTGCGCCGAAAGCCTGCTCAAGCTGTTTGAGTATATGATCCGCATGGACGTGACCGAGGCCGCCTGTGTGACCCACGGCGGCGTGATCATGAGCATGCTCAGCCAGCGTGCTCTGCCCAGCCGCCGCCCCGAGCAGTGGATGGCAGACCCCGGCTGCGGCTACACCGTGCAGACTGACGTGCAGCTGTGGATGCGGGACAAGCTGGTGGAGGCCATCGACATCGTGCCCTTCGGCTATGCCGACACCCTGCGCGGCCAGGCCGAGACCGAAGAGAACGAGGCCTACGAATAAACGCAAAGAATCGGTTACAATCCGGGGCAACCGCTTGACAGAACGGTCACAATCCTTTATTGTATAAAGGAACCACTTTTTCGTTTCGCCAAGGAGGAAGTTCCCATGTCACAAGCCATCTCCCGCCGGTCATTCCTGAAATGTGCCGGCTCCGGTGCGGTCAGCCTTGCGGCTGCCCTGCTCACCGGTGTATCCGCAGCAGCGGCCGAGCTGCGTGCTGCGGGCGACCCTGCCCTGCTGGACGGCAAGGCGGCAGTGGAGCTGCTGGGTTATGCCCCGGCTCCGGGTCTGGGCGGTGTGCTGGTGTATCTCTCGGTGGAGAACCTGTCCGGCCATGCGCTGCCGGTGGGCGAAAGCTACCTGCAGAGCCGTCGGGTGTCCACCCGGGAGGACCTGTACAGCATGGGCACCGGGGTCACGGCCGCCTGCAACGGCCGTGCGGTGCGCTGCGGCAGCTTTGCCGCCCCGCTGTACGGTGAGAATGCGGCGGATGCGTCCATCTTTACCCTGAATCTGGCCGCCGGGCGCGGTGCGCTGCTGCACTGCTTCTGCGCCGTGCCGGAGGACTGGCAGACGCTGGAGCTCACCTATGCCCCGGACTTTGCCGCCGGGCGCAGCGTCACCTTCACGGTGCAGCGCGGCGCGGACGAAGCGGAACTGGGCATGGTGCCCGCCACCCCTGCCGAGGTGGGCAGCGTGGTGGATCTGTAAACCGAATAAACGCAAAAGCTCCCCGTGCATCTGCACGAGGAGCTTTTTGTGTGTCAGGGCTGCAGCAGGTCGTTCCCGGCGGAATCCTGCACGGTGACTTCCTCACCGGTCAGGCTGGAAAGCCATGCAATGTAGCTGCGGCCGCTCAGGATGCGCAGCGGGCGGCCGTCGGCGTCATAAAAGGCAAAGGTCGAGCCGGTGCCCTGGGTCCAGGTGATGTGCCACAGGTGGCCGCCGTTGAGCCACAGGCCGCCGCCCATGGTCAGGTCGTAGTCCAGGGTGCGGCCATCGTCCCGCAGGGTGGAGGCACTGTACAGCACCAGAAGGTTGTCAAAGGCGGCCTGGGTGCCGGTGTTGGCGTCCAGCTGCGGGGTGCCGTCATTGTGCAGCATCCCGTAGGTGCCGGTGTCGGTATCGTAGGCAAAGCGGGTGGTGCTGCCGGACGGGAACTGTACCGCTGCCTGAACTGCGTCGGCAACGTCCGCATCCGGCAGGTGGCCGTCGGTCTGCTGAGGCAGCAGGGCCGGGACAGTGGGTACGGCGGGGGTGTCCCCTTCCTGCGTGCTGTCTGCGGATTCCGCAGGGTCCTCGGACAGCGCGGACGAGAGGCTCAGGCTGCCCAGCACCTTGGCCACAGATTGACCGTTGGTGCACCACAGCGGGCTGGCCCAGTCGGTATTGCCGGTGGTGAAGGCGTTGCGGCCTGTTTCCAGCGCGTCCACCGCGCGCAGGTTCCAGTAGTCCAGAAAATTGCGGGTGTACAGGTCGCAGCCGCGCTGGATGGGCAGCACCTGCTGGCCGCTGAGCAGCCGCCAGAACAGGTCCTGCCCCAGCGTGACCGGCCCCACCGTCGGCATGGCCGACACGGAGGGATAGACCAGGCACAGGCTGGGGGCGGCGTCCGCACGGGCTGCGGCCTCCAGCACCACAGAGGCGCTGCCGATGCCCCACTGGGTGGTGCTGCCGGGGACGTTGTCGATGACCACTGCCGCCGGACGCTGGCCCGGGTATTGCTGCTCCTGCCCGGTCAGGGGGTCAGCAGAAGCCGTGCTGTCGGCTGCCGGGCCGCCCGGCATGCAGCCGGCCAGCAGCACAGCGCACAGCACGGCCGCACCGATGCGCTGGATCCAGATGCGTTTCATGGCGTTCCCCTCGTTTACTGATAGCTGAAATTGGACCACTCATCGTCGTCCACAATGGCAAGGTAGGTCTTGCCACGGTTGAAGAGCAACTCGGCCCCGGCGTCATCGTAGACCTTCAGCGGATGCTCCGGGGAGGCCTTCTCCCAGCGGCCCACCTGTACCCCGCCCCGGCTGAAGAAGTAGGCTTCGCCGCCGGAAATGTAACTCACCTGCTGCACGTCGCCGGAGTCGCCGGGGTAGGCGGCGATGGGGGCAAAGCAGACGAGCAGGTTGTCGAAGCTCAGCTGCTTGCCGTTCAGTTCGTCCACGGTGTTCTCGAATCCGCCGGCGGCGTGGCTGTACATCTGCATTTTGTAGGTGCGGCTCAGTGCACTGTAGCTGAAGCTGGTCTTGTAGTTGTCGGAGTGCACGATGCGTATCGTCCGGCCGGAAGCGGTGCCGCGCATGGTATTCTCGGCCCCGGTGCGGTAGTCCGCAAAGCGGAAGAAGGTGGTGTCGTAATCGTGGCTCAGGCCGATGCCGGCATTGGCGGCGGCCTGCCGGATCTCCTTGCCGGAGGTGAACTCGGTGTGTTCGTAGGCAACGTTGCGGCCGCGGCTGTCCCGGTGGGCCACATGGGGATGGGTGGGCGTGTTGAAGTAGCTCTTGCCGCCGATGTTCAGACCGGAGTAGTTGTAGACGCTGATGAACTTGGTGCAGGGGGCGCTTTCACCGTCGTGGTAGTACAGCGCCTGCCAGGGCATCAGCAGCTGCAGGAACTGGTCCCGGCCGGAGCGCATGGGCCCCACCTCGGGGATGCTGTCGGCGTCGCGGTACACGGCACAGAAGCGAGTGATGCCGCCCTCCACCTTGCTCTCGATGAGCAGGTCAGCAGAAGAAAGGCCCCGCTGAGGGCGGGCGTTCTGCCGCTCGGAATAGCTGATGTTGTTGACCATCACGCCCACGATGCGGCCGCTGCTGCGGTTGGCCTCGCCGGTCAGCGGGTCGGCGTCGTAGGCAGGCAGCCAGCTGGACGCGGCCGGTTCCTCCGCTGCTGCGGAAGATGCGGCGGCCTCACTGGAAGCCGCTGCCTCGCCGGAGGCTGCCGCCTCCGAGGATGCAGAGGAAGAGCTGTTGGCGAGCTTCTGCCGCAGCCAGTCGGAAAAGCGGCTGCCAACGGCGGCAGAACCGGCGGCCCGGCAGCTGGTCAGCGCCAGCGAAGCGGCCGCCAGCCCGGACAGACGAAGAACGGAACGGCGAGTGATTTTTTTCATAGAAAGTACCTCCTGCAGGGGGAAAGGATCGCGGCGGGGCCAGGCACTGCCTGCCCGGAAAAGAGCCTAAATCGGATTTGCTTTGATTGTAACGATTCTGTCCGGTTTTGTAAAGAGGAACTTGTCGGGATAAAATCCCTCCATCTCGCCTGCGGCGAGACCGTTCGGTCGCTTAAAGTCCCCGCGGGGGACTTCATAAGTGCAACGCAAGAATTTTCGGCCGGGCACTTGCATTTTATCGGCATTTATGGTAATATTATTCGGCAGTATTGTATTGTTGCAGAATATGCGCTCGTAGCTCAGCCGGTAGAGCATCTGACTTTTAATCAGAGGGCCAGGGATTCGAGTTCCCTCGAGCGCACCAAAATCCCACGAAGAATCGCAAGATTCCTCGTGGGATTTTCCATTTTCTGGGGCTCTGCACACTTTTGCACACTTTTTGCACACCGGCGGGAAAGCCGTGTTTTTCCTTGCATTGTCTGCATTCTGTGCATCGTGAGCGTTTTTTCCATACTTTTTTCAGGCGAACAGCAGGCGGGTGAACTCACGCCGCTGCTCGGGGTTCATCTGTCGGATAACTTTCAGCATCCCTTCCGGGGTGATCTGGATGCTGTCCGGCAGATTTTCTTTTACCGGCACAAGAAAAAGCTGTCTTGAGCATATGTGGGTCGCTGATATGGAGTTTGCCGTTGCTCCTGAGATCGTGGATAGCAGCCCTCCGAAATCACTGTTTTCTCTGCACAGAAACAGGATCACGCTTCTGATTGAAATATTACTTGATTTGAAACCGAATGTTAATTTCTGCGAGAAAATAAGCCATGTATTTCAAACAAAAACCGCCTACATCACAAACGATGCAGGCGGTTTTCTCGGGGGAGTAAAACGGAAATCAAAAAGTGTTAGTGACAATTTCCGGTACAACCACCCTTGTCCTCGTGACAGGAGTGTGAGCCGCAGCTATGACCATCTTCATGGTCATGATGGTCGCAGTGGGCATTTGGATCAAAAACAAGATTTCCTGCAAGGTAATCCGCAACAACGCTGTCAGCTGCGCCAGAAATGCCGCCAAACAGCTGAATCCCGGCCTGTGCAAGAGCGTTCTGCGCACCGGCACCAATACCGCCGCAGAGAACGACATTTACACCGTTCTGAACAAGGAAGCCCACCAATGCACCATGGCCTTGACCATTGGTAGAAACGATCTCACTGCTCAGAATCTTGCCGGTTTCTGTATCGTAGATTTTGAACTGTGCGGAGTGGCCGAAGTGCTGGTACACCTGACCGTTTTCATAAGGGATTGCGATTTTCATAACTGAGTCTCCTTTTGATTTTTAGCGTTTATCAGAATAGTTGCAAATTTGGATGGCCGCACCATGCTCCATCCGCTGAAAGCCGTGCTTTTCATAGAACGGGACATTCTTTTCGTCCTCTGGCATTCCCTTGATATATAGGTAGTTCTTATATTTTTCTTTGATACGTTCCAGCATCTCTCCGGCAATGCCTTTCCCTTGATAATCAGGACGTACCAGCACATAGTGAATTGTTTTGTTACTTGGTGGTGAACGGAACGGCAGCAACATGCGGCGGTGCCGCTCATCATTTCTGCTCCCGGACGGCTATTTTTTCCGCTGCCGCTGAACACG
>OLRE01003464.1_pt1 | contig 11041 bp, 10 predicted proteins | sample 1672461 | NCBI WGS metagenome assembly OLRE01 (sample SAMEA3136688, study PRJEB25190) | human gut metagenome | biome: human gut; feature: human-associated habitat; material: faeces | place: Austria | collected 2013
CTGACGGAAAATCTGCGGCGCAATCTGCGCACCAGATTTAATCAGCACTTCCTTACATATACTGGCGGGAATTCCTTATCTTCTCTTGCAAAATACCCAGTAATATGATATAATACATAGCTGTTCGGAATGGAGGCACTACACGACATGGAAAATAACAAGGGCATTATAACGAGGTCGTTCAGGGCGGCGTTTCCCTGCACTATACCGATACTTGCGGGGTTCCTGTTTCTGGGAATGGCTTACGGTATCTACATGAACGTTTCCGGGTTCAGCTTTGTTTACCCGATGATAATGGCGGCGGTGATTTTCGGCGGCAGTCTGGAGTTCCTCGCGGCGCAGATGCTGCTTTCGCCGTTCGCGCCGCTCCAGGTGCTGATGGTGTCGCTGATGATACAGGCGCGGCACCTGTTCTACGGAATTTCCATGCTGGACAAGTTCAAGGACATGGGCTGGAAGAAATTCTACCTCATCTACGGCATGTGCGACGAAACGTTCAGCATAAACTGCACCGCTGAGATCCCCGAGGACTGCGACCGCGGCTGGTTCTACTTCTTCGTAACGCTGCTCAACCAGCTCTACTGGGTCGGCGGAGCCACACTGGGAGGTCTGCTCGGGAATCTCATCACCTTCGACACGAAGGGTCTGGATTTCGTGATGACAGCAATGTTCATCGTGATATTCCTGGAGCAGTGGCTCAAGGAGAAGCGCCATTTCAGCGAATGGGCGGGTCTGGCGAGCAGCGCTGCCTGCCTGCTGATATTCGGCAAGGATAACTTCATGATACCCACGATGATATGCATACTGCTGCTTCTCACCGCGTTCAGGAAGCCCGTCGGGCGGAAGGCAGGCGAGGAAAAGTGACCATCGCCGAACAGATAATCACCATCGCGATGTGCACCCTCGGGACGATGGCAGCGCGTTTCCTGCCGTTCCTGGTGTTCCGGCAGGACAAGCCTGCGCCGAAATCCATACAGTACCTCGGGAAGGTGCTCCCCGGCGCAATTTTCGGAATGCTCATCGTCTACTGCCTGCGCAGCGTTTCCGTGACGGAGTATAGCTGGGGTCTTCCTGAGCTTATCGCAGGAGCCGCCACGGTCGGAATTCACCTGTGGAAGCGCAGCATGCTGCTGTCCATCGCCGCCGGGACGGTCATCTACATGCTGCTGGTGCAGTTCGTGTTTGTATAATGTGAACCTCTATGCAGCCCCTTCGTTATATAGTATCTACAAAAATCGCCAGATTGTCGGAAAATGTGCGAAAAACCGCTTGATTTACCATGATTTTTGTGGTATTATTAATTCAAGAAATTTACATCACGGCAGGGCATTTTCTATAAATGTTCAAATGTTCGGCTCGCGGTGTGATATGCAGCGCCGTATGATCCGAATGACACCTGCGCGGCGCAGCAAAATAACAGGGAGGGTTTTCTATGAAATCTATCGGTATGAGGATACTGGTAAGCTGTATCCTTACAGTTGCAATTTCGCTGTTCACGCTTGGCGGATTTGCCTGCATCATGATCTACAACAGTACCGTAAATCTGGTAAACAGCAGCATGACCGCTTCGGCGCAGGTCGCGGCGGAGCGCGCATACTGGGAGATGCGTTCCTATACCAACATTGCAAGGGAGCTTGGCACAATGTCCCAGCTCTCAGACTCGTCGACCAGCGACAGCGAACTCAGCGAAATAGTTCAGCAGATCATTGAGCGTCACGAACTGCAGAAATGCAACATCATCAAGCCTAACGGGGAAAGCTTCGACGGCAACAACTATTCCGACCGCGAGTACTTCCAGAACGCGATGAAAGGAAATGTCACCGTAACCGAGCCTATCGTTTCCAGAGTGACCGGCGAACTGATGATCATAATCGCGGCTCCTATCTGGAAAAACGGCATTACCGACGGCGAAACAGCGGGCTGCATTACCATCGTTCCTGATCCCGAATTCCTCAACGATATCGTGAGAAGCATAAAGGTCAGCGATAACTGCGGAGCCTACATAATCGACAAGAACGGCAACACCATCGCCGACCTCGACAGCGAGATTGTAAAGCGCGGCGAGAACATCGAACAGCTTGCGGCTGCGGACACCTCCGGTCAGGCCGGATACAAGACGCTTGCAAAGGCGCACGAGAGCATGCGTGCAGGCGAATCCGGCGTTGCGCGGTACACGCTCAACGGCGTAAGCAAGTTCCTTTCCTATGCCCCGATCCAGGATTCAAACGGCTGGTCGCTTGCAGTTTACGCTCCCACCGGCGACTTTATGGACTCTACATCCCGCGCTATTGTGATGACCGTGATCCTTCTTATTGCTGCATGCGTCGTTTCAGCGTTCATCTCCGTTTGCCTCGGCAGAAAGATTGGTTCCTCCGTAAGAGCATGCACCGAGCGTATCGAGAAGCTCGCCGTGGGAGACCTCACAAGCCCGGTTCCCGAGGTTCATTCCAAGGACGAGACCGGACGTCTCTCCGAGGCGACAAAGACGGTCGTCAGCAACCTCAACAACATTATCAGCGATATCGGGCGCATTCTCGAGTCAATGTCCACCGGCAACCTGAACGTACATACTGCTGAGAATGAAAAGTTCTATGTCGGCGACTGCCAGAAGCTGCTCCACTATGTCCGCGATATCAACCACAAGCTCAGCGCAACCATGTCCGAGATAAGCACCGCCGCCGACCAGGTTGCGGCAGGCTCCGAACAGGTTTCCTCAGGCGCGCAGGCGCTGTCACAGGGCGCTACCGAACAGGCTTCCTCCGTTGAGGAGCTGGCTGCGACCATCAACGTGGTATCCGAAATGATACACGAAAATTCCAAGGACGCAGAAGATGCAAGCAAATGCACAAAGGAAGCCGCCGAGAAGCTCGGCGACACCTCTGCGAAGATGGAGAACCTCATCAGCGCAATGGAGGAGATCAAGAATTCCTCCGCAGAGACCAAGAACATTATCAAGACCATCGAGGACATCGCGTTCCAGACGAATATACTCGCGCTGAACGCGGCGATAGAAGCCGCGCGTGCGGGTGAAGCCGGAAAGGGCTTCGCGGTCGTGGCTGACGAGGTGCGCAACCTTGCCGCCAAGTCCGGCGAGGCTGCACAGAACACCACGAACATGATCGAAGGCACCGTTTCCGCAATTGAGAACGGCAGCGCCATCGTGAACGAAGCAGCCGCGATGATGACGGCGGTTGTAGAATCCTCTGCAAAGGTCGAGGAGATCAACAACAAGATCTCCGATTCCACAAAGGAGGCTGCGGATTCCATCAAGCAGATCTCCATAGGAATCGATCAGATCTCCAACGTAGTCCAGACGAACTCCGCGACTGCGGAGGAATCCGCTGCGGCTTCCGAGGAGCTTTCGGCGCAGGCTGCAACGATGAAGGGCCTTATAGGGAACTTCACGCTGCGTGATTCTGACGCCTCTGCCAACCTCTGATAGTTCAACAAATTAAGATCCCGCAGCCGTATGGCTGCGGGATTTTTTCATATTACGGTTATCTCCCAGAGTATCAGGGAACCGTCCATGCCGCTCATATCCACGGAGAAGTACTTTACGTTCCCATCGGCGTCGGTGAAGGATATTCCGTTGTTCGGGATATCTCCCAGGAAAACCAGATCCGCTTCCAGCGGGCGCTCCGGCGTAAGCTCGGGCTGCGAGTACAGCTCCTCGGCGGAGAACGTGAAGATCCCGTTCTCGTCGATGTCCTGCATTGCTATCGACAGCAGCCTGAAGTCGCTGACCGTGCTTTCTGCGGAGAATACCACCTTTACGGCTGATTCGCTGACCTCGGTTCCGTCGGTCTGACTGAACGTGTCGTGCTCACCAAGCTCCGGCACGTCCTCGAGGTACTGCGCCTTTACCGGAAGGCTCTCAGCCGTTCCGGTTCCGGGAAGCTCCCCAGTCGGCATGGTTTCCGGAGGCTCCGCGGTATTTACGGGCTCGGTGCTCGGCGGTTCGGCGGTGGCTTCCGCCTGTGCGGAGCTTTCCGGCGTGGACTCCTTCGGCGCAGTTCCGGACTGCTCGGACTGGCTGGTTTGGCTGGTTTGGCTGGACTGGCTCGGCTGGCTCACTGGCGATGTGACGTTCCCGGTGCAGCCTGTCAGCAGAAGCAGCGCAGATAGTATCGCGATTCTTTTTTTCATATATCACCCTCCTTTGGTCTTTCTATTATACCCGCTTTTCCTGAAAAAGTCAATCCTTATTTCAGAACGTCAGAATTTCTGAATTTTTCACATTTAGGTGTTGACATAACCCCTAAAAAAGTGTAAAATAAAAATGTATGCGTTAATTGTATTCCGGGAAGGCTCCCGGGCTTGAAAGGATAGATAAAATGGCATTCTTCGATTATTCACCGGAACTGGTGGAAGCAGGAAAAAAGGCAATGGAGCTGTGCGCTCCGCAGTTTGCCGAGTTCGACCGCATGGCGGAATACAACGGCGAGCGCGTTTTAAAGGCGTTCATCGACAACAGGATAAGCGATATCCACATGAAGGGGACTAACGGCTACGGCTACGGCGACGACGGCAGGGACAAGCTGGACGCGGTCTTCGCGCAGATACTCGGCGCCGAGGACGCCCTGGTGCGCCACAATTTCGTGAACGGCACCCACGCGATAACCACCGCGCTGTTCGGTATCCTCCGCCCCGGGGACGAGCTGCTCTCCGTCACCGGCGACCCCTACGACACCATGCAGGGCGTAATTTCCGGCGATGGGATAGGTTCACTGAAGGATTTCGGCGTTAAGTTCGGCAAGGTAGACCTCCTGCCGGACGGCACCCCGGACTACGACGGCATAAAGCGCCGCGCGGGAACCTGCAGGATGGCTTATATCCAGCGCTCCAGGGGATATTCCCTGCGCCCGTCGCTGAGCATTGAGGTCATCGCGAAGATATGCGAGGCAGTCCGCAGCGTTAATCCGGACTGCGTGATATTCACCGACAACTGCTACGGCGAGCTGGTCGAGGAAAAGGAGCCGGTTTCAGTCGGCGCCGACCTCATCGCGGGCAGTCTTATCAAGAATCTCGGCGGCGGAATCGCGGAGACCGGCGGCTACATCGCGGGCAGGGCAGACCTCGTGGAGCTGTGCGCGTTCAGGCTGACCACTCCGGGCACTGGCAAGGAGGTCGGTGCGAGCCTGAATCAGCTCCGCGGAATGTACCTTGGAATATTCCACGCGCCGGAGGCGGTCTGCGCGGCGCTCAAGACTGCGGCGTTTGCGGCGGCTCTGGCGGAGCTTCTCGGCTTCGAGGCGTTCCCGAAGTACAGCGAGAAGCGCACCGATATCATCGAGGCGCTGAAGCTCGGCGGCGAGAAGCAGCTCATCGCGTTCTGCCAGGGCATTCAGGCCGGCTCCCCGGTGGACAGCTTCGCTTCCCCGGAGCCGTGGGACATGCCGGGCTACGACAGCCAGGTCATAATGGCGGCTGGAGCCTTTACGATGGGCGCTTCCATCGAGCTTTCAGCGGACGCTCCGCTTCGTGAGCCTTTTGCAGTGTGGCTCCAGGGCGGGCTTACGTTCCCAACGGGAAAGGCGGGTATCATGCACGCGGCGCAGTACATGCTGGACAAGGGTCTGGCGCACATCTGACAGCAGTAGGGTTCAACAGGTCGAAAGGACAGTAACATGATAAAGAGCATGACAGGCTTCGGCAGAGGTCATCAGGTACTTAACGGCAGGGATATCACCGTAGAGATACGCGCGGTGAATCACCGGTATTACGAGTTCAGCTCGCGGCTCCCGCGCAGCCTGGGCTACATCGAGGAGAAGCTCAAGAGCCTGCTCCAGGGCAGGATAAACCGCGGCAAGGTGGAGATATCCGTGCTGGTGAACAACGTTGAGGCCGCGGACGAGAAGATAACTATAAATAAGGAAATAGTAAAGGAATACGTTGACGCGCTGCGCTCCGTTAAGGAGGAGTATTCGCTGAACGACGGCCTTTCGCTGTCGGATATCCTGCGTATCCCGGACGCGTTCACCGTAGTAAAGACCGAGACCGACGAGGAGCAGCTCTGGGCTGACGTGAAGTCGGCGGCGGAGGAGGCTCTGGAGCACTTCATCGCGATGCGTGAAGCCGAGGGCGAGCGCATGAAGCGGGACGTAATGTCGCGCCTGGATAAAATCGAGGAGTGGGTCGGCGTAGTCGAAACGCGCTCCCCGCAGATGGTGGAGGACTACCGCAGGCGGCTCTACGACAAGATGTGCGAGGTGCTGAGTTCCACGAACATCGACGAAAACCGCATACTCATGGAGGCGGGGATATTCTCCGAAAAGACCGCCGTGGACGAGGAAACGGTACGCCTGCGCAGCCACATCGCGCAGTTCCGCACAATGCTGGAATCCGGCGAGCCTGTGGGCAGGAAGCTTGACTTCCTGGTGCAGGAGATGAACCGCGAGACCAACACCATAGGCTCCAAGGTGCAGGACATCGAGGTAACGCGCATAGTCGTCGACCAGAAGAGCGAGATAGAAAAGATACGCGAGCAGATTCAGAACATCGAATGATACAGACCCCGGGAGGCTCGGCTTCCCGGGGTTTTCCGTACTATTCAGCGGGTGCGGCGCAAACTTGACAAAAACAGCGCGTTGAGCTATAATAGATTCATATTATAAAAAATGCCGCGTTCTACGGTTGTATCATACGGCTGTATCAAAGGATACGCAATGGGAAAGGAATAAAAAATGCCAGTAAAAATAGCCGACGGACTGCCCGCGCAGTCGATACTTGAAAACGAGCATATATTCATCATGACGGAGCACCGCGCGCTCCACCAGGACATACGTCCGCTGAAGATAGGCATACTGAACCTCATGCCGACCAAGGTCGCGACTGAAACGCAGATACTCCGCAGCCTGTCTAATACTCCGCTGCAAATCGAGGTGACTCTCGTGCAGACCTCAACCTACACCAGCAAGAACACCTCACATGAGCACCTGCTGAACTTCTACAAGACCTTCGACGAGATAAAGGACATGAACTTTGACGGGTTCATAATCACCGGCGCTCCGGTGGAGCACCTTCCGTTTGAGGAGGTCGACTACTGGGAGGAGATTTGCAAAATAATGGACTGGACGAAAACGCATGTGCATTCCACGTTCCACATCTGCTGGGCGGCTCAGGCGGCGCTGTACTACCACTACGGCATTCCGAAGTACCCGCTCCCGGAGAAGCTCTCCGGCGTGTTCAGGCACACTCTGCTCACACCGAAATCAAGACTGTTCCGAGGGTTCGACAGCGAGTTCTGGGCGCCGCATTCACGCCATACCGAGGTTCGCCGCGAGGACATCGAGAAGGTGCCGCAGCTCAAGGTGATGGCGGTTTCCGACGAGGCGGGCGTGTATGCCGTTTGCAGCGAGGACAGCCGCCAGTTCTTCATAACAGGGCATTCCGAGTACGACGCGGACACCCTGGCTCTGGAGTACAAGCGCGACCTTGAAAAGGGTCTGAACCCGAAGATTCCCGCTCACTACTTCCCGGACGACGACCCCGCGAAGCAGCCTGTGCTCAAGTGGAGGGCGCATTCCACGCTCATCTACACCAACTGGCTGAACTACTTCGTTTACCAGACCACTCCGTTTGATATTTCTGAAAAAATATAACAAATATTGTTGCATTTGTCGTATAATTATGTTATAATTCTATTACGGCACACGCCGAAAAATCAAATGAAACGAGGTACACGCTATGTTTGATATCTACGCAGCCCTGAGCGGCGGCATGATCGCGAATCTCCTGCTTACTATACTGGGACTTGTTATTTCAGTTGCGGCGGGGATCCTGCTTTACTGGAAGGTTTTCGGTCCGAAGGCGAAGGATCCGTCCGCGGGCAAATTCATGCAGTACGCGAACGGTCAGCGCTTCCTGCCGCTTTGCATCGTGAAGATAACCTACTACTCCCTGGCGGCGTTCCTTGTGTTTATAGGCATTGCGAAGTGCATCACCACCATCGACGGATTCGGCGCTATATTCAAGTACGTCATCGTTGGAAACGTCGTTCTGCGCATTCTGTTTGAGACCGTTCTCGCGGTGAGAAAGAACGCAGGGATCGATACCGACAACAACACCGCAGACGAGCCGAAGGACAGCCAGTCCGCATTTGAGCCGAAGCTGCCGACTATTCCTTATCAGCAGCCCCAGCAGACTCAGCACCCACAGTATCAGCCGAATGCCCAGGCAGCGCAGCCTGTTCAGAGCGTTCAGCCTGTTCAGCCTGTTCAGCCGGTTCCGGTTCAGCCTGTGAACGCGGTTCCGACTCCTGTTGAGCCTGCGCCTGCTCCTATGCCTGTTCCCGAGCCTGTGCCCGCTCCTATGCCGATTCCCGAGCCTGTGCCCGCTCCCACACCGATTCCCGCACCCGCGCCCCAGCCCGTTCCCGCTCAGCCGAAAGCGAACTCCGCTTCCGCGTTCTGTACATACTGCGGAAACGCAGTGAAGCCCGGCGCGAAGTTCTGCCCGTTCTGCGGGAAGCCTCTAGTTTAAATGAATCACGGCGGTTCCGATGAGCCGCCGTTTTTATTTCCGGTTCGCTTGACAAGCCGGGTCGGAGGGGGTATAATAGAAACATCAATTCACTGAGAGGAAATTATGACCGAGATAACAGTAACCAAAAACGACGCCGGGCAGCGCGCCGACAGATTCCTCACCAAAGCCTACCCGAACCTGTCGCTGCCGCTTATCTGCAAGCTGATGCGAAAGAAGCGGATAAAGCTCAACGGAGCCAGAACCGAACCGAACGTGAAGCTCAGCGAGGGGGACGTGTTCCGGTTTTACCTGAGCGACGAGCTGCTTGACACCGGAGGCAGGGAAAAGACCGCGGATTTCCGGGAGGTCCCGCCGGAGATAGACGTGATATACGAGGACGAAAATATACTTCTGTGCGACAAGCCGGTCGGAATGGTGGTACACGAGGACAACGACAACACCTCCGACACGCTGATAAACCGCATAAAATGCTGCCTCTGGAAGCAGGGGGAGTACGACCCGGATAGCGAGCAGAGCTTTGTTCCGGCGCTGTGCAACCGTATCGACCGCAACACCGGCGGGATAGTCATAGCCGCGAAGAACGCGGAGTCGCTGCGGGTGCTCAACCAGAAAATACGCGACAGGGAGCTTGTCAAGCTGTACCTCTGCGTTGTGCAGGGGGAGCTTCCGAAGCGCGCCGACACGCTGACCGCCTACCTCGAGAAGCTGTCAGACGAGAACCGCGTGATCGTCTCCGACCGCAAGACCACGCAGAACCGCACGATACTCACGAAGTACCGCGTGCTCGAGACCCGGGGCGGGAACTCGCTGCTGGAGGTCGACCTGCTGACCGGGCGGACTCACCAGATACGCGCGCATTTCGCGCATGTGGGGCATCCGCTCCTCGGCGACGGGAAGTACGGCAGCAACAAGCTCAACAAGGCGCTCGGCTACGACGTGCAGGCGCTGTACTCCTACAAGCTGCGGTTCGAGTTCACCACTCCGGCGGGCTGCCTGGAGTACCTGAACCACCGGGAATTCTCCGTGGCGGATATGAACTCGATCTGGTTCGTGAAGAAGTTCCACGGCTCCGATTGACCGTTTTTGCGGGTGATTTGGTTTGCTGTTTCGGCGAAATGCACAAAAAAACTTGGCATTTTTTTAAGAAAGTCTGCAATTTATTTTCCTCAAACATCTTGATAAAATTACAGATTTTTAGTATAATAAATATGTAATGATATACCCGTCTGGGTGTGTCTGCTGCTTCGCCAGTCGGAGCAAATAATTATTTCTCAGGAGGAATATTCCAATGGCAGATGTTAAAGTTGCAATTAACGGCTTTGGCCGTATCGGACGCCTCGCGTTCAGACAGATGTTCGGTGCTAAGGGCTACGATGTAGTAGCTATCAACGACCTGACCAAGCCCTCTATGCTTGCTCAGCTCCTCAAGTACGATACCGCTCAGGGCGGCTACTGCGGCAAGATCGGTGAGAATCTTCACACCGTTACCGCTGATGATGAGAAGGGTACCATCACTGTTGACGGCAAGACCCTGACCATCTACGCTGAGAAGGACGCTAAGGATCTTCCTTGGGGCAAGATCGGCGTTGACGTTGTTCTCGAGTGCACAGGTTTCTACTGCTCCAAGGACAAGTCCCAGGCTCACATCGACGCAGGCGCTAAGAAGGTAGTTATCTCCGCTCCGGCAGGCAACGACCTCAAGACCATCGTTTTCTCCGTTAACGAGAAGACCCTGTCCGCTGACGACAAGATCATTTCCGCTGCTTCCTGCACCACTAACTGCCTCGCTCCTATGGCTAAGGCACTGAACGATTATGCTCCTATCCAGTCCGGTATCATGAGCACGATCCACGCTTACACCGGCGACCAGATGATCCTCGATGGTCCTCACAGAAAGGGCGACCTGAGAAGAGCAAGAGCTGGCGCAGCTAACATCGTTCCGAACTCCACCGGTGCTGCTAAGGCAATCGGTCTGGTTATCCCCGAGCTCAACGGCAAGCTCATCGGTTCTGCACAGCGTGTTCCTGTTCCCACAGGTTCCACCACTATCCTTACCGCTGTTGTTAAGGGCGCAGACGTTACCAAGGAAGGCATCAACGCTGCTATGAAGGCTGCTGCTTCCGAGTCCTTCGGCTACAACGAGGATCAGATCGTTTCTTCCGATGTTATCGGTATGAGATTCGGCTCCCTGTTCGACGCTACACAGACAATGGTAGCTAAGATCGCTGACGATCTCTATGAGGTTCAGGTTGTTTCTTGGTATGATAACGAGAACTCCTACACCTCTCAGATGGTTAGAACCATCAAGTACTTCGCAGAGCTCAAGTAATTTCTGCTCTTTAAGTGCATAGAATCTCCCCTCGGGTGACCGGGGGGAGCTTTTTTTGTGGTGGATTATGGGGAGTGGGGTGGCGATAAACTATAATTTAGATGTGTAGTGTGCTTCCGAAACAGTCCACCGGACTGTTTCGGAGGACAGGCTCAACAAAGACAATGTGTTGCTGTGGGGGAAAACTCTTGTTTTCCCCCACACCCCTTTAGCGCTTTTTACGTTTAA
>OLRE01003472.1_pt1 | contig 11020 bp, 10 predicted proteins | sample 1672461 | NCBI WGS metagenome assembly OLRE01 (sample SAMEA3136688, study PRJEB25190) | human gut metagenome | biome: human gut; feature: human-associated habitat; material: faeces | place: Austria | collected 2013
TCGTGATGATGGAAATGGCTGATGTGGACAGTTCTATTTCATAGATTTCACGCATTTCCTCTTCAATGTCGGACACGCTCATTCCTTTGGCATATAGGGAGATAAGTTTTTCTATGGAAAACCCACGACCCTCGTGTTTGGGAACAACTATGGACTCGAATTCACCGTTACGGTCATGGAGAATAGGTATGACCGCTTCATCGTGTTCAGTTTGGATTTTCTTGGGGTAGCTGCCGTTAGGGGAATTACCGCTGTTATGACCGGAAACCGAATTCTTCTCATAACCCAGATGCACATCCATCTCACCTTCAAGCATTTTCTCCAATACCTGCGCGTGTAGTTGTTTCAGAAACTTGCTGACATCAGCTTCTGTCTTGAACTGGTTAAGGAACTTCTTACTTAATACCTCACTGCATGATTCTTCTCTTTCATAATCTTCTTCATTTTGCAAAGCTATTAAATAAAAAATACGGAACCCAATACTGAATCCCGTATTTTACATTTACACAAAATATTTTATAGTGCCTAAATCGTATTAAATGAGGTTATTTTTCGATGCCAACTAGTTCTACTTCGAAAATCAAAGTAGAGAAAGGTTTAATCTGACCGGCTTCACGTGCACCATAAGCTAGCTCTTGAGGGATGTAAAGTTCCCATTTAGATCCTACTGGCATCATTGTTAGCGCTTCAGTCCATCCTTTGATTACCTGATTAGCACGGAAAGTAGTCGGTTCTTTACGATCATATGAACTGTCGAACTGAGTTCCATCAATCAAAGTACCTTTATAGTTTACTTTTACTTTAGAAGAATCGGTAGGAATAGCGCCGTTACCTTCTTTAATTATCTTATATTGTAAGCCGCTTGATGTAGTTTTAACACCCTCTTTCTTTGCATTTTCAGCTAGGAATTTTTCACCGGCAGCTTTATTTTCAGCGAACTGGGCTTCAGTAGCTTTTGCTTTGATTGCTTCTGCCTTAGACTGAACGTAAGCGTTGGCTTCTTCCATAGTAACATTCATGCCTTTTTTCTGCAAAGCAGCCATGAAACCTGCCAGAAAGTTTTCTTTACTTAAACTTTGAGTAGAGTCATTTCCGAAAATACGTTGGCTCATCATATCGAACATACGTCCACCAACTTGTTGACCAATCTGAAGACCTGCCATATAAGCAACGTCTTTAGGGCTAGTCTTGCTGGTACCTTCTTTAACACCTCTGATGAAGTCGGACATATAGGCTGTATCAACGCCTAGTTGTTGGCTCATATACATATCCAGACCTTGCGTGTTGGTGATACCCATCATGTAAGAAAGTGAGTCTACGTCATTCTTCATGTTTGCTTTCGGTGCTTGAGCTGTACAAGAAGCCAAGCTGGCTGCAGCAGCGATTGCTACAAAAAAACTAATTTTTTTCATTTGCCTTAAATGCTTTAATAATTATAATACTTCGATTAATTCTACTTCAAAAATCAATGTGCTGTGAGGAGGAATCATTTCTCCTGCTTGTTGTGCTCCATAGGCTAGTTCTGAAGGAATGAAAAGTTTCCATTTAGCACCTTCAGTCATCAGTTGGAGTGCTTCCACCCATCCTTTGATTACTTGGTTCACACCAAAGATAGCCGGCTCGCCGCGTTTGATAGAGCTGTCAAACAAAGTCCCATCAATCAAGGTACCTTCATAATGGCATTTTACACGGTCGGTTGCACTCGGTTTTTTTCCGTTACCTTCTGTAATCACTTCGTACTGTAAGCCACTGGGAAGTGTCACGACTCCCGGTCTTTTTGCGTTTTCCTCCAAAAATGATTTTCCCTTTTCAATATTCTCTGCATTCAATTTGGTTTCCAGCTCTTCAAAGTACTTGTTTACGATTTCACGTGCTTCGTTGTGGCTGATAGCCGTTTCTTTTCTATCTAATACGTCTTTGATTGCTTGAGCAAAGTCTTCAACATTAATACTTTGAGCACCCATGCTCAATAAATTCTGGCCAATACCAAGGCCGATGGCGTAACTGAATTTATCCATAACTATTTATTTTATAAGATGTTTTATACAAAACGCACAAAGGTAGGTGTTTTATTTGAATGAATCTGTTTTTAACAATTTAATTTTTCTTATTTTTGTGTGTTTAGTTAAAAGAGGAGGACTAGAAATGAAGAATTTAGTAGTTTTAACAGGTGCTGGAATGAGTGCTGAAAGCGGTATCAGTACATTTCGTGATGCAGGTGGTTTATGGGATCAGTATCCGGTGGAGCAAGTGGCTACTCCAGAAGGGTATGCGGCAAACCCTAAATTGGTGATTGATTTTTATAATGAGCGTCGTAAACAGTTGTTTGCTGTAAAGCCTAACCAGGGGCATGAACTGGTCTCTGAGATGGAAAAATTCTTTAATGTGACTGTAATTACTCAAAATATTGATAATTTGCATGAGCGTGCTGGAAGTTCGCATATTATTCATTTACATGGCGAACTGACCAAAGTGACATCTAGTTGGGAACCTAATAATCCAGCTTATATTAAAGAATTAAAGCCGGAAGAATATGAGATACATTTGGGAGACTTGGCCGGAGACGGTTCTCAGTTTCGTCCATTCATTGTATGGTTTGGTGAATCTGTTCCTATGATTGAAACTGCAATTGAATATGCTGAAACAGCTGATATCTTTTTAATTATAGGAACTTCGCTTAATGTATATCCCGCTGCCGGTTTGTTGAATTATGTGCCTGCCAACACTCCTGTTTATTTAATAGATCCTAAGCAGGTGCCCATTGCATCGGGGCGTAAAGTGCATGTAATTCAGAAAGGTGCGTCCGAAGGAATGGAAGAGTTAAAAAAAATATTAGTGAGATAGTTTGCAAGTAAACAATTTCATTGTATATTTGTTATGTATTTAAAGAACATTTAAAACATAAAACAGAGACAATTATGAAAAAGTACGTTTGCACAGTATGTGGTTGGGTTTATGACCCGGCAGAAGGAGATCCTGAAGGTGGAATAGCTCCGGGAACAGCATTTGAAGATATTCCAGATGATTGGGTTTGCCCTCTTTGCGGAGTAGGTAAAGATGATTTCGAAGTTCAAGAAGATTGATCCCATCTTATAACCGGATATCATATAAAGCGGAGGAGTTTCTTCTGTATGATATATCAGATAGCGCGATTAATTATTTAGTTGCGCTATTTATTTTACATTATTATAAATGGTTAATCTTTTAAAAAAAGAGCGTAACCTATAACAGGTTGCGCTCTTTATGGTATAAATAAAGAATGTTCTTATTTCTTTTCTTGTTTTTCAGGACGAGGCAGTAATACTTTGTGAGAGAGTTTAAATTTACCTGTTTTGGGGTCAATATCAAGTAATTTCACTTCTATTTCGTCCCCTTCTTTTAAACCGGCCTCTTCTATTGTTTCAAGACGTTTCCAGTCAATTTCAGAGATATGCAACAATCCGTCTTTTCCAGGCAAGAATTCTACGAACACACCATATGGCATTACTGAACGGACTTTACCTACATAGACTTCACCGACTTCGGGAACAGCAACGATACCCTTGATAATGCGCATAGCATCGTCAATACATTTCTTGTTTGTTCCCGCAATTTCAATACGGCCTACCCCATCAGTTTCTTCAATCGTGATGGTTGCTCCAGTCTCTTCCTGCATACCTTGGATAATCTTTCCGCCCGGACCGATGATAGCCCCAATGAACTCTTTAGGAATAGTCATCGTTTCAATACGAGGAGCATGCGGTTTCAAATCTTTACGAGGCTCGGCGATACATTCGGTTAACTTGTTAAGAATATGTTCGCGGCCTTCTTTTGCTTGCAGTAACGCTTTTTCCAAGATTTCGAATGACAGGCCATCTACCTTGATGTCCATCTGTGTAGCAGTGATACCATCACGAGTACCTGTAACCTTAAAGTCCATATCACCCAAGTGATCCTCATCGCCAAGAATATCAGATAATACGGCATATTTTTCTTCACCTGCATTCTTAATCAAGCCCATGGCAATACCTGAAACTGGTTTTTTCATGGCAACACCGGCATCCATTAATGCAAGGGTTCCTGCACAGACAGTAGCCATTGAAGAAGAACCATTTGATTCCATGATATCAGATACTACACGTACTGTGTACGGGTATCCTGCAGGAATTTGTCCTTTTAAAGCACGCCATGCCAAGTGCCCGTGCCCGATTTCACGACGACCTACACCACGTTGTGCTTTTGCTTCACCAGTAGAATAAGGAGGGAAGTTGTAGTGTAACAAGAATCGTTCTCTGTGTTGATCCAGAACATCGTCTACAATTTTCTCATCTAGTTTGGTACCTAATGTGACAGAAGTTAAAGACTGAGTTTCACCACGGGTGAAGATGGCAGAACCATGAGGACCGGGCAGATAACCTACTTCGCACCAGATAGGGCGAATTTCAGTCGTCTTACGTCCGTCCAGACGCTTGCCTTCATCAAGAATACAACGACGCATAGCTTCCTTTTCCACATCGTGGTAGTAACGGTCGATTAATGTACCTTTTTCTTCCAGTTCTTCTTCTGTATATTGAGTTTTGAATTCATCGCGGATGGCGTCAAAAGCATCCTGACGTTCATGCTTGTTTCTGTTTCCTGAAGCAGCGATGGCGTATGCTTTATCGTAACAAGTTTCGCGTACAGCTTTGCGCAAATCTTCATCGTTTTCTTCGTGGCAATATTCACGTTTTACTGTAGAACCGACCTCTTCCATCAGCTCCATCTGCGCTTTGCAATGAACTTTGATTGCTTCGTGAGCAGCCTTCATAGCAGCCAGTAAGTCTTGTTCGCTGACTTCCTGCATTTCGCCTTCTACCATCATGATGTTGTCATATGTGGCAGCAACCATCAGATCCATATCAGCTTTCCCAAGTTGTTCGAAAGTGGGGTTGATAACGAACTGACCATCGATACGTGCTACACGTACTTCAGAAATCGGTCCGCCGAAAGGAATGTCGGAAACAGCTAATGCTGCTGAAGCGGCCAATCCTGCCAATGCATCAGGCATATCTATTCCATCAGCTGAGAAAAGAACAATGTTTACGTAAACCTCTGCATGGAAATTATCGGGAAATAAAGGACGCAATGCGCGGTCTACCAGTCGGCAAGTCAGGATTTCATAATCCGAAGCTTTGCCTTCTCTTTTGGTAAAGCCACCGGGAAAACGTCCGAATGCTGAATATTTTTCTTTGTACTCTACCTGGAGGGGCATAAAATCTGTACCGGGAACTGCATCTTTTGCTGCACAAACAGTAGCTAGCAACATGGTGTTACCCATGCGGAGCATTACAGAACCGTCTGCCTGTTTTGCCAGCTTTCCCGTTTCGAGTGTGATGGTTCTACCATCAGGAAGCTCGATCGTCTTAACAATAGGATTGATCATAAAAAATGTTTTAATATATTTTTCGTCTAAAATTCGTGCAAAGATAGGCATTTATTCTTCTAATTTGGTGAGAATGAGATAAAAAGTTACTATGATTACTGTTTTTTTTCATTTTAATGTGTAAGAAGGTGGATAAATGCTTTGACAAACCACGAAAAGACGTATCTTTGCATTCAAAATTATTAAGAGAACACACATTTATATTAATTTTAGCGATGAAAAAGAATGTATATTTTTTGCTCGCACTTCTGTTGATAGGGTTGAGCGCCTGCGACAATGAACCGAAGTTCAAAGTTCAAGGTGAAATTAATGGTGCTGAAGATAAGATGCTTTATTTGGAAGCGTCGGGATTGGATGGCATAGTAGCGCTTGATTCGACAAAATTGGGCAGTAGCGGAAGTTTTAGTTTTGCGCAGAAGCGTCCGGAATCTCCTGAATTCTATCGTTTGCGTTTGGATAATAAAGTGATAAACTTTGCTGTAGACTCTACGGAAACTGTATCAGTTAAGGCTGAGATAAATGATTTTGCGACTGCCTATCGTATTGAAGGTTCGGAAAACAATTTGAAAATTAAGGAATTGGTGTTGCTACAAGCTGATTTGCAGAAGAATGTGGACAAACTCGGCCAGAATCGTAATATCCCTGCGGGTATCGCACAAGACAGTCTTTTGGCTATGGTAAACAATTACAAGAATAAAGTGAAACGAGAATATATCTTTGCGGCTCCAAATATGCCATACGCTTATTTCGCTTTATTCCAGTCGTTGAATGGGTATATGATTTTTGATCCTTTGACAAATAAGGAGGATGTGAAGTGTTTCGCTGCGGTGGCTACGAGTCTGAATAATGCTTATCCACATGCAGACCGTTCACGTAACCTGTATAATATGGTTATAAAAGGAATGAAGAATACCCGTACTCCCCGTCAGCAAACCATGGAAATCCCTGAAGATAAAATCAAAGAAGCTAGCATTATTGATATTCAGCTGAAGGATTTGAAAGGCAATACACGCAGTCTGACCGATTTGAAGGGTAAAGTGGTGCTGATCGATTTTACTGTATATAACAATGCAATGTCTGCTGCGCATAATTTGGCGTTACGTGAACTTTATAATAAGTATGCTTCTCAAGGGTTCGAGATTTACCAGATTTCACTGGATGGTGATGAACACTTTTGGAAAACATCTGCAGATAATCTGCCTTGGGTCTGTGTACGTGATGCTAATGGTGTTTATTCTTCATACATTTCATTATATAACGTAACTAATCTGCCTTCGATATTTTTGGTAAATCGTAATAATGAATTGAGTGCTCGTGGTGAGAATATTAAAGATTTGGATGAAGCCATTAAAAAACTCTTGTAAAAAGCTAATTATGAGTTGAATTTGTTTAAACATGTTACATAGCATCCTTATAAACTTGACTCGTATTAGATAAAAGTCTATCTTTGCAGTACTTGAAATACCAAAGAGGGTTCCGACATTTCCATGTCGGAATTCTTTTTGTTTTTATAGGTATAACTGGAACAATAAATAATTATATAATTTAAAAGGAGGAAAACATTATGGCTTATATGTCAGAAGAAGGTTACAAGCAACTGATTGAGGAACTGAAATATCTGGAATCAGTAGAACGTCCCAAAATTGTGTCGGCTATTGCCGAAGCGCGTGATAAGGGGGACTTGTCAGAAAATGCCGAATATGATGCTGCCAAAGAGGCGCAAGGTCTGTTGGAGATGAAGATCAGCCAGCTGAAATCAACTATTGGTGATGCTAAAATTATTGATACTTCAAAAATGAACGCAGATACAGTGCAAATTTTGACGAAAGTAGAATTGAAGAATGTCAAGACTGGAATGAAGATGGTTTATACTATCGTAGCCGAAAGCGAGGCGAATTTAAAATTGGGCAAGATTTCGGTAAATACTCCGATAGCACAGGGTTTGTTAGGAAAAAAAGTGGGTGATGTGGCTGAAATCACTATTCCGCAGGGTAAAATCAGCTTAGAAGTTGTGAATATTTCATTTTAATATTATAAGGCAGGTCCGCTATGCGGGGCTGCCTTATTTAATACTTATAGATATGGCAACAATATTTAGTAGAATTATTACAGGTGAGATTCCTAGCTACAAAGTGGCTGAAAATGATCAGTTCTATGCTTTTTTGGATATCAATCCGTTAACCAAAGGGCATACGTTGGTTGTTCCGAAATGTGAGGTGGACTATATCTTTGATTTGGAGGACAATGAACTGGCTGCTATGCATGTTTTTGCAAAGAGCGTGGCACTTGCCATTCAAAAAGTTTTTCCGTGTAAGAAAGTAGGTGAGGCGGTAATCGGATTAGAGGTCCCTCATGCACATATTCATCTGATTCCTATTCAGAAAGAGTCGGATATGATTTTTTCTAATCCGAAGTTGAAACTGACAAATGAAGAATTTGTGGAGGTGGCGACAGCAATCAATCAAGCCTGGGAAGGTGGTGACAAGTAATCTTTTTCTTTCTTAGTAAATATAAAGAGCGGGAAACGGATATTCTGTTTCCCGCTTTCCTTTATGATTAAACTCCGGTCACCTGTCTTTATACAAACTGATCTCCTAGCTTGATTTGTACGTCATTCACGAATTTTCGGATAGCGCTTTCGTCATCTTTTTTGCAAATGAGTAATACATTGTCTCTTGCGGCTACTAAATAACCTTCTAGATCCTGTATTACGGCTAATTTCCCTTCTGGCACTACTATTACATTATTATAGCTGTTATATAATAAGGAGTTTCCGTTTACTACAACGTTACCTTCTTGGTCCTTGGATGATATATCATACAGGGAGCCCCATGTACCTAAATCTGCCCATCCGAAGTCGCACAATTGGACGAAAACATTGTTGGCCTTCTCCATGATTCCATAGTCAATGGAGATATTGGGACAGGAAGCGAAATCTTCTTCTCCGTTAGTCAGTTTGGTACAAACTTCGGGCATAATCTCATTGAAGGCTTCTAAAATTGTATTGATATTCCATAAGAAGATCCCTGAGTTCCAATAGAATTCTCCACTTTCTACGAATACTTTGGCAAATTCCAGTTGGGGCTTTTCAATGAATGTTTTTACTTTAAAGAAGTCTCCTTGTTTTTCTTCCTCAATCTGAATATAGCCATAACCGGTTTCCGGTCTGTTAGGTTTGATGCCTAATGTTAGTAATTGAGGAGAGTTTGAAACAAATTCCAGTCCTTTCAAAATTGCAGCTTTAAATTCATCTTCTTTTAAAATCAGATGGTCGGACGGTGCGACAATGACATTGGCATTTGGATTGAATTTTTTTATGTGATAGGAAGCCCAAGCTATACATGGAGCAGTGCTTCTGCGAGTGGGTTCCAATAAAATTTGTGATTTGTCCAATTCTGGGAGTTGTTCTTGGACCAGTTCTTTATACAGCACGTTGGTTGTAATAAAGATGTTTTCTATAGGGACTATTTTTTTATAACGATCAAACGTTTGTTGTATTAGAGAACGTCCAGTCCCGAAGAAATCAAGGAATTGTTTAGGAAGGTTTTTGCGGCTATATGGCCAAAACCGACTACCTATACCTCCCCCCATGATGACACAATAATTATTGCTGTTTGTCATGATATAAAATCGTTTTAAAGTTTCCGCTAATATAGGGCTTATTTTTAGAAAACCATTGTCCGTTATCCCATAAATCGTAGTATATTTATCTTTTTTTGAAAAAAAGTGCCGAAAAGTTTGCAGATATGAAAAAAAACAGTACCTTTGCAACCGCAATCGAGAAACAAATAAGGTTTTAAAAGATGCCCAGATGGCGGAATCGGTAGACGCGCTGGTCTCAAACACCAGTGGATTCACTTCCATCCCGGTTCGACCCCGGGTCTGGGTACTGAGGCGGAGAAAGTTGAAAAACTCTCTCCGCTTTTCTTTTCTACTCCCCGTAACTCGTTGGTTTGCTGATAGATTAAGTCAAGCACTTTGTTGTAAGAATTGGTTCGATATGTTTTTCCGTCAAATTCGATTTTTTCGGGAAACATCGAACTTATTAGCTTAATCTTCACCCCTACAGACGCATTTCTTATATAGCTATCTATATTGTTTATCAGATTGATAGAGTAGTTTAGTTTTGCTTCGATATTACTACGGTTAGGGTTCTCACGCATTTCAACTTGTTGTTGTATGGTTGAGGCTTCTTTGGTGTATCTCTCCAACATTCTGTTATATTCTTCTTTGGTTAAATCTCCGTCCAGGTATTTATCCTCAATGCTGTTGATGCGTTTTTGGACGGTAGAAAGTTCATTTTGCAGTGCTGCTACTTCTTTTTTACTTTCTCCTTTGCGTTCACTTTGCAAATCCTTTAGAATTTCGTTATACAAGTCCAATACCGTTTTATTAGGCTTTAATTGGGCTGTGTATCGAGCGAACTCTTCGTTTACGTTTTCTGCTCTCATCCTTATATGTTTTTGATTGTTACAACAAAAGTAGTAGGTGTATTTGCCGCCATTGCCCGAACTTGTCGCACCAGTTAAGGCACAACCACATACGGGGCAGATTAAAAACTTCCGCAAATACAAATCGGGATTTATGGCTTTGGATAGTTTGGGTGTTTTCTTTCTTTTACCGTCCAAAATCTCTTGAACTTTATAGAATGTTTCTTCGTCTATAATTGCTTCATGTTCACCGTTTACATAATATTCGGGTTCTCCTTTGTATGCTGGCACACGTATTTTGCCAATGTAGAATTTATTACGCAACATTTCAAGAAATGAACTTTCAGGTATATTATATCCTTTTCTTGCAAATTTCCTACGGATATAGCAAGGTGTTTCAATATCTTTAGCCACTTCTTTAAACATGGCTTGTATAAATGGTGCTGTATTGGTATCTATTTCTACATGGGTTTCATGTTTGCTAATACGTACATTCTTATATCCTTCTTGGTGTTTTATTAGCACATTTTCCTTTTGCCAATGTTCCATGAATACCGTCCATTGTGTCTTTTGACCTTTTGATGTTGTCGCATTGTGCCTGTATTCCAATAATAGGGGCCAGGTGTCTGAATTGAAGTCTAAAGGTGCTTCAATTGCATTTGGTTCAACTCCCGATTTAAGTAATTCTTTTAGGTTCTCACTGGCACTGATAATGTCTCGTGAATATCTATCCCACTGCAAGAATAGTAATTTGTTTACTCTACTTTTGTTTTTACGTATATAATTCATTATTCCTTGTATGACAGGACGCTTTTCAAATGTTTTAGCACTCTCATCCTCTCTGTATGGGATATTGTCAATGATATTATATCCCATTTGGTTACAATACTTCCGTAGACGTTCTTCTTGTACGTCTAAGCTGGCTCCTAATGTTTGTTCATTTGAACTTACTCTATAATATATTATTACATTTGCATTCATAATTCTTGTTTTTTAGTTAATGCTATTTTTTCATTCTCTATCTGCAATTTTGCTAATTGTACCTTGCAGATTTACATACCTCATTTTTATGTAATTTGACATATTCTACTTTTAGCAAGATATTACTTTACAGTTGTTAACTCTTTTAAAGTGTCCGTATCTTCATTCCGATTGCTAAAAATTGTTTTCCTATTTTCCATCCGATAAC
>OLRE01003474.1_pt1 | contig 11018 bp, 16 predicted proteins | sample 1672461 | NCBI WGS metagenome assembly OLRE01 (sample SAMEA3136688, study PRJEB25190) | human gut metagenome | biome: human gut; feature: human-associated habitat; material: faeces | place: Austria | collected 2013
TCACCAACGGCCCCGACGGCCTGACGAGCCGCCCGATGGTCTACGCCGGCGGCGACGCCGTCACCGGTGCCGCCACCGTCATTCTGGCCATGGGTGCCGGTAAAGAGGCCGCAAGAGCGATTGATGCGGCCATCAAGGCGAAGGAACAGTAACAGTAAAAACTTCCCCTGCACTTTCACACAAGCGGCAGGGGAAGTTTTTTCATGGAGAAAAGAAATGGAACAAAAACATATGTCGGGAAAAGCGGCCCTGAAAATCGTGGTCGGCTCCATTCTGGCGGCCTATGGCCTTACATTGGCGGTATATGCAGGTTTTGGCGGCGCAACGCTGGCTATCTTTTGGCAGGGGGTGGCAAACCTGACAGGGCTTACGATTGGCGGCGCGTCGCTTGCGGTAGCGGTGGTCATGCTCGCGTTTGTGTTCTTCTATGACCGCCGTCAAATCCATATCGGTACAGTGATTTATCAGCTGTTTTACAGTGGCTTTGTAGAAATTTTTAGTCGATTACACGTATACAGCCAGAGTCGAATCCTCAACTTTATCATTATGTGTGCGGGAATTGTTGTGTTTTCATTTGGTACGGGGCTCTATTCGTCTGCAAATCTGGGGCGTGGCTCCTACGAAGCCTTGACATTTGCGCTGGCAGAGAAGAACGGCTGGCCAGTGAAATACGTCCGCATGGTGCTGGATGTGCTTATGGTTGTGCTTGGTGTGCTTTGCGGCGGACGTTTTGGTGTGTGTACGATTGCCACAATTATAATAGCAGGGCCTATCATCCAGTGGACGGTGCAAAAGTTTTGAAAGGTAAAATATTTGTGTCATACCCAGTCTCTTTCCCATAAAATGGTGTAGTAATGGTGTAGTACCCGGCACGCTGCAAAAACCAGCCAATAAAATCCCACGCACCCTCATGCACCTTTGTGCAGAATGCCCACAGATTCCTTGCAAAGTGAAACAAAATAGTGTATTTCGTTTCAAATAAAAAATGTGGTTGATTTGCTTCGCTATCAAAGATATAATTACGGTAGAGTGTGATTTAAAGACAGATATTAAGATTCAATATGATGTTCGCTTTGATGCGATTGTGCCGACAGCAGTGCATGATGCGGCTTCGCAATATGTGATTCGTCTTATTATCAATGCGGAAGCACAGACTGCGCTCAATCCGGGATATCCGCTGACAAAACGTGCAATCTATTATTGCAGTAGAATGATTTCTACCCAGCACGGGTCGATATTCAAAAAGTCGGAGTACGGAAAAATCCGAAAAGTGTATTCTATATGGGTATGCACAAAGCCGTCTGACAAATTTCAAAATACGCTCACACGGTATTCAATTCGTCCAGAACAGTTGATTGGAAATGCAACTGAGAAATCAGAAAACTATGATCTAATGAGCGTGGTAACGATTTGTCTGGGAAAACCTGATTCTGAAAACTATACAGGCACTCTAAAATTTTTGGATGTGCTGCTTTCTTCGTCAAGAGCAGCTACGGAGAAAAAGAAAATTCTCGAAGAAGAGTTTGGCGTTGCAATGAGCGAAGAATTGGAAGAGGTGCTTATTATGTGCAACCTTAGTCAGGGCGTCAAGGCCGAAGGCAGAAAAGAGGGCATCAGCATCGGTGAGATTGGGATGCTCGTTCAGCTTGTTCGAGACGGTGATTTGAAGCCAGAGCGTGCAGCCGAAAAAGCAAAAATGACAGTCGAAGAGTTCAAAAAAATAATGGAAAACTACCCACTGCAGACCGTATAAAACAAAAATCATATAGAATCCCACCATAGATTCAATGATTTTGTAGCGCGCTTGTATGGGGTTTAAGAGGCCGTGAGTTCGACTCTCGCCACTCGGACCAAAGATGGCTGTCAAGATCAGCAGGAGCGTCAAATCCGAAAGGATTTGGCGTTTTTTGTTTTTTACGGCTTCAAACGCGGCAGCGCCTGTTCCAGGCCGTTGGCGATGGAGCGCTTGCGGCGTATGTCCAGATGGCCGTAGATATTTGCGGTCATCTTGATGTCCGAGTGTCCCAGCCACTCTTGCACGTCCTTCAGACCGTAGCCCTCCGACAGCAACATGCTGGCGCAGGTGTGGCGCAGGTCGTGAAAACGAATATGGGGCAGGTCGTACTTCTTCAGCAGCTTGTGGAAGGTGTGGCTTACATAATCGGGGGAATAGGGATGCCCGTCCTCCCAGGTGAACACGTAGTCGTTGTCTATGTAGTCCTTGCCGAAGTGGTTGCGGTAGTATTGCTCCTGTTGAAGCAAGATTTTGAACAGCCTAACCGCATCGTCTGTCAGGGGAAAGCTGCGGAAGCTGGATGCGTTCTTCGTCTTGTTCTTCTCCACGACCTTCGTGACCCGGGCCACGGTGTGTCGTATGGTCAGCGTTTGCATCGCAAAGTTGATGCTGTCCCATTTCAGACCCAGCACCTCGCTGCGGCGTAGACCGTACAGCGCAGTGACATAGATGATAGGGTAGAGGCGCTCGTTTTTGACGGCGGTCAGCAGGTCTCGCATCTGCGCTTCGGTGTAGAACGTGCCGGTAAACTGTGCAGCGTGCGGCATGACGACCAAATCGGCAGGGTTTGTCTGGATCAGACCGTCCCTCTGCGCCAATTTGAGCGTCTGATTGAGCACGTTCTTGTGCTGACGCAAGCTGACCGCGGATAGGCCGCCGTGGCCGTCAGAGCGCCCGAATTTAGCCTTTACGTTGATGTAGGTCTGCAGCGTCTCGCCGTCAACATCGCACAGCCGGATTTGCAGATCATCGAAGTAGGGGAGGATGTGCGCTCGGGCCTGAACCTCGTAGCCCTGATAGGTGACCTCGTCCACACGATGCCGGACGTCCTCGAGCCAGCGACGCACAGCGTCACTGAAAAGCATATCAGGAGGAACTTCCTGTTCAGGCTTTTCGCCGAGCATATCAAGCATGAGCTGCCTGGCCTTGCCCTCGTTTCCTGTTACTGACAGACCTGTGGAGACCCAGGTCTGATTTTTTTTGCCATCTGTCGTATGCGTGAGCACAACATAATATTTGTTGTTTTTTACGCGCAAGCTGGCTGTCATGAGAAGGGCCTCCCAAAGCATTGTGGCATAAGACTGCACCTCCAAGATTCGACTGTCGGGACGGGGCGTTTTCCTCGTCCGTAAAACCAGTATACTACAATCGTTACGATTTCAAAAATGTACGAATGGAACCAATATGGCGGCACAGCAATGCCGTGAAAGCAGGTACTTTCACGGCATAATCTGCTGCTATATTGGTTTTGCGTTTTTCTCCCCCTGCAAATTCCAGACAGGCAACCCTTCCCGGCGCTGTGCCCTGCAAGGCAGCCCTTGGGCCGGCCTTGTAGCATGTTGTCACGCCTTCTTGGCACGCTCCCCGGATGACCCGGATCATGGCGCTGCTTCCCCAAAAGCGGTACGGCAGAGGACGCTATTCAGTTGTCGTGAGAGGAAGTATATCTCCTCTCAATTACAATGGATAGCGTCGAAGTGTGGGAATGGGAAGGGGAGAATAAAAATTTTTTTTGTAGTGAGCAAAGAGAACAGTGGTTCTAGGGAATGTTTATTATTGAACAGATTGGATGATTTTGTTTTGAATGAAATATGCGGTTGATTTGCTTCGCTAAGTGAAGGTGAAATAAGTTTTCAGTGTGGGGCAGAATTGCAATCAATGATGAAGATGTGAATCTGTACTACATTGCAGAAGCTGCGATATCACGGATATCAGAAATGTGCTATGATGTGCTTTTTGACAAATCATTTCCTGTTACGATTGAAACGTAGGGGGATATATGCTACACTAAAATAATACTCAAAAACTTGCATTTATGTTATCGCTGGGAAGGAAATGGCTTATGCATATTGACCAGTTGACCTTGAAAAACTTCCGGAACTTTGAGAGTGTAGATATTCCGCTGAATTCTAAAATGAATATTGTGGTTGGCAATAACGGAAGCGGCAAAAGTTCTCTGCTCATGGGTGCATTAACTGCTGCTAGCGCCTTCTTTCTTGGAATTGACTACGCTTCTCCACGTAGCATCAAAACGGATGATGTTCGGTATGTAGCACATGAAATTAAAAAAGTATATCAACAGGTGGCAGTCTATCCGGTCGAAGTTTCCTGTGAGGGCGTCGTTAATGGGGTTACCTGTAAGTGGTCGCGCTCTTTGAGTGGTCCTAAGTCTAATACGACTTATGGTGGAGCATCCGATTTGCGAAATATAGCATCTTCCCTGCAAAAAAGCGCATCAAATGAATATTCGGAAGATGTACTTCCGCTTATTGCTTATTATGGTACTGGTCGATTATGGGCACAAAAGCAAGCAAAGAAAAAGGGTAAACAAAAGCTGAGGTCTCGTTTTGAAGGCTATCGAGATTGCATTGCTGAGCAGGCAACAGACAAACAGCTTCTGGAATGGTTCAGTGAGACCACACTTCTCGTTAGCCAAGAAGGGCCTATCCCGCAGATGACTGCGGTTCAGCAAGCATTGGAACGGTGCTTTGCGGATTTGATTGATCATGATGAAACACAGAGGGTAAAGGTTGAATATCGCCAGCGCTATAGGACGATTGTTGTCGAATACACGAATCTTTCTGGTGAACACGAACTTCATCCCATGTACGAGATGAGTGATGGCTATCGCTCAGTTCTAAGCATGGTGGCAGATATTGCGCACAGAATGGCGGTTTTAAATCCGCAACTTGGAGATGCAATCCTTGAAACGCCGGGTATTATAGTAATCGATGAAGTGGAATTGCACTTGCATCCAGGGTGGCGAAAGCGAATTTTGAAGGATTTGACGTCAGTTTTCCCGAATATTCAATTTATTGTATCAACGTACTCTCCTGAAGTCATCACATCGTACAAAGAAGCTAATTTGATCTTACTAAAGCATGAAGGCAGTGCCACGCAGATTGAGTCAGCGTATGGGAAAGATGTAAATACTGTTTTTCGGAGTATTCTGCTAGTAAGGGATCGTCCGACAGAAATCGAAGAATAGATTATCAGATGAATGATAAGGCGAAGCTGGAGTATGATCTGTTGCAGGATATTCTAAATCTATGTAGTGTTTATTATTAAAGGCGGAAGGCTATGAGTGAACGAATTACAGTAGCTAACTTAGATAAGTCATCAAAGGGAACAAAGGTATTGAGAAAAAGATGAATATTGCTGAGTATTTCGGCCCGAAGCTGGCAGAAGTAGAAAACTTAGAGAAAAAGAAAGCATTCGAAGAAAACATAACAATATCGCCGTAAAGCAAGAAGATACTAAAGCTTAAACAAAAATCTTGATTAAAATTGAACGATGAGGTATACTAAGCTTGGAGGTGTTTCAGATGAAGCTACTGCGTGTCAAGGCGAGTCACTTTAAGAATTGCCAGGATGATACGGTTATTGATTTGGTCGCTAAGTCGAAGAAGACGACTGAAGACAAGGAGTATGAGCTTCAGGAAATTACTGAAGGCTTGTATGTGTATAGCATTGGAGCGTTTGTCGGAAAAAATGCTTCCGGTAAAACAACTGCTCTGGAACTGCTGGACTGTTGCTATGATATTCTTGGCAAGTTTAGCTTAGAGAATAAGCACTATTCCTATGAGGGTATCAAGCTGGAAATCATCTTTTTTCATGAGGGATATATTTACAAATATACGACAGAATTGAAAGCTGATCCGACTTTGGCAAATCGGGCAACATTTTCTAATCAGCATATTTACAAGAAAAAGTATTATAAAACTAAACTGAGTTCATTGTATACAGAGGGTTTTGTTGAGCAAAAAGATCTGGGAGAGTTACCGGAAGATACGGCAAGCACTTTTTTTGTCTTAAAGAAAAAACAGGTATCAGCGATTTTCTTCGGTAGCGACGGTATGGGAGCAGACACATACCAAATGGCATTCCGATTGCTCAAAACGTATCATATACCAGATGAAATGCTTTCTGCGATTATCTGTATTTTCGATAGTAATATTCAAAGTATTCAGATGCTTGACGAGCATAACTATCGTGTCACTATCTGCAATCAGGAAAAGTCTCTATCGGACAAAGAACTTCTATATATGTTGTCCAGCGGAACGACAAAAGGCATTATCCTTTACACATTGGTTGTAGCTTCTCTCCAACAGGGTTTCGACTTGCTTATCGATGAGGCAGAGGCGCATTTTCATAAGACACTTGTCGAAAATATGTTGAGTCTGTATATGGATAAAAAAGTGAACAGGCACGGGGCAACACTGCTGTTTTCGACACATTATTGTGAAGTGTTGGACTTGTTCAACCGACAGGATAATATCTGGGTGTGCCAGTCAAGCGATAAGATCGCTATTAAGAACATGTATGAGTCTTTTGAGGTGAGATCCGGTTTGCTTAAAAGCAAGCGTTTTTATAATAACGCTTTCCAAACGGCAGTAAACTATGATGAACTCATGAATCTGAAAAGGAAGTTGATGAAATGAAGTTGTTGATCATGTGCGAGGGACCTAACGAGCTCAAAATCATCAACATCCTGCTGGAAAATCAAAAGCTGAAATTTTCATCAGACGATTTGCTGGGATTGGTCCCGTATCATGCGCGTCAAATAAAGTCCTCTGCAGCAGTTAAGGCGGCATTGAACTTGTATCCAGATGAGGTACATGTACTGCGTATTGGCGATGGCCAAAATGAGAAACTGGAGATACCATCTGCATACAAAGATAAAATAACGCTGGTTGAAAAGTATTGTACAAAGCCCGAGTTGGAAATGCTGCTCATTATATCTGAAAATTTAGCAGCAGAGTACGAGAAAGTGAAATCCAAAACAAAGCCGAAGACTTTTGCAAAAGCGAATATTCGATGTGGAAGAAGAAGATACGATAATAGTACAGCATTCTATGAAGAGTACTTTGGACCGGATTGCGAAAAGTTGGTTAATGCTATAAAAGCATATAGGCAACACAATGGTTCCCACACGAAAGATGAACACTACTTAGCGGAGCTTTTAAAGTGAACATTCCTGTAATCTGTAAAAATTGCGAATTGAAATAGAAAGAACCTCTCAGTAAGCTAAGGCTATATCCTAGCAGATGATAATAGCCACAGCGAACAAGAGGTTTCAAAAGAATTATTATACTCAAATCGCATGCAGAGTCGATAGATTCTGAGCTGTTATCACCTTCGGGATTCCGTGAAGACTTGCTTGAAGCGGGACTTGTAGGAGTAGATATCACAATTGAAGAATTCTCACTGGCAGACTCCTGGGGAAATATATATCCCAAATTGTCTATTCAGGACAGAATTGCGCTGGCATAGCAAAGCAGCGGAATATTGTACTTTTGCCTGGAGATATGGCACTTCGGAAAGCTGCCACAAAAGAGGGCGTATCAATCATGGGAACATTAGGCGTTCTGGGCCGGCTCTATGAAGGCAGCTACATAACATCGGACGAGTATGAATACTGCCTAAGCGAATTTTTGAGACGAAATGGTGGAGTGGTTCGACTGCCGAATAGTGAACTAAAGAAAAGACTTGCCGGATTGAAAAGCAAGTTTGAAAATTGTGATTGCAAGTGAATATATGATAATAGTACAACGTTCCATGAAGAGTACTTTGGACAGGATTGCGAAAAGCTGGTTGATGCTATAAAAGCATATAGGCAACACAATGGTTCCCACAAGAAACGCGGACACTACTTAGCAGAGCATTTAACTTGAAACAAGAGGATGATTATAGATGAAACGCATTTTAGAAAGCGGTAGATTTTCAAATTACATGAACCAAACTAGACTAGACTCTGCGACCACTGAAATTTCTAAGTCATACTATCCTAGAACAACGGTTTTTATTTCGCACAAACATGATGATCTTAAAGATTTAAGTGGATTTATTGGATTCCTTGAAGAAAAATATAATGTTAAAACTTATATTGATAGCAAAGATTCATCTATGCCAAGGGTGACTTCTGGAAAGACTGCATCAAAAATAAAAACTCGTATTCGTCAGTGTGATAAGTTTATTTTGCTGGCAACGAATTCAGCCGTAGAATCAAAGTGGTGTAACTGGGAACTTGGGTACGGCGATTCTCAGAAATTTGATAATAATGATATTGCGATATTGCCATTGAAAAAAGCCGATATGACCGATTCTGCGTATAAGGGAAACGAGTATATGCAAATATATCCATACATTGCATATTATGAAGGCTTCGAGCTTTATACTAACGGAAATCATGTCCCAAAGGGCTATTACGTTGTGACTGAAGATGAAAAGGGCAATCGTACTATTGAACCACTTGAAAATTGGCTGAATAGGTGATTAGAGGAAGATGTCATGAAAGTGGAAACTGATGTAGAAGTAACTGAAACTGTTTGCCATGAAGACAAAATTGCACATCTCCAAATGATACAAGGTGTCATTGACCGAATGTCAACATCTGCGGCGATATATAAAGGATTTGCGGCAACCATTGTGACGGGAATTGCGGCGATTTCATTTACAGAAGTAAGTGCATGGATACTATTGATTGCATTTTTTCCAGTAGGATGTTTTCTAGTAATGGATACATATTACCTCAAATTGGAAAAGCAGTATAGGATTCTGTACGAAAAAGTACGGAATGAAAAAATCGCTCCGGATTTTTCTTTGGATTCAAGATGCTCAAAAGCAGAGCTTCATGATGCAAACGCAACTTGGCTTAAATGCTTGCAATCTCCAAGCATCTGGATGTTCTATGCTCCAATTATTATTATCGGGGTGATAATTGTATCGTTGAAATTTGCGGGGGTTATATAATATGGCAAAGAGACAAGTCTTTTTTAGTTTTCATTATGCTAACCCAACACTGACTGCCAAGCGGGAATACTACGGCATTGGCGAAGTGATGATTGCCTTTGGAATCAAGTTTTCGATTGACAGCGGATGCCGTGGCGATGTCCTGTTTGAAGCCAAGACACCGGAACTTGCCAGACACTATGAGAAAGATTTCCACGCCCGCCAGGTGGCGACGCTGAACAGCGGCGGCCCGCAGCGCTATATGCTGGCCGATGAAAACGCATGGAATCTCTTTGAAAAATTTCTTGCAGAGGAGGAACCGTAATGGAAAAGATGCTGGATGAACGCTATAAAATCGATGAACTGGCCGATGCGGCAGGTGGATATTTTGCGATGCCGTCGGCGGACGAGCTTGCCTACACCGAACTTCTGTTTGACGTCTGCGACCAATTTGGAATCCATTACTATTCTGCCGATAAGAAAGCGCGCGCATTTGTTGAAGAAGTGACACGCGTGACGTGGGCAAAGCAACAAGAAGAAAAGACCGGGGTACAACAGAGTATCCGCCCTGCATTTACCGCGTAAAAGAGAATATGTATATGCCAGCCGGAAGGAATTTACTTCCGGCTGGTTTCTTTTTAGAGGCGTACTATAATGGAATATTGCTACTATTTTATCGCGTGCAATAGTATCTTTCCATGCACAGGAAGTCAAGTGAATTGACTGAGAAGTAAAGTCCTTGCCTTGCCGAAAGGCGGGGAAATTATGCAGGAGGACTTTTATATGAATATTGACTATGAAGCAATCGGGCGAAGGATTCGTACTCGATGAATCCAAAAGGCAATGACACGGGAACAGCTGGCGGCACTTATCGAGCGGGAATCGGCTTACCTCAGCCGCATAGAGCACGGCAACCAAAAGCCAAGTCTGGATACATTGCTGCGGAAATATTCTGCAGCAATGTCGGATGTGAACATGGTAGCAGTACAGAACATGATACCTTCGGCAAAAAGGTTATTGACGAGAAGAAACAAGGCGGCTATAATACAAACCAACAACAAATTTTGCAGGAGGCGGCTTATGAACATTGACTGGAATGCAAAAGGGTACCAGAAAGACTTTGCCTTTGTGCCGAAATACGGCGAGGCGGTGCTGGATCTGATCGATGCAGCACCGGGGGCGTTGGCGGTGGACTTGGGCTGCGGCAACGGCGGGCTGACCGGTAAGCTGATCGAACGCGGCTATCGGGTCGTCGGTGTGGATGCTTCCGCGCCGATGCTGGCGCTTGCCAAAGAGCGCTACCCCGATACAACATTTTTACAGGCGGATGCCTGTATGTTCCAACTGCCGGAGCAGGCAGATGTCATCTTCAGCAACGCGGTACTGCACTGGATCGATGCGGCAAAACAGAACGAGCTGATCGCCAACATTGCGTCTCAGCTCAAGCCCGGCGGGCAGCTGGTCTGTGAGTTCGGCGGCAAGGGTTGTGCCGAGACTGTCCATGCGGCGCTGGAAAAAATCTTTGCGGCCCATGGACTGACCTACCGCCGCACCTTCTATTTCCCCACGGTGGGGAAGTACGCGCCTATGCTGGAACGCCATGGCTTGCAGGTGCGTGCGGCGTTGCTGTTCGACCGCCCCACGCCCCAACAGACGGAGGACGGTCTGGCGGACTGGATACGCATGTTTGATAAAGCGCCGTTTGCAGGCGTGCCCGAAGAACTGCAGGAGACCATCATCCGTGAGGCTGTGGAGACACTGCGCCCGGTGCTGTACCACGATGGACACTGGTATGTGGATTATGTGCGCATCCGCATCAAGGCAGTCAAGGAGGGAAAGTAAATGGCTTTTAGTATCCCCTGGCTGGAGACGGTCAGCAAGAAAGAGCGCCAGCGGCGCGAGGAAAAGGCCCAGAGGCTGATGTTCCCCTTTGGGGACGAGCAGCGCACGGCAGAACTGGCCGTGCTGCGGGCACTTATCCAGACGAAGGCGCGGGACGCGGATCTATTGTACCAGCTGTTCCAAGCGAAGGACTGTCTGCGGCCTATGCAGGACGAAATGCCCGAAGAACAGCAGGAGCGGCTGGCCGCATGGTTGGCAAGCCAGCTGGCCCGCGGCTTTAAACCGGCAGAACGCGCAGTGTTTGCGGCACTGGCGGAACTTGAACGGCCCATGCAGTCGATGGCAGATATGCCTGATGCCGACGCTGTGGCCCGGCAGGCCAAGCAGACAGCGCAAGAATTGTACGCTTACCTAAAATAATACGAAAAGGG
>OLRE01003478.1_pt1 | contig 11013 bp, 7 predicted proteins | sample 1672461 | NCBI WGS metagenome assembly OLRE01 (sample SAMEA3136688, study PRJEB25190) | human gut metagenome | biome: human gut; feature: human-associated habitat; material: faeces | place: Austria | collected 2013
TCCCGCAATATCAATCCTGCGCATAGGAAAGTGTTCGACGGTATTTTCGACACGTTGCAGACTGGGCTTTCCAAACTTGGCACCGACGCGAGAAGCCAGTCCAAGGCCGCGCGAGATTTGATTTATCTCATTAAAGACATTCCGATGGATGGGCGTCAGGATTATGACGTGCTTGGTTTCATCTACGAGTACCTCATCAGCAATTTCGCCGCCAATGCAGGCAAGAAGGCCGGCGAGTTCTACACGCCTTCCGAAGTCTCTCAGCTGATGAGCGAAATCGTCGCCTGGCATTTGCAGGGGCGCGAGCAGATCAAGATCTACGATCCGACATCCGGCTCCGGTTCCTTGCTGATTCATATCGGCCAGGCTGTGGCTCGGCGCAACGGCAATCCGGATTCCATCATGTATTACGCGCAGGAGCTTAAGGAGAACACCTATAACCTCACGCGTATGAATCTGGTGATGCGTGGCATTCTTCCCGATAACATCGTTGCCCGCAACGGCGACACCCTGGAGGACGACTGGCCGTGGTTCGACACGTTGGAGAACAAGGAGGAGACCTACAATCCGTTGTTCGTGGATGCGGTGGTTTCCAATCCGCCCTACTCGCAGAATTGGGATCCCACTGATAAGGAGATCGATCCGCGCTTCAGTTATGGCATAGCTCCGAAATCCAAGGCGGATTATGCGTTCCTGCTCCACGACTTGTACCATCTGCGTGCCGATGGCATTATGACCATCGTTCTGCCGCATGGCGTGCTGTTCCGCGGCGGCGAGGAAGGTCAGATTCGTAAGAATCTGATTGAGAACCGTCATATTCAGGCGATTATTGGTCTACCGGCGAATATTTTCTTCGGTACGGGTATCCCCACCATCGTGATGGTGTTGCGCAAAAAACGTGACGACGACAAGGTGCTCATCGTTGATGCGTCCAAACATTTCATCAAGGACGGCAAGAACAATAAGCTACAGGCTTCTGATATCAAACGCATTGTCGATGTGGTGTCGAACAATCGCACGGTACCCAAGTTCAGCCGTCTGGTGTCCATCGATGAGATTCGTGCCAATGATTACAACCTCAACATTCCCCGTTATGTCGATTCATCCGAGGATGCGGAGACGTGGGATGTGTACGCTTCGATGTTCGGTGGCGTTCCGAAGAGTGAGGTCGAGCAGCTTGAGGAATATTGGAACGCCTGGCCGAGTCTGAAGGCCGAGCTGTTCCGTGATAACGGTGTCTGCTACGCCTGCGACCATGACGACATCGCTACCGTGGTGCGCAACAATGCCGACGTACAGGCGTTCATCGCCTCGTATGGTCAGGCCATTTCCGGATTGCCTGTCGATTTGCGCTCCCGCTTGGTGGAGCATCCCGAACAGGTGGATGCGCTCGGTCAGGAAACGGCCATCGGTAAGGAACTGGATGCGATGATTGCCGGAACCCCACTGGTTGACCCGTATGACGCCTATCAGAAGCTTGATGACGCATGGGGCGGCATTTCCATTGATTTGGAAGTGTTGGGGTCCGAGGGCTTCGATGCGGTAAGAGCCGTGGATCCGAACATGGTCATCAAGAAAAAAGGCGGCAAGGATGTGGAAGTGCAGGATGGCTGGATTGGCCGCGTTCTGCCCTTCGACTTGGTTCAGCGTGAGCTGCTGCACGATGATTTGGCCGCGATCGAGGCGGACGAACGCCGTGTGCAGGACATTGATTCCGAGATTGAAACCATTTTGGAAGGTTTCGATGAGGATGACAAGCAGAATAGTGATGCGGTTAATCAGGACGGTGATGCCTTCGTTGCTGCCGAGTTGAAGAAGGCGGTCAAGGCGATCGGCAAGAATCCGGCTTCCGACTTCGAGCGTGGCTTGGTGCAGGCTCAGAAGCTATTCGATGAGACGAAGAAGCTGAAATCTGGTATCAAGACCAAGCGAAACGCGTTGGAGGAGAAGACCTGCAACACGATTAAGGCGTTGAGTGATGACGAAGCCAGAAGGTTGCTGGAAGCCAAGTGGATTACACCATTACAGAAGCAGTTGGAAAAACTACCGAATGCCGTGATCGACGAGCTCATTGGCAAAGTGAACGCGTTGAAGAACAAGTACGCCACCACATATGCCGATGTATGCGGCCAAATCGATGAAGCGGAGAAGGAATTGGCTGGAATGCTTGGCGATTTGACCGGTAACGCCCGCGATCTGGCGGGCTTGGAAGAGCTCAAAGCACTGCTCGGGGGTGAATGATATGGCCGAACAGCATGGAAAAGCGTTGGTTCCGCAGATTCGTTTCGCTGGTTTCACTGACCCTTGGGAACAGCGTAAGCTCTCTGAACTGGTTGAAATTGAGAGAGGAGGTTCGCCACGACCGATTGAGCGATACATTACAGATGATCCTTGTGGACTTAATTGGGTGAAAATTGGCGACGCTCCAGAACTTGGCCGATATATAACCCAAACTACCGAGAAAATAAAACCTGAAGGTCTCGCAAAAACCCGCCAGGTGTATCCGGGGGATCTAGTTTTATCGAACTCTATGAGCTTTGGACGACCATACATCATGGCCATTAAAGGCTGTATTCATGACGGCTGGCTGCTGATCCGCGATGCCCAGAAACACTTCGATCCTATTTTCCTCTGCCATATGTTGGGTGCTCCACAGATGCTTAATCAATATCGCATGTTCGCAGCAGGAAGCACGGTTAATAATCTCAACAAAGAACTTGTTGGGAAAGCCATCGTTTCATTGCCAAGTAAAGATGAACAACGTGAAATTGGTATTGTCTTGGACCGTCTGGACTCCCTCATCACCCTTCATCAGCGTAAGTATTGTGGTGTTGCTTCTTGGATGTTAGGGGTTGCGCTCGTAAGATTGGGCTCAGAAAGTGGCGGTGCATTCGGGGAGATGAAACATGTTCTACAATAAAGAATCGGATTTCGAAGACGATCTGGTCGCGGTGCTGAAGCGCCATGGATGGACCGATGGCGTGTTGGAATATCCAACCGAACAGGACCTTATCAGCAATTGGGCCAACATCCTGTTCGACAACAACAAAGGCATCGATCGATTGAATGGGCAGCGTCTTACCAAAGGTGAGATGGCGCAGATCCTCGAACAGATCGAAACATTGCGCACGCCATTGGCGTTGAACTCCTTCATTAACGGCAAGACCGTGTCCATTAAACGTGATAATCCCAAGGACGAGGCTCATTACGGTAAGGAAATCAGCCTGAAGATCTACGATCGGCAGGAAATAGCAGCGGGGCAAAGCCGGTACCAAATCGCAAGACAACCGATGTATCCGGCGAAAAACAAGATGCTGAACGATCGCAGGGGAGACGTTTGCCTGCTTATCAACGGCATGCCGGTCATCCATATCGAACTGAAGAAAAGCGGCATCCCCATAAGCCAAGCCACCAATCAAATCGCCAAATACGCGCATGAAGGCGTGTTCACCGGACTGTTCAGACTCGTGCAGGTCTTCGTGGCCATGAATCCGGACGATGCTGTGTACTTCGCCAATCCTGGCGAAGGCGACTTCAACAGCAACTACTTCTTCCACTGGGCTGACTTCAACAATGAGCCCATAGCGGCGAACAAACATGTTGGGCAGGACGAGTGGAAACGGTTCGCGTCGGACCTGTTGTCCATTCCCATGGCTCATCAGCTCATCGGTTTCTACACGGTTGCAGATTCCGCGGACGGATGCCTCAAAGTGCTGCGCAGCTACCAATACCAAGCGGTGAACGCCATTTCCGATCGTGTGCGCACCTGCAAATGGGATGAGCCGGTGCCAAGCGGTACTCCGGGACGCCCAGGCGGCTATGTGTGGCATACCACCGGCTCGGGCAAAACCATGACCAGTTTCAAAGCGGCGCAGCTCATTGCCGGCTCGAAAGATGCTGACAAGGTCATCTTCCTTATGGACCGTATCGAGTTGGGTACGCAGTCGTTGCTCGAATACCGTTCGTTCGCCGATGATGCCGACGATGTGCAGGGTACGGAAAACACGGATGTGCTCAAGGCGAAGCTGGCAAGCATCGACCCGAAGGACACGCTTATCGTCACGTCCATTCAGAAAATGAGCAACATCAAAGCAGGCGAGGGGCATATCACCGAAGAGGAAGTGAAGAAGCTCGCCGGCAAACGCATCGTGTTCATCATCGACGAATGTCATCGTTCCACATTCGGCGAGATGCTGCAGGATATTCGCCGTTCCTTCCCGAACGCGTTGTATTTCGGTTTCACAGGCACTCCGATCCATGAGGAGAACCGCAAGAAGGGCTCGACCACATCAATGGTGTTTGGTGATTGCCTCCACCGGTACAGCATCGCCGACGGCATCCGTGACGGCAATGTGCTCGGCTTCGACCCGTACATGGTGCTGACGTACCGAGACAGGGACGTTCGCCAGGTGGTCGCATTGGAGAAGGCGAAGGCGTCGACGATTGAGGAAGCCCAAGCGGATCCGGCGAAAGCCGAAGTGTTCTACCATTACATGGATCCGAATCAAATGCCGATGGGACCTATGGAAACGCAGGCCGGAGAACGCATCAAGGGCATTGAGGATTACCTGACTTCGGCACAGTACGCGCAGGGCACCCCGCATGAGGGCAAGGTTGTGGAGGATATCCTCGACCAGTTCCCATTGCTGAGTAGGGGCAACAAATTCCATGCGATGCTGGCCACGAGTTCCATTCCCGAGGCGATCAGCTATTACCATCTGTTCAAGGAACGTGCTCCGCAGATGCACGTGACCGCGCTGTTCGACCCCAACGTCGACAATTCCGACGGCGCAATCCTCAAGGAGGATGCGCTTAAGGAAATCATCGGCGATTACAACGAACTGTTCGACAAGGATTTCATCATCCCCACATGGCCGAAGATGAAGAAAGACATCACCGCGCGGCTTTCCCACAAGCGTCCATACCTGACGGTCGACCAGCACCGTGAGAAACGGCTGGATCTGCTGATCGTGGTTGATCAGATGCTGACAGGTTTCGACTCCAAGTGGGTCAACACGCTGTACCTCGACAAAATCATCGACTATGAGAACATCATCCAGGCGTTCAGTCGCACGAATCGACTGTTCGGTCCCGATAAGCCTTTCGGAACTATTCGCTACTACCGCAAGCCACACACCATGAAGGGGTATATCGAAGCGGCGGTAAAACTGTATTCCGGAGATAAGCCGCTTGATCTGTTTGTGCAGAAGCTGCCGGAAAACGTGCGTCTGATGGATGCGCGTTTCGAAGAGATCGCTTCCGTGTTTCGTGCCGAAGGTGTGGAGGATTTCATGAAGCTGCCGGAGTCCGTGGAAGCATGCCGGAAGTTCGCGAAGCTGTTCTCGGAACTCAATGAGTTTCTTGAAGCCGCCAAAGTACAAGGATTTACATGGAAGAAGCGGGAATACTCCGTCACCCATGATGACGACTCGGTGGAAGTTGTGCGGCCGGAACTCGATGAACGCACATATCTGATTCTCGTTCAGCGATACAAGGAGTTGTTTGCTGGAGATGGCGAAGGCCATAGTGAGGGTCCTGAGGCTCCATACGATCTTGATGGGCATATCACCGAAATCGACACGGGATTGATTGATACGGATTACATGAACGCCAACTTCACCAAATGGCTCAAGGCGCTTGGTGGAGGAGATCCAGACCTGTTGGCATCAGCTGAGGAGGAATTGCATAAGTCGTTCGCTTCGCTCAGCCAAGAGGAACAACGGTACGCCGAACTGTTCATGCATGATGTGGAACGTGGCGAAATCGAGTTGGAGGAAGGCAAGACGCTGCGTGACTACATTACGTATTATGCTAACAGCGCCAAGAACAGCCAAGTGGAGAAGATCACCAAGGCGTTTGGCGTGGATGGAGCTTTGCTCAACGAGATGATGCGGCTTGATCTTACCGAAGCGACGCTGAATGAATTTGGTCGGTTCGACCAGTTGAAAGCGTCCATCAACAAGCCTTTGGCAAAGGCGTTTTTCAGCAAGCCGGATAGCTCTGTCACCCAATTCACTGCGAATCTTCTCGCCACCAAGTTGCTGAAAAGCTTTATCCTTGAAGGAGGATTCGATCTGGACGATCGTAAATAGCGGACGGTAGTAAAACAGGGGGAGAATCATGTCGGTTGTCGATGAGGCGAAACTGGGGTATCTGGACTTTCTTTCACGTGAGGATCGGGTACGCCACCATCGCTACGTTGAGGAAATGAAGCAGTATGACATGATGCGCTCCGGTGACATCAATGCCATTTCGGAAAGCGCGAAACTGTGGGATTCTGGACTATACGGCCATCTGTCGGACGATCCTCTGAAAAACGCGAAATACCGTTTCGTCACCACCATTACCTTGGCCACGCGTTTCGCCATTGAAGGTGGCATGGACGAGGAAGACGCATACAACGCCTCCGATCTGTACATTCAAGATCTTGACAATTGCAAGACCCCGGAAGACGTGCGCCGACTGCACACCGACATGATGACATTCTTCACATGGGCCATGGCCGACATGCAGAAGGCGGAAACACATTCCAAAGCCGTCAACGAATGCCTGGACTACATCCACTACCATCTGCATGAGAAAATCACCGTGCCCATCCTCGCCGAGCATGTGCATCTGAATCCCACGTATCTGTCGGAGCTGTTCAAACGCGAAACGGGCACGGCCATATCGCAATACATCACCGACAAGCGTATGGAAGCGGCCGAGAACATGCTCAAATACTCGGAATACAGCTTCGACGAGATCGCCCAGATCCTCGCATACCGGTCGCAAAGCCACTTCTCGAAGGTGTTCAAAAAACATTCCGGCATGACGCCGGGGGAGTACCGCACCAAGTACGCGCAGAACGGCATCTGGCCGGAGTGATTGCGATCACGGCGTCTACCACGCCGGTTGCGGTGAACCGCCGGTGACGGCACCGCGAAATTCGGGTGTGCCAATCGTGAAATCGACGTGTCCGCGCGTGCGAAACACGCGCGAATCAGCTACGGTGGAAGCATTCAATGATGATGCGCGCCACCGGCCGAATGAACGGCGGAACAAGGAACGTGCGCGCAGGATGTGGATGAAAGCGAAGGAATAAACGAATATGGGAATGCCCCTTGATCTGTATGTGATCCGACATGGCGAGTCGGAGGCGAACGTCATCATCAGCGCCGGCGAACAGGGTGACAACTCGCTGTATACGCAGGACAATGTCACCGTGCCGGACCGTTCGTGGAGGCTCACCGCCACCGGACGCAAGCAGGCCGACTGCATCGGCCGTTGGCTCGTCGCGCAGCAGCCGCTGTTCGACCGCTACCTCGTTTCGCCGTACGTGCGTACGCGTGAGACGGCGGCCACGATGGCCCTGCCGAAAGCGAAATGGGAGGAGACTCGCGTGCTGCGCGAACGCTCCTGGGGTGAGATCAACACCATCACGAAGGACGATTTCAAAACCAACTACGCGCGCAACTGGATGTTCAAGAACACCGATCCGCTGTACTGGCGTCCGCCGGCGGGCGAGTCCATCGCCGACGTGGCCGAGAACCGCGTGCACAACCTGCTCACGTCCCTGAACCGCAAATCCGATGCGGAATCCGTGGTGATGGTCAGCCACGGCGACCTCATGCTGGCGCTCATGCTCACCTTGGAAGACCTGTCCGACGAGGAATTCATGCACCGTGCGGCCTCCGACGAATGGAAGATCACCAACTGCACGTGCTTCCACTATTCGCGCCGCGACCCCGCCACCGGACGAACGCACAAGCGGTTCCGTTGGGAGCAGACGGCGCGTCCCGTACTCGACGAGACGGATGGTCGCTGGGTGGTGAAAGTGGATGATTGGCGTGAATTCAAGCGTCCCGTGCTGTCGAACGGCGATTTGGTGGACGTGGTGCACGCCGTCGACCGTCACCTGTGACGGCTGCCGGTATACGTTTTGTGACTGCGATTTAGCCCCCTATCGCTCTGTGGGGCGTCACGTATCGGCGCTTCCGCTACAATGGCGTGTGATTGCGCGGCGCGCGTTCTTGTTGCGCGTCGTAAAGAGAGTTAGGAGACAATCGCATGTCCAATCCAATCGCGGGCCTGTTCACGTGGAAGCTCCACGGCGACGGCAAAACGCTGAAGCCCGGCGAGGTCGTCGAACCTGACGAGAGGCTGACCTGGCCGCGCACCGCGGAAATCGGCGCGCAGCACGTCATCGCCATGTTCGGCGCCACGTTCCTGGTGCCGATTCTGACCGGTTTCGACCCGTCCACCACCCTGTTCTTCACGGCCATGTCGACCGCGCTGTTCCTGCTGATCAACAAGAACATGCTGCCGAGCTACCTGGGCTCGTCCTTCGGCTTCATCGCCCCGATCGCGGCCGTCGCCAGCGCCCACAAGGGCCTCGCCGTCGCATCCTTCGGCATCATGGTCACCGGCATCCTGCTGGCCCTGATCGGTGTGCTCGTCCATTACGCGGGCGCCAAGTGGATCGACATCATCATGCCGCCGGTCGTCAACGGCGCCATCGTGGCCATCATCGGCTTCAACCTGGCTCCGAGCGTGTGGAACAACTTCAAAGTCGCTCCCGACACCGCCATCGTCACCCTCGTCGCGGTGCTGCTCGTCGCAGTGCTGTTCAAGGGTCTGCTCGGCCGACTCAACATCCTCATCGGCGTGATCATCGGCTACGCGTACGCCTGCTTCCGTGGCCAGGTCGACTTCTCAGCCATCGGCAAGGCCGCATGGGTCGGTCTGCCGGAATTCCGTCTGCCGCAGGTCGACTTCACCATCCTGCCGATGTTCATCCCGGTCGTGCTCGTACTCGTTGCCGAAAACGTCGGCCACGTCAAGTCCGTCTCCCAGATGACCGGCCGCGACTATGACGACCAGATCGGCACCGCGCTGTTCGCCGACGGTCTCGGCACCACCATCGCCGGTTTCGGCGGCGGCTCCGGCACCACCACCTACGGCGAGAACATCGGCGTGATGGCCGCCACCAAGGTCTACTCGACCGCCGCATACTGGTGCGCCGCCGCGTTCGCGCTGATCCTGAGCCTGTGCCCGAAGTTCGGCGCCATCATCAACACCATCCCCGCCGGCGTGCTCGGCGGCGTGACCACTCTGCTGTACGGCATGATCGGCATGGTCGGCATCCGCATCTGGGTTGAGAACAAGGTCAACTTCGACAAGCCGGTCAACGTCATGGTGGCCGCCATCACCATGATCATCGCCGTCGGCCAGTTCGAGTTCGCCTTCAACGGCATCTCCTTCAACGGCATCGCCATCGGCACCGTCGTCATCCTCGTCGCCTACCACGGCCTGAAGGCCATCGGCAAGGCGACCGGCACCATCGCCAAGGACGATCCGGACATCCTGTAACGGATCGCATCTCACGCTGGCTAGTTCAACGCCCGTCGGCCAAAAAGGTCGGCGGGCGTTTTTCATTGCCGTTTTCGTCAATCGATTGACGTGTTGCGTCGCATACGTTTTATGATGGTATCTATAAGCGATTGCGCAATGTGGCAAAGGAGACAACATGAGCACTGCGGCAGGAAAGAAAATCGCGATTGTGACCGGTTCCGCGCTTGGCTTGGGATATGAGCTGGCACGTCAGCTGATCGGCAAAGGCTGGTTCGTGGCCGGCATCGATTTCAACACGGCCCGTCAGGAGGAACTGTCCCGCACGTTCGGCGCGGACGAATACCGCGCCTTCGTCGGCGACATCAGCGACGAGGCGTTCGTGAAGGACTCCGTCGCGGCCATCAAGGAGATCGGCCACATCGACCTGCTCATCAACAACGCGGGACAGCCGTCGTTCAAAAAGCCGGTCGACTACGAGGCCGCCGACGTGGACAAGTGCCTTAAGGGGCTCAAAGGCATGATTCTGTGGAGCGTCGAAACATTGAAGGCCGACGGCGAGCAGGACCTCAAAATCGCCAATGTCATGTCCACCGCCGCCACACGCGGCAACGCCAACGAATCCGTCTACTGCGCCACCAAGTGGGGTGAGAAGGGGTATACGACAAGCCTCAAGGCGGCCTACAAGGGAACCAGTGTGAAGGTTGTGGGCGTGTATCCGGGAGGCATCGACACCGACTTCTACCATGACAGCCACGATTACGTGTCGTTGGACAAGCAGCATTCCTTCATGAGCGCCGCGGAACTGGCCGAAGTGGTGCTATTCAACCTCGTCAACGACGCGAATCTGACGGTTTCCGACATCCTCATCGAACGCAACTACCGGTAGCGTCGGCCACCAGTCACAGCCAAGGCAAAAGTATCGGGCATGGGCTACAGTTAACAGGTTTGCGCAACGTGCGCAATGTTTGACATGAAAGGCCATTGTGCCCGATACCGCTGTGATTGAAAATGAAGATGCCCTCGCCGCCGATTTCGATGAGGCGGGCGAGGAGGAGGAACGCCCCCAGACGTTCGCCGAACTCGGCGTTCCCGGCCCGTTGGTACGCGTGCTCGCGGCCGATGGCAAGAAAACCGCTTTCCCGATCCAGGCCGACACCCTTCCCGATTCCCTGGCCGGTCGTGACATTCTCGGCCGAGGCCGTACCGGCTCCGGTAAGACCCTGGCGTTCTCGATTCCGCTGGTCGCGCGACTGGGTGAGGTCGACGCCGACGAGTACGAGAACATGAGCCAGTTCCGCCATGAGGTGGAACAGGTGCGCAAGGGGCATGCCGAGGAACGGCGCGCCGACGATTTCCTGCCGCACCCGCGCGGCCTGGTGCTCGCTCCGACCCGTGAGCTGGCCAACCAGATCAACGACGTGCTGATGCCGCTCGCGCAGATGTACGGCATGACCACCACCACCGTGTATGGCGGTGTGCGCTACGCCCGCCAGATCCGCGATCTAAGGGCCGGCGCCGATATCGTCGTCGCATGCCCGGGCCGTCTTGAGGACCTGCTCGAACAGCATGCGCTGACGTTGGAGAAGGTCGAAGTGGCCGTGATCGACGAAGCCGACGAAATGGCCTGCTTTCCTGCAACGGGATTACCCTGAATTATGCAGTCATCCTGTACGATAAATC
>OLRE01003489.1_pt1 | contig 10970 bp, 8 predicted proteins | sample 1672461 | NCBI WGS metagenome assembly OLRE01 (sample SAMEA3136688, study PRJEB25190) | human gut metagenome | biome: human gut; feature: human-associated habitat; material: faeces | place: Austria | collected 2013
CTATTTCGGAGTTAAAAAAGGAATATGCAGGACATTTTAACTGCCGGCATAGTGAAAAAGAGAGGATCCCCACGCTTCCAGAGGATTACATTGTGAGCCAGGAGGCGGAAGAAATTCTGGAAATGGTCGTTCATACCCCGGCAAGGCTTTTTATGATGACGGGGGAAGCGGGAACTGGAAAAACCACAGATGCCAGGATGATCGCGCAGATATTAGGTCTTCCCTATTATGTATTTACCTGTGGGCCTGGTACAGATGAGCTGGAGCTTCTTGCAAGTACGGTACCAAACATGGGAACGAAAAAGAAAACGCTTCCAGTGCTTCCAGCCTTTTACGACCTTCAGATGGATCCAGCTTCCGCACTTTGTGTACTTAGCGGAACCTATGAAGAGGGCATTTCAGAAGAAGCTGCATTTGAAAAACTTTTGCGCCTTGCTTATGAAAAAGGATATGAAAGTGCAAGGGCAGAGAAGGATTTTTTGTTGCGGGAATCAGAGATCATAAAAGCGTGCCGTCTTCCTTCCGTTTTGGAAATTCAGGAGCCGTCCATGATTGAAAAACCAGGGACGCTTACAAGACTGAACTCTCTTTTTGATGATGGAGCGGTGACGGATCTGATTAATGGGGAAAAAATAAAGAGAAATAAAGATACCATTGTGATTATGACTACAAACCTGGATTATGTGGGCTGCGGAAATTTTAACCAGTCGGTCTTATCCCGTATGAGCCTGATCCAGCCCAAGCAAAATCTCACAGAAGAGGAAATGAAGCGGCGGGTTATTGCACGTACCGGATATGCGGATGAGAAAGGTTTAAACTTTATGGTTTCGGCCGTTCAAAAAATCCATGCTTATTTGAAGGAAGAAGATATTCAGGATGGTGTGTGCGGCTATCGGGAACTGGAAAACTGGGTGCGTACCTTTCAGGCAATTAAAGATGTCAGGCGCGCGGCACAGGTTGCGGTTATCAGTAAAGCCACAATGGATCCGGAGGAACAGGAACATCTGATGAAGACCTATGTGGAACCGTATTGTTAGAAACGGGAGAATCGAAATGAAGGATACTTATAGAGAGCGGATCAAGGAAGAACAAAAAAAGTTAAGCCCCAGTCAGGTCTTTTTTTCAGAAGGTTACCGGAAACTTTTTCGGGACCTTGCAAATGAAGTGGCAGGGGAAAAACTGGAGCAGCTGCTTTTGTACCAGAGTACAGAAGACGGACTGGCAGGCTGGAATGATGGGAAACGAATCGGCATCAACATTGGCAATCTCATCACAGGCAGCTTTTTAGAACTGGAACAAAAAAGTGACAGCCTGATCGGGATATTAGGACATGAATGCGGCCATGCCAGATTTACGGATTCTGCACTTCGGAAAGTCTATGTGCAGAATATGCTGGCAGGCGTCTGGTATCCGGATGCACCAGAGCCGGAAAACGAGGACGAAGAAAAAGCCCTGAATGAGATGGATACCTGTCTGGCCGGGAAAAATCCAGTGGTGGTTCCCCTTCTGACAGAATGTGCGTCTTATATCAGCAACCTTTTAAATGATGTGTACATAGAGGAAAAGATGTGCAGCCTGTTTCCTGGAAGTATCAAAAAAGGAATTCTGATCAACCGGAGACGAAACGTGGAATGGATTCCCCCGTTAAAAGAACTGCTAGAGGGAAATTCAGATCCGGTTTCTGTTTTTTTAAAGGTACTTGTACAGTATGCCCTCCGGGGATATGCCAATTCCTGGAATATGGAAAGCTGTGAGATGCTGGATACCTTAAATGAAGTGAAGCAGTTTGTGGATCTGTCGGTGACAGCGGACAGTGATCTGATCCGTTACCAGGCCACCAACCAGATTCTGCTTAAGATGTGGAAGTATTTTCGGAATCTTTTGGAAGAACTGAAGCAGGAATGCAAGGAACCAGAAGAAAACGAGGAAGAGCCACCGCAGGAGGAAGAACCGTCGGAAGCAGAAATGTCTCAGGAAGAACCGTCGGAAAAAGAACCGGCAGAAGTGGACGAGCCACCGGAGGAACCGTCGCAGAAAGAACCACCGCAGGAAGAACCGGCAGAAGAAAAATCAGCAGGGGAAGAAAATTCTACAGAGGAAGATAGAAAAGAGGCATCCCAGGGAAATGGAAAATCCATGGGAGAAGAGGAAGAAGAATCCTCCACAGAAGAAACGGAATCCAAAGGGGAAGAAGAACCTGTAAAAAAAAGTGATACTTCTGGAGATAACAACCGGGAAGCTTCTAAGCAGACCGGGGAGGAGTCTCCAAATTCTTCAGAGAAGGAAAATAAATTAGAAACGGTATCTGAGAAAGCTTCTTCAGAAGAGAAATCTAAGGAAGCTGTAGGCGGTAAAGAAGGTCCAAAAGATTTTTCTTCGGATTCCTCCGATGAGGATCTTCCGACAGATGTATCCGGAAATGGAAAGGACGAGGCGAAAACCGGGAAACAAACAGAAGAACTGACGGAAGAACAACTAAAAAAGCTGGAAGCAGCCATGGGGGAGTATCTAAAAGAACTGACCGAAGATCTTCCCAAATTTATTCAGGAATCGGAAGTGGATGAGACTGCCTTACCGGAACTTGAAAATGCCACGGTGGTCCAGGTTTCGAAAGAGGATAAGGAAGAACGGGAAGGCGCAGATGAAAAATCTGACCTGATACTGCAAAAAATCCTTTTGGATTTAGTATCAGAAACCGTGGATCAGGATATGGGAGTAGAAGCCCAAAACCGTCTGCAGGAGGAACTGGACGGGATGGAATTTGAAGCAGCCCATAACATGGTAAAAAAAGAGGTTCTGTATAAGAACACCTTCACAGAAACAGAAAAAAGCTGGCTGTCTGCATATGAAGCTTCGGCAAGAAAGGTAGAAAAAAGGCTTCGGACCAGGCTTCTTCCAATCCTGGAAAACCAGAAGGAACGGACGGAACGTCGGATGTATCTTGGAAAAAAGCTGGATATGCGTGCCATTGCAGATCCAGGCGGTGCCGTATATAAGCGGACATTTCCAGGAAAGAAAACAGATGCGGTGGTCTGCGTGTTGGTAGATAATTCTGGCTCCATGATAGGTCATCGTATAGAAGCAGCCAAGGTAGCAGCCCTCACCTTATACGATTTTTGCAGGAAAGCCGGAATCCCCATTCTGGTTTACGGGCACCATACGGATGGTTACGATCATCGTGATCCAAGTGAGGAAACCGTTTATTTTCACAGTTATGCAGAGTTCGAGGAAGACAGAAACGACCGTTTGCGGATCATCACTATGGAAAACGATGGCAGTAACCGGGACGGGGCAGCCCTTCTATTTATGGCAAATAAGCTTTTAAAACGTCCGGAAAAACAAAAACTGTTGTTCCTTATCAGTGACGGACTGCCAAATGCAACCCGTTATTTTGGAAGCTATGCCACAGCAGACTTAAAAAAGATTAAGGAAAAACTTGGAAAGAAAGGAATTTTGTTTCAGGCTGCGGCGATTGGCTGGGATAAAGAAGCTATCCGGAAGATTTATGGAAATGCCTATCTTGATATATCAAGCTTAGAGCAGCTTCCCATCCGACTGACAAAGCAGCTGGCAAAATTACTTCGAAGAGTAAACTAAAAGGAGGAGCATGATGCAGCATAAAAAAAGAAAAAAGATTTATTCCGAACAGTTGTTACAGATCCATGAGGATTCAAAAAAGATACATCCGGGAAAGGAAATCTACGCAACCGGGTATGTGATCGAGCTGAAAAAAGATTGTTATTTTGCAGGCTTTCAGGATGGAAAAATTCTGTGCCGCTCATTTGAGTATGCCCGTTATTTTTCTAACACCCACAGTGCGGAACAGTTTGTAAAAGAATATCTTGGATATGCAGGATTAAGATGCAATCTTTGCAAGGTGGCCTGGGGGCTTGCCGTTCACGGATTAGAGCCCGGATGGAAGGAAAACCTGAAGCCCTATAAAAACCAGGGGCAGATCCTTCAGTTCTCGTCTTATCACGATGGCGTAAAATATCAAAAAGAAAACCATCTGGAACAGACAACCTATGTTCTGCCTCTTGTGGACAGGGAAAAAGAACTTTATATTGCAGCGTAACTTTTGGGGGGACAAGTCGTCCCCCCTATTTAATAGGAAGAAATAATTTTAAATGGAGGCGATAGCATGACCGTAAGGGAAGCTGGAAAAGGAATCGTAAGAAGCGGAGGCGGAACTTACCAGATTGGATATACCGATCTGTATGGAAGGGAACGGGAAACGGAACTTAGTGCATTCGGGATGAAGGATCTGGAAGAATTGTGGAGTTCCTTGTGTCCGGAATTTGAATGCCGAAAAAACAGTATCCGCTATATAGAAAGAGCATGAGAATAAGAAGCCGGGCTTTTGTGCCCGCAGAAATGGAGTGGAAGATATGGGAATGTATCATAAAAATCACCTGGTAGGACCTGGTTTTAAAAGAATGGTCAAACACCAGACTTCAAAAGGCATGAGAAGGGCAGCGAAAAAAAGCTGTCAGGAACATTTTGAGGACAGTATCACACTGACCAGAAAAAGCCATAACCTGCATGGGATTGATGCATTTAAGTTTAGTTGAAAAAGGAGAGGCAAAGAATGGAATGGAACATCTATAAAGACTGGCTGGATCCCGTCTTGTACCGGCAGATGGTATCCATGATCTATCAGCTGTCCTCAAATGCGGACAAAGAAGCATTTTTAAAACAGGAGAGAGAAAACAGCCTGTTTTATGGAATCTGTGAGCGCAGCATGGAGGAAGAATATAATCTTCACTATCCTGGAGAAGTATTAGAGCGTATGAAAGAGCGGCGGACCATGACAAAACCGGTTTACCGGGCTCTTGGGCTTGCGCTTGCAGGGACATCCTGCATTCAGGAGACCTGTATGTTTAATGGTACCCAAAAAAGCGGCTTTTGGAAACAGTTTGGCAAGGCACTTGGGGAAAAGGATTTGTGTTACCTTGCAGTCCGGTGTCTGCTTGCAACAAAAGATCGCAAGCTCTGGGTGGATGCCCTGCACCAGTATCCATATGAAAAAGTGGAGGAAATGATCTTTATCCTTTCCGTTTTTCCAGAGTCGGATACGTTATGGCAGAAATTAAAGGGAAAGATCGCGGCCTGCTTTGGAAGGGAACGCAGGCTGTCTGTTTACGAAGACTGGCATTTTTATGCCTGGATTGCCATGAAATATGAGAAACGGCTGAAAAATGACCGGACCAAAGAAACTGCGGTGTTAAAACAGGTGGTAAAACTTTCCCAGACAAATGCGGCGAATGCAAACGGGGCGTTGGAGGAACAGCTTATAAAAAATGGATATAAAAAGGAAGAGGTCATTTTTTTAAATGGCATATTGACAGGGGCACGAAGATACCTGGATCCGAACTCATTGACTGCGGAGAAGATTGCAGTAAGGGTATTGAAAACCTTTCTGCCAGGAGAAAAGATGTATCCGGATGTGGTGTATGAGTTATGTGAAACTTTTTTAAGAAAATACGACTGTTTTCCAGTGCGTCTTGGTGGACAGGAAAAAATCCAAAATTGCCTGTATGGAATGAAGGTGGAAAATGTCCGGACTTTCTTAACGCTGTTTCCTTTTCGAAAAAATGGGATGAAAGAGTGGCATTATATTAATTTAAACCAGGAAAAATGGCACTGCCTGGCGGCACAGCTTAAGGAGGAAGAGTTTGAAAAGTGCGTAAATGACACCCTGCGAAATGGGACATTTGAAAAACCAGAGCTGGAATCCTATCTTGCAGCCTATCAAAAGCTGACCGGACGGGAGTATGTGGAAATCTTCTGGAAGAAAATAGATTACGATCTTCGTCATGTCTTTCATCTGTTAAGCGAAAATGAGATCCTGGATGCCGTCGGTCTTATGAAACAATTTTTAAAGGAATACCGGGAAATGAGAAACAAAGAACCAGATCCAGATGCTTTTGAAACGGTTCCCTTTATGGGAGAGCCTGATACCAGGGAGAATCCAATCGGGGAGGCAGAAAAAGTATTTGGGGAGAAATGGGATAGCATGTTGTATTACCTGAAAGCAGATATGGAAGATATAAATACCATGACCAGTTTTTCCATGTTAAAGCTCGTCATTACCCAAATTGGAATAGAGGGAATCCCGGGAATTCTGGAACCATGGAGCATGATCCAGAGATCATTTTCTTTGTATTCGTATGGAATTAGTCGTGGAGAATGCGAGATCTGCCGCCCGCTGTTGGAAAGAGGTGTACATCAGGAATTATTTATGTGGATCGAGGAACATCTGTTTTTAACAGATGTTGGAAACTACATCAGCTTTTTGAGGAGCATCCTGTTAAAAGACAGTACAGGACTTTGGATGGAACCAAAGGAAGCTATGCAGATGGCAAAAGAAATCCTTCCCTATCTGGAGGACAGTAGTGGGAAAGAAACGCTGCGAAGAAAATACATGTCAGAGGAAGAACTGCGAAGCCTTGAAATGGAAAAAGAGTGGAAACAGATACAGGAAACAAGGATGCGAAAGCTGGAAGAGGAAAAGAAGATCAAAAAGGAATTTAATCTTCTGCTTCGGAAAAATAAGGGGACAAATCAGCTTTTCGAACAGATCTATAACTTTTATTACTATGGAAGATATACGGAAAATTCCTTACGTGCCAGGATCATTCTTTCCTATATGCGGGATTATCTGGACAGAAGAGGAAAAATTGTAACCAGCAAAGAGGAAATAAAATATCTGTTGTTGCTGTTTCAGAACCTGTATAAAAATGAAAAGATAGCGTTAGAGGGCATCAGGCAGATGATAGATTTGATGGAGGTTGCATAATGATAGAAGTGATAAAAAGACATTTAGCGGAACGAAATATGCTAAAAACGGCAGGTCTGTCTCTTTGTTACCTGGAAAAAAAGGGAGAAGAAAAATGTGTACGGGCAGCAGAAGCCATCATTCAAAATGAAGTTATGGATGTGATCCCGTTCTTGGGGGAACAGGTATGTTTGTACATGATGGAAGATCCGGAAACGATTACCTATCTTGGAATCCTGAAAAAAGAGGGATGTGAGCTGAATGCATACCGGTTCCAGCGAATCCTATTGGATGCAGGGACAGATAAAGTTTCAGATTTTTCCTATGAACAGGTAAAAGCCGTGTATTTTGATCCGCTGGTAACCGATGGAACGGCCTATTCTTATATGAAATATTATGGAGAGCAGAACGTAAGCAAAGAAGAAAAAGAACAGCTGGTAAAAAGTATTGCCATGTGTATGGAGGTGCTGGACTTTGAGAAGGCAGGGGAAAAAGACCATATGCTGCTTGTGAATCCGGTATTCTCATCAGAGCTGCTGCTTGATCTATTGGAAAATGTAAACAACCTTAAAATTCTTCAAGATCAAGATCTGATGGAGCTTGTTAACACGCTTGCCGGGTATGAAGCTGAGATCCGGTCTCTAAATCAGAATCAGTTCGATCAGATGAAGGAAAGACCTGTTGAGATACTGGAAAAGTTAAGGATTGTGACCGGGTACATTCCAAAAGACAAGCTGACGGATGGATTAAACTTATGGCTGTGGAACGAAGCTCTGTATGAGGATCTTTGTAAGCTGGAACGGGCATTTACAGATGGTGCGGATCTGGCAGAGGTATTTTACAGTAAAGTGTCCTATGTGAATACCCTGTACCAGAATCCCTTATCTAAAATTTCTCTGTCCAGTTTAAGTGTAGAAAAATCAGAACTTCTATTATATGCCATCACACAGAAAAAGAAGGCATTCTTAAATCTCATCAATGAGGAACCGGAACTTTTTTATGATCTTCCAAATGCTTCCATGCTGTTAAAGAAAGAGATGTACCAGGAGTATATAAACTTAAATACCCTCAACCGGAAGAATTTAAAAGATAGTGCGGATCTGATTTTATCGAATGACAGATTCGAACTTTTGGCAAAGCGGGAGCATACATTTGAAGAGTTAAAGCTTCTTTGTACTGCAAAAGAGGCGGTGATCCGTTTGTATGAACAGCTGACCTGCAAATGTGATGAAAGACTCCTGGTTCTTCGGGAACTGATAAAACGGGAGTGTGTGCCGTATTCCTTTTGGAAAGGACAGATAGAACCACTTGCAGCTGCGTTATCCCAAAAGCCGTTATCCAGATGGATCCGGGAGGACTTTTGGAACATTCCGGATTTAAGCTACGGAACGGCACTGTGGCTTTTGGTGTACCGCGAGCAGCTAAAAGGCATGGAAAAAGAGATCACCATGGAGCAGCAGGCTCTCTATCTGTTAAAAGACCTGGCACTGGTAAAAGAGTGTGATTCGTTAAGTGAATTAAAAGAAAAGCTGATCTTAGGGGATGTTTCCTGGAGGCTGCTAAAAGAAAAACTGTCGTTTTCAGAAGAATTTGTACAAAATAATGCTGCTCGGATTGGCAACTTTCTATTTGTAGGCGGGGCTGAGATCATGGAAACTTTTCTGGAACGGCAGCCCTCCAAAATCGAAGAGATCCGGAGACTGGTTACAGCAGAGCTTCTTGGAAAATTTGACGAACTGAAATATCCATCTGGGGATCTCATGCGTGAGATTGATTTTGAGGTATCCGAAGAAGCGGAAAAAGAATGGAAAAAAGACAGGACTTTTACTAGAGGAAACCTGGTATTAAAAGAGGAAACCGGTCTTCTTCCAGTTATGCAGATCGGAGAGGTCCCAAGCTATTCCTGCCTCTCCTACCGCTCAGGGTTAAACAGCGATTGCCTGTTATCCTGCTTTGATTCGAATAAAAAGTTTTTCTTTATCCGAAAAAATGGACAGGTGGTATTTCGGGCCATGATACGATTGACAAAGGGCTCCTATGTGGGTGACAGAATGCGAAAAAAGATCCAGTTTGCAGATCTGTCAGGAGCTGGGAAACCAAAAGAAGAGGAAGGGGAGGAATCGGTATTGTTCTTGGAGCGCTATTACGAGAAGAATCTGACAAATGAGGAAATGGACCAGGCCGTATACCTTGTATTTGTGGCTGCAAAAGAAAAAGCCAAAAAGCTGGGAGCCAGGTTGGTTCTTAGCTGTTACTACCAGGATGATGTGAAAACAAAGGAATATATAAAGAGTAACTACTATTTATATATTTCCAAATCCAAAAACGGCAGCCAATACCTGGATAGCCTATACGGGGAAGCGTCAGTATCGGATTCCGGAGACTATAGCAGCAATATCTTTTTGCTGGAAAATAAAGAACAGGAGGTGGCTGCGTGAGCATTCAGGAACTAAGAAAAGAACAGGCAAGAAATTTAAGGTACAAGAAGCCCATTGCAAAAGGTCTGAACTGGCAGGATATTTGGGATGACCTGTATGAAATGTACGAAGGGTGTACCCTTGTGATCTGGTTCATGGATGATGATAAGGAAACTCTTTTAGAGTCTTTAAATGATGATGAATCCGAAGCTGAGGAATATAAAATCGCATTTTCTACCTTAGAAGCAGACTGTGATCAGCTGATGGCAGCGCTTCAGGAAGAGTGGATTCCGGAGTGCTTTAATTTGTTTTTTGTGGCTGCACAAGCTGGGGAGTATCTTGGCTATGATATTTTCGAGCGGGATTATTTTGGAATCGACGGGGAAGAGACCTGGGCGGAGGATGTGGCAAAAGAAAAGCTCATGCGTCTTACTAAAGAGGAACTGATCGCATCAGTACGCCAGTGCTTTAATGTTTACCGTTCCTACGTCGGGCTTCGGTACCGGTATGACAATCTGACTGCAGCCATGAGCTTCATAAAAGGTGAGCATACAGACTATCTGGGAATCGTAAAGCGAATTGAAGATTTATATGAAGGAGCTTGTAAGGAAAAGGGAGCTTATGCGAAGGATACAAAAGCCTGGCGTGACTTTGACAGCTTTGCAAAAAAAGTTCCAAATGAAGTGTGGATCATATAAAAGAAAAAGGAGAATTGTATGGCTAGTGCATTATATAATTTATGTAGAAAGGACGGAACGGTGATGGTTTATTCCATCACCGGACCGGAAGTGGCAGCAGCAATCGGCTGTAAGCTGCAGGATGTTTATAATTCTGCGTGTTATGGACAATTGATCCAGCATACCTATTATGCGGAAGTGATTGACCGTCCGCTTAGCAGGCGAAAGGATATTACCCTCTTAACGGAATATGATCGTGTCCGCAAGGAATTTCTAAAGAGACACAAAAACAGAAGAAAATTGTTTGTTGAATAGGAGAAAGTAAGGGGCTGGAAACAGTCCCTTACAAAAATACTGAGAATTGTGACGTGAAGTGTGTTGTTGGGAATGGCAACTCTTTTGGAAAATCGATCGGGTATTTTATGCATTGGTTTTGACAAAAAATATATTTTACAGTACTGTGATAGAAAAAGGAGTATTGGAAATGAAGCTACAGGATAGATTGGAACATTATTTAGAATATTGTATTTACAGAAAAGAACTGGACTCAAAAACGGTAAAAGCGTACCGGATCGACTTGAATCAGTTCTTTTCTTTTGTATGCTGTGATGCGCCAGAAAAAGAAACGATTGAGTGGTATATTACGGAGCTGCATAAAAAATATAAGCAGAAAACGGTGAAAAGAAAAATTGCATCGGTAAAAGCCTTTTATAGTTACCTGGAAGAAGAGGAACTGTTAGAACAGAATCCGTTTCGAAAAATAAAAGTTAAATTTAAAGAAACAATAGTTCTGCCTCGGATTATCCCAAGAGATGAGATAGAGCAGCTCTTAAATTATATGTATACTTACCTGAATGGTCTTTCCGGCATTGGATATAAATATGGTTTGCGTGATGTAGCGGTTGTGGAGCTGTTTTTTGCCACTGGAGCCAGAGTATATGAAATATCAAATATTCGAAATGAGAGTATGGATTTGAATTCTGGGCGTATACGAATTATGGGAAAGGGAGGAAAAGAACGGTATATCCAAATCAGCAATAAAACAGTTTTAGAAATTCTGCGGAAATACTATGTAGAAAATGAGAGGGAAATAAAGAA
>OLRE01003528.1_pt1 | contig 10836 bp, 11 predicted proteins | sample 1672461 | NCBI WGS metagenome assembly OLRE01 (sample SAMEA3136688, study PRJEB25190) | human gut metagenome | biome: human gut; feature: human-associated habitat; material: faeces | place: Austria | collected 2013
CGACAGCCAGCATCGCATTTGTCTGGTCTGCGGCGAAGCCGCTGCCCTGCCAAACGCACCGAGCGGGCAAAGCCCTGCACCCAAATTCCGGGCAGAAGCCCGAACCCACTCTTTACTACGATTGGAGAAAAAACATGAAAAAAGATATCAAATTCAGTACGCGCATGGCGTCCGCCGACCGCGAGAAGATCAGAGCGCTGGCGGCGAAAGCCCACATGTCCATGAGCGACTATGTCACCGCCTGCTGTCTCGGCAAGCGGATCGTGGTCATCGACGAGCAGAAGGAGCTGCTCCGCCAGCTCAAGGGCATCGGCAGCAACATCAACCGGCTCACCGTCCTCGCCAACATGGGCAAGGTGCAGGTCATCGGTCTGGAAAAAGTTGCCAGTGAGCTGTCTGAGGTCAGCGCCGCGCTGCGGTCAGTCATGGAAGGGCGGTGAGCGATATCGCCATCATACATTTTGTGAACTACAAGCGGGGCACACAGTCCCGCGCCGCCATGCGCGGCGTGATGCTCTATGTCATGCAGGAAAAGAAAACCACATGGGAGGGCAAGCCGCTCGTCAGCGGCATCAACTGCCAGCCGCAGAGCGTCTACGACGATTTTCTGAACACGAAGCTGCTCTACCACAAGGACGGCGGCGTGATGTTCTATCACATGGTGCAGAGTTTCCCAAAGGGCGCGGCGGCCGATCCCCGGCAGGCTCATGAAGCCGCGCGGCGGCTGGCAGAATACTTTGACGGCTGCGAGGTGCTGGTCTGCACCCACGTAGACCGGGAGCACATCCACTCCCACTGCGTCATCAACTCCGTTAACTTTGAGACCGGCAAAAAGCTGCACATGGCGAAGGAACAACTGCAAGAGTTGATGCGGCGCAATGACATGATCTGTCAGGAGATGGGCCTGCCGGTCTTTGAGCCGACCGCGCAGCAGGCCCGCGGCATGAGCGGCGCGGAATACCACACGGCACTGAAAGGTCAAAGCTGGAAGCTGCGGCTCATGAACACCATTGATGCGTGCATGAAATACGCCGCCGACAAGGACGCTTTCGTTTCCCTGATGGCATCCGAGGGCTATCAGGTGAGGTGGGAGATCAGCCGCAAGTACATCACCTACACCACGCCGGACGGACTAAAGTGCCGCGACAGCAAACTACACGAAGAAAAGTATTGCAAGGAGGCCATGGAGCATGAATTCAGAATACGGGCAGAGCTCGTCAAGAGAAAACTCCGTCGAGCAGCGGAAACCGATGGAGGAATTGAAGCGGATGAACCAGTCGAACAGCGCATTGGCAAATACACCGCCGCAGATGATGCAGCCCATCGTGATTCAGTGCGATCTGCCGCAGGCGATGAACAAGCTGGCGGAGCAGGCAGACGGAATAAACTGGGAGCTGGAGGAAATTCGAAAGACCCTGCCGGAGCTGAAACCACACATCGACCTGACGCCGGTGCAGAAGTCGCTCACGGAGATGCAGAGATCGCTGACAGAGATGAACAAACTGCTGGAACGGGTTGGGAACCTGAGCGAGAAGTATTCCTCCAAGTGGATCGACTGGCTCCCGGACTTCAGCCTGCTGGTGGCCCTCAAGTGGATCGCGCTGGTGCTGATCCTTGGCACGGCGGCACTGGCGGGTTGGTATGGCGCGGCGGCGATCCGCGGCCTGTTCCTCTGATCCCCGCCGTGGCCGGACTGGCTGCCGCGGGGACATTGATGGACGAGGAAGAGGACGCCGAGGAAAAGCGGCGGCGCATGGAGGCGAAGATCGCCGCCGAAAACTTCGGCGCGGCGATTGGCTTCGCCGCAGGCGCAGCTCTGGCGGTGAAAGAAAAATTGGATGAGCAGGCTGTGCAAGAAAAACAGCAGCAAACCATGGGAGGGTTCTAAAAATGGCAAGCATCAAGCAACTGGACGAGCGGCGATATAAGATCACCGTCAGCAACGGCTACCGACCCAACGGCAAAAAAATCAGCAAGGCAAAGACCATCCAAGTCCCGCCCGGTGTTCCCAAGCGCGGCATCGGGCAGTATGTCACCCACGCCGCCGAGGAGCTGGAGCGCAGCTTCAAGACCGGCTACGCCGAGGACGGCGAGATGGCCTTTGAGGAATTCGCCTCCCGCTGGCTAAACCGGCAGACGAAATACGCCCCCAGTACCATCGCTGCATACCGGCGGATGCTGGAGGTGGTGTATCCCATGATCGGCGGCATCCGCCTCAATAAGCTCCGACCGATGGCACTGGAAAATATGCTCTCCGAGCTGCGCAAGCGCAAGCACCACGGAAAGCGCATCAACGAGTCCACCGCGCAGCGATACCTCTCCGTGGTCTCCGCCGTGCTCAGCGACGCCAAGCGCAATGAGATCATCGAGAAGAATCCCGCGCGAATGTTAGACCTGCCCACACCGCAGCGCACGGTGCAGCGCATTCCCACGCGAGGCGAGGTGGAAAAGCTGCTGGACGCGCTGGCAAAGGAGCCGCGGCACTACCGCCTGTTTTATCTGCTCTCCATGTACACCGGCTGCCGCCGGGGCGAGCTGAGCGCTCTGCAATGGTCGGACTTCACCGGCACGCAAAACGGTCTGCTGCTCACCGTCAGCCGCTCCCGCAGCAGCGTTCCCGGCAAGGGCATCGTGGAGGGCAGCACCAAAAACGGCAAGAGCCGTGAAGTCTATCTCTCCTCCGACCTGCGGGGCATCCTCCTCGCCTACAAGCGCCGCAAGCAGATGGAGGCGGACAAGCAGCGCCGCAAGCTCAGTCCCTATCTCTTCACCGACGAGCAGGGGCAGCTCATCCACCCGGACACCTTCACCAAGCGGCTGCGGAAGATCTATGACGCCATCGGCTTTCCGCGGGAGTACCACCTTCACACCCTGCGGCACTACTTCGTGACATCGCTTCTGCACTGCGGCGTGGACAAACAGACGGTGGCAGACCTCGTGGGGCATGCGGACACCGGCTTTCTGGAGCGCACCTACTGCCATCCCCAGCAGGCGCAGAAGGAGCAGGCGGCTGACTCCATGCTCACCATGCTCCGTCCGGACGGCGAGCAGATCTTCAATCTCGCCGCCTGTTCTCCGAAGCGGCGCAGCGCATGATTGTTGCTTTCGTAGAAATTCATTTTTCAAGAAAATTGTAATAGCTTTACCGCTGTGCTTGCGGTATGTTGTGCTTGCAAAATAAGCCTCAACTGTACTGAGAATAAATGAAAGAGAGGTCATTTTTATGGCAAGCATCCGCAAGCGCGGCAGCAGCTATCTCATCGTGGTCTCCATGGGCTATGACTACAACGGCAAGCGCATCAAGCCCCAGCAGAAAACCGTCCACCCGCCAGAAGAACTGACACCCAAGCAGGTCGAAAAGTGGCTCAACGAACAGGCTGTCCTCTTTGAACGTGACTGCCGCCACACGCCGCAGCCTGTCCAGCAGCTCACGCTGGCAAAATACATCGACCTGTGGCTGGCGGACATCGCTCCCGGCAAGCTGGCGAAGTCCACCATCCGCCGCGACCGGCAGGACATCGAGCGTATTCTCCCGGCGCTGGGTCACTACAAGCTCACCGAGCTGCGGCCGGAGCACTTCCGGAATTTCTACGCGGAGCTGCGAAAAGCCACCAGCATTGAAACGAAAAAGCCACTCTCCGAGTACACCATTGAGGGCGTGCACGCGACGCTGTGCAGCATCCTCTCTGATGCCGTGGAGGGTGGCTTTCTTTCGCATAATCCGGCTTGGCGCACCTATCGTTACGCCGGGCGCAAGTGCGAAAAGAAAATCGCGGACGAGGAAACGGCGCAGAGGATCATTGCCGCGCTGGAGGGCGAGAGCATCAAGTACGAAACCTACTTCAAGCTCATCATCGCCACGGGAATGCGGCGGGGCGAGTGCTGCGGACTGAAGTGGTGCGACATTGATTGGGAGCAGCGTTCCATCCACATCTGCCGCAACGCGGTCAAGGTGACGGACGAGGAGATCTTCGTAAAAGAACCCAAGACCCGCGCAAGTGACCGCTATGTGTACTTCTCCGCCGAGATGGAAAGTCTCCTGCGGGAGTACCGGCAGGAATGTGCATACATCACCGAAACCTATGACCAGCGGCAGCTGACCGCTGATGACTTCCTGTTCCGCCGTCAGGGAGCGCAGCTCCCTATGACGCCCACCACCTTCACCTACCGTTTCAAGCTGATCCTCAAGAAAAACGGCCTGCCGCAGGAGCTGAACGTCCATTCCCTCCGGCACACCGCCGCCAGTCTGATGATCGCGGGCGGCACGGATGTTGCCACGGTAGCGGGCATCCTCGGCCACAGCCAGCCCTCCACCACGCTGGACATTTACACTCACGCCTTCGACAAGAACAAAAAGGCCGCCAGCGCGGGCTTGCAGGGAATGTTGGAGATTTGACATAGGATAGCTCAGTTGGATTGCAAAATGTGCAGTAGTGGTCAAATCAGGTTTCAATTCTCCTAACTTTCCGCATATAAAAACCGTCTCAAACATATCGTTTGAGACGGTTTTTGTAATTGCTCCCGGGTTTTGTTGTCACCGCTGCGCATTGGGCAGTTCGTTCTTCACATACTTCTCCCATACATGCAGGCGGTCGCACTCGTCGATCTGCCGCAGCACTCTGGCGGGTACACCGGCAGCGATACTGTTGGGTGGGATGTCACGCGTCACCACCGCGCCGGCGGCGATGATGCTTCCCGCTCCGATGGTCACGCCACCGCACACCGTCGCACCGGCGCACAGCCAGCAGTGATCCCCGATGGTGATGGGTTCGGCATACTCCAACGCATGGCAGCCGTTGGGGTAATCTGTATAGGCTCGTTCTTCGGCGATAAACGGATGGTTGGGCGTGGCCAGCGTCACATTGGGTCCAATGAGCACATTGTCCCCCAGCGTAATGGGCGCTACATCCAAAAATACGCTGTTGTAGTTGATGAAACAGTTCCGCCCCACATAGATATTCACGCCGTACTCGCAGTAAAAGGGTGCAAACGCCTCGAAATTCTTCCCTTTTGCGGAGGGGATCAGGCGCTCCAGCGCACGCTGCTTGGTCTTGGTACGCCACAGCGGGAGGCGGTTGAACCGGTCACAGCGGCGCATACCCACCCGGTGCCACTTGGCAATCTCCGGATCGGTAGGCGTATAGAGACGCCCCGACACCATCCGCTCCCATTCACCGCCCGTCCTGCTCTTATCCATGATCAGTCACTCCTTTATGTGCGCCTGTACCGGTACAGATACAGGGCCGTTTCCAATGCCAATCGCTTCATCGGATCGACCGGATCGGCCTCCAGCAGCAACCATAGCTGCTGGAGCCGGTAACTCACGGTGTTGTAGTGCAGGTGCAGCTCCCGCGCCATCCGGCGCTGGTTGCCCATACAGCGCAGCCAGCTCGCCAGCGTGTCCAGCAGCTCTTGCCGCCGCGGCTCTGGCTGCCGCAGGAGCGTTCCCAGCTGCCGATGGATATAGGCGTCCGTTTCCGCCGGGGAGGATTCCTCCAGCAGCCGTACCACCCCCGCTGGGTCGTCTGTCACGCAGGGTGTTTCCGTTCGCGCCGCCATGCGGAGCGCCGCGCGGGCACTGCGGTCTGCTTTCTGAAAACCCACCGTACCGCCGTAGGGGCGGCTGACGCCGCAGATAACGCCGTGGTCGGCGGCAAAGTCCGCCATCACCCGCCGCAGCGGCATCTCCAGCGCGAACAGGTCGTCCGCCTCCAGCACCAGCAGAAGGCCATCCTCCAACAGTGCCCCCCACATGTCCGCGCCCAGTGCCCGGCAGCACTCTTCTGCCTCGTGCAGCCAAGAGCGCCGCTGCAATTCCGGCGCATCCGCCCGTATCCGCAACAGGATATGCGGACATTCCAAATGGATACCGGACTCCGCCGCCTGCCGCTCCATCGCTTCGCTCAGCGGCGCGCCAGAAATGAGATGGTGCAGTAGTACGGCCAGCTGCCGCTCCTGCTCTGCCGGTATTCGCCGCCGTGCGATCTCGCGGGACACCGCATCGGCCAACTCGGCAAAGCGCATATCGGTCGGCAGTTGGAGCAGCGGCAGTCCCAGTCGGTCAGCCTTCTCCGCCAGCGCCGCCGGCAGGGGGCTGGGCAGGTAGCGCCCCGGCTTGATACCCACACCGGACAGGCCTTTTTCTGCCGCCGTGGGCAGCAGCGCATCCACGGCCTGCGGGTCGTCTGCGATGGCAAAACCAGTGGTGATGAGCAGTTCTCCCTGCGCCAGCCAGCGCGCGTAGTCCGGTGTGTCCGTCAGATTGACACCGCTGACCCTACGGCCAAGTCCCGCCGCGCCGCCGCAGACCGTGCAGCCTGCGAACACGGGCAGGCGCAGCACCTCCTGCAGTGTGGGATAGTCCGCTGTGTGCTGTGATGTCATGGCTTCTGCCCCCCTTGTGATACTATCACAATTTTCATAGAAATGTTCATTTATTTTTGCCAATGGAACAGACCGTCCGTTGTTTTATGATAGCGGTAGTAAAACGAACGGAGGTATATTCCATGGCAAAGCAAATGAAACAGGATACTCCCTCAGTCCCCCGCAAGCGGAGACTGGCCGCGCTGATAGCAGCCACCCGGTGCGCCGGAGAGAAACGTGACACGCTCTCCTGCCATGCCCGCCGCTGCACCGCCTCATCCATGGCGCAGGGTCTGAAGCACTACGCCTGACGCGGCGCACCCCTTCGGCAGACTCCCCCGGCACAATGTGCCGGGGGTCTGTCCGTTCAGGGCTTTCTGGATTCCTTCTTCAGCAGGGACGCCGCCGTGATGATGGTCAGTACCGACTCTGTCACCATGCCGGAATACGACCGTACCGCAATGACATACACCAGCCACGACAGGCCGCTGGCAATGCCCGCCACCTGTATCACCCACCGCCTGGACTGGAAGAACGGCAGTAACGCCGCCAACGATGCCACGATGGGCAGTACCGTCACTGGCGTCTCATAGGTCACCACGGCAATCAGCAGAAATACTGCCACGATGGGTATCGCGGTGACCAGTTTACTCCAGTTGAATTTCTCCTGCAATAGGAAAAGCAGCAGCACGACAATCTGGAAAAAGCTGCACAGTGCGCCGGAGCGTGCGTGGAGCAGCGTGTAGTGGATGGCGAAGATCAGGTTGGCCACCACCTGCCACAGCAAGATGGTACGCTTGTCATTCTGCCAATAGCTGAGACCCATGGCGATCAGTGCGCCGAACCCGATGAGTTGGTAAAATATGTTCATCCGTCGTTCCTCCTAATAAAAAACGCCGCACACCCTGTCGGATGCGTGGCGAAAAATGGAGGCGATGCTCCAGAAAAATCCACACTTATTTTGGAGTTTTATTATACCATGGGACAGCCGTATTTGTCAATTGCGGCAAAGGACAACCTCCAAAAGCCATGGGCTTTTGGAGGCGAGTGGTACGCCCGACTGGATTCGAACCAGCGGCCTTTAGAGTCGGAGTCTAACGCTCTATCCATCTGAGCTACGGGCGCATATTTGGTTGTGGGTTTCTGCGATAGTCGTCAAATAGTAGTCAACGACCACCCATTTTTTCTCTGCCGTTCCCGCAAACGCAGGTGTGGCAATGCTTTGCGCCATATCTCAACTGGAAACGCCTGAAATGTCGGAGTCTGTCACTCTATCCAGCTGAGCTACGGGCGCATATGGAGCAGAGGGAGACTTTCCCCCCTTGCGACTAATTTATTATACCATCTTTTTCGAGAATGTAAAGAAGAAAACTGCACAAAAGTCAAAAAAGATTGTTAAAAAAGTTGACAACTTGCGATATTTGGAGTACAATTCAGAAAGACGAAAACAAGCGGTAGGGGAAAGCGGGCTGCGGCCCGGCTCCTGCCGCCGGCAAAGAAGAAGGACGCATATGAAAAAACAAAAGGTCTCGGATGCGGTGATCCATCGTCTGCCCCGCTATTACCGCTATCTGGACGAGCTGCATAACAAGGGCGTGGTACGCATTTCCTCCAATTCGCTGGGGCAGAAAATGGACATCACCGCCTCTCAGATCCGGCAAGATCTCAGCTGCTTCGGTGAATTCGGGCAGCAGGGCTACGGCTATAACGTGGCGGAGCTGCGCTCGGAGATCGGCCACATTCTGGGCATCGACTCCGGCTACCGGCTCATTGTGGTGGGAGCGGGCCATCTGGGCCATGCGCTGCTGCAGAACTTCGACTTTCAGAAGGTGGGCTTTCAGGTGGATACCGCCTTCGACGTGTCCCCGGCGCTGATCGGTACCAAGATCCACGACGTGACCATCCGGCCCATGGAGGAGCTGGAACACTATGTGGAGGAGTACCACCCCAACGTGGCGGTGCTGACAGTGCCTCAGAGCGTGGCCCAGCCGCTGGCGGACCGGCTCATTGCTCTGGGGGTGAAGGGCTTCTGGAACTTTACCAATGTGGAGCTCTCCACCCAGACCAAGGGGGTATTCTTCGAGGACATCCACTTTGTGGATACCCTCCTGACCCTCAGCTACCGTATCTCCCGGCCGGAGGAACTCTATTAAGGGGCGGATCATACTATGGAATGAGACCTGCGGGTCCAATTTTCATAGGAGGTCACGTTCTTATGTGCAATCAGAACTCCTGCTTCGGCGGCTGCGGCTGCTGGATCATCATCGCCATCATCATCCTGTGCCTGTTCTGGGGCGGCAACGGCTGCGGCTGCGGCAACACCCAGAATAACAACGGCTGCGGCTGCGGCTGCTGACCGGGCGGCCCCATAGGGGGCAGCGAAACACATGAAAAGGACGCCTCCGGCCACGCCGGGGGCGTCCTTTTGTGCAGAGATCGTACCATCGATGAGCAAGGAAAAAAGTGCCGGAAGGACACGCTGTCAGGCGTGCTTGCGCTTGCCCGCCGAGAGGATAAAAGCAGAACAACGCCGGTGCTTGCTGACAGCAGACACCGGCGTCATTTCATGTTCGGTCGTTACTCACCGAAGTTGTTCTGGATCAGAGATACCAGAGCATCCACGGCTTCCTTTTCATCGGAGCCGTCAGCGATGAGGGTGATGTTGGTTCCTTTCACAATACCCAGGGACAGCACGCCCAGCAGACTCTTGGCGTTGACCCGGCGCTCTTCCTTCTCCACCCAAATGCCGCTCTTGAACTCGTTGGCCTTCTGAATGAAATACGTAGCGGGACGTGCGTGCAGCCCCACCTCATTCTGAACGGTAATTTCCTGCGTATACATCAAACCAGCACTCCTTTATTCGCAGTCTTCAAGCCGACTGCTACACATACTATTATAACGGATAACGGGGAGAAAGCAATATTCAATCCCACAAAAATTTGTGGCGATTGCAGAGAATCAAAGAAAAAATTCGTCGTTCTACACGAAAGCGGCTTATTTCAGCTCCACCACGGTGACACCGGCCTCACCCTCGCCGTAGCGGCCCAGCCGGAAGCTTTTGACGGCCTTGTTACGCTTGAGGATCTCGTGGACGGCCTTTCGCAGAGCGCCGGTACCCTTTCCGTGGATGATGGTGACGGTGCCCAGCTTGGCCATGACGGCACTGTCCAGATAGTTTTCCACCACGCTCTCGGCCTCCAGCGTCTCATAGCCCCGGATATCCAGCTCCGAGGAGGCACGGGACACGGTGTTCAGGGTGGCGGCGGAGGGACTGGGTGCGGGCTTGGACTTCTTGGGAGCACCCTCCAGCAGGCGCACCTGCTGGGCCTTGACGGTCATCTTCATGCGGCCCGCCTGCAGCAGCAGGGTGCCGTCGCCGTTGACGGCCAGCACCGTGGCGGCCATCTTCACGCCGGGCAGCTCCACCTGATCGTCCACGGCGATGGGCCGGGGCGGCGTATAGGCAGGCTCCTGCTCCTCGTCCCGCAGGTGCAGCTGCTCCTCCGCCGTTTTCAGATGGTGGCGCACGGCGGCCTTGGCGTCGTTGAGGGCCTGCACGTTGGCCTGCTTCTGCTGCTCCTTCCGCAGCTGATCCAGCTGGGCGAAGATCTCCTCCGCCTGCTGCTGGGCCTGCCGGACGATGCGCTTGGCCTCAGCCTCTCCCTTGGCCCGTGCGCTTTCCTTGCCCTTTTCCATCTGCTCCCGGAAGGTCCGGGCCTTCCGGGCGTCCTCCTCCCGCTGCCGCCACAGTCGGTCGGCCTCGTTCTGGGCTTTCTCCAGCCGCTGGCGCTTCTCCTCCAGCTGGGTCAGCACGTCCTCGAAGCGAACGGAGTCGCTGTCCATCTGGGCCTGTGCCGCCTGAATGACGCTCTCATCCAGCCCCAGCCGCCGGGAGATGGCGAAGGCGTTGGACTTACCGGGGATGCCGATGAGGAGTCGGTAGGTGGGCCGCAGGGTCTGCACGTCAAACTCGCAGCTGGCGTTCTCCACCCCCGCCGTGGTCATGGCGAAGGTTTTCAGCTCGGCATAGTGGGTGGTGGCGGCGATGAGAGCCCCCTGATTCCGGGCCTCCTGAATGATGGCGATGGCCAGAGCCGCACCCTCCACCGGGTCTGTGCCGGCGCCCAACTCGTCGAACAGCAGCAGACTGTGGTCGTCCACTTCCTTCAGGATCTGGACGATGTTGGACATATGGGCCGAGAAGGTAGACAGGCTCTGCTCGATGCTCTGCTCATCTCCTACGTCCGCCAGCACCCGGCGGAACACCCGCACGGCGCTGCCGCCGTCGGCGGGGATGTGCAGGCCGCACTGGGCCATCAGGCTCAGCAGGCCAATGGTTTTCAGGGTCACGGTCTTGCCGCCGGTGTTGGGGCCGGTGATGACCAAGGTGTCGAACTGCTCACCCAGCTCCACAGTGATCGGCACCGCCTTGGCCTGATCCAGCAGAGGGTGCCGGGCCCGGCGCAGGGTGAT
>OLRE01003529.1_pt1 | contig 10835 bp, 5 predicted proteins | sample 1672461 | NCBI WGS metagenome assembly OLRE01 (sample SAMEA3136688, study PRJEB25190) | human gut metagenome | biome: human gut; feature: human-associated habitat; material: faeces | place: Austria | collected 2013
TTGTAACTTTTTCGTTAAGCCTATTGACTCTGATACTTCGGAAGAGATATAATATAATTACTACTTAGTATAACTAAATAGTGAAACTAAATAGAGGCGACGATATGAATAACAAATATGTCCAGCAATTCAAAAAAGGCTCTCTGGAAATGATACTTTTATGCCTAATCGGACGCAAGGAAACTTATGGATATGAAATTATAACTGAATTGAACAATAGTGCGTCTGTTTTGGGATATGCGAAAGAGGGAACCATTTACCCCATTTTGTATCGTTTGCAGGAAGCAGAACTAATCAAATGCCGATTGGCTCCGGCTGCGGCAAATGGCGGCTCAAAAAAGTATTATTCTTTAACGGATAAAGGCAGGAATGTACTTGATGAACTAATCTTATTTTGGTCAAGCTATGAAAACTGCGTAAACGGCTTTATAGAAAGTTATCAACAAGCGAGGGTATCCAAATGAAAGAACAATATATCAAACAGGTTGAAAAGGAACTATCTTTACCACGCAAAATGAAAAAAGAGGTTGTACGTGACTTGAATGAAGTTTTTGCGTCTGCTATGGAGCATGGAGAAACAGAGCAGCAGATTATCCAGCGTTTGGGGACGCCAAAAGAATTTGCAGACAGCACCGCAGAACAGTTTGGCATTGATAACACCAAATCGAAAAAAAGGAACGGTATCATTTCTACTCTTGCTGCGCTTGTTATCGCGGCTGCTGCCTTTTCGGTATATGCTGTTACACAATCAGGAAAAGTACCAGAAGGAGCAATCGGACAAGCCGACGCGACAACAAATATACAGATTGAGGGCGCGTTTGCCTTTGATATTTCGCAAATCCTTTTGGCTATTGGGTTTGCAGCAACAGCTATTGCTCTTTTGTTAATTATCCGAACCATACACAAAAACAGGAGGTAACCAATGAAGAAATATATTTCTGTATTCACAATCATGATTATGATTTTTTTGGCTGCGTGTTCTAATCAAAATACCTCATCTACACCGACAAGCAATGAGAACAATACGCAATCTAATCGTGTTACAAAATTGGACGAGGGTGTTTGGCCTGAGAATGAGTACACAGAGGGGCTTCCTGTTGCGCCTGGTACGGTTGCATGGGCTACACTTGATACAGAACATGAGAATTGTAATATCAACCTTACCGGTATTAGCGAAAACGACTATAACGAGTATATGGAGCTTTTGAACCAAGAAGGCTTTTCCGTAATTGAAAATGTGTCAGAGGAAATCGAGGGAGAAAACTATGTTTCTATCGGGACACTTTTATCAAACGACGAAAAGTGGTTAAGTATCAGCTACATACCCAATAGTCTAACTATCTACATTTCCTTTGACAATAACTGAAAGAGATCACGGAATAGCAAAGCCAGCCGAGCCAGTCAACGGTCAAGATGAACGGCGCAAGCGCCGCCGTTGACAGCCCCGCCCGCCTTTGCAGATAGGCAATCAAGGGGCGACAGCAAGGAGTGCTGCCGCCCACAGTATTATCAGAGAGGGAGAATTCTATGAGAAATCGGATTGTAAAAGTGACAGAAGTTGTAGTCAGAAGCGCTTTTTACATCATCTCAAACTATGTATTTGTTAGCATGGGACTATCATTTCATACTCAATGGATTTCAATTCTATTTTTGCTTTCAATGGTATGGTCTACTATTGATTACGGAAAGTCCATAAATGAAATAATCGAAAAAAAGGTAATTGCTGAAATACTATGTATATGTTGCATTGCACTGAGTATAGCGATGGCATATTTTGTGGGATATATTCAAGGAGCATTCGTTTCCCTCTGAAAATACAAGGCCACAACTTTCCGCTTAATATATCAGTATGGAACAAGTTATCAAAAAGTCATGAATGCTCGTAGCTCACCGGCCCGGCCAGCAAAAGCAGTAAATTCTGAAATTGATTTACTGCTTTTTTGCTCAATAGACTCTTAAATCATCTGAAAATATTTCAACGCATCCCTGATCGCCGCTTCCTTCTCCGGCGGACATTTTGGCACTTTGGCATCTTCCTTCTTTGACAGGTTATAATTTTGCCCCACATCCAGCCCGCACTTGCGCTTTATCTGTGAGATGTACAGGGAAGATACCTTCAAACCGGTATGCTCCAACACATACGCCTTGATCTGTTCATAAGTCGCGCCCTTCTGGAAGCCGGACATATCCATATCTTCCAGCGAGAACTCCACCCGCACCTTCTTCGAGTCGATTTCTCCCTTGGAAAGTAAGACAACCGTCTCCACATGAACAGTACCCGGAAACTGATCGACGGCACAAGCCTTGGTCACAAAATATCCATGCTCCTGCAAAGTCACCAGATCCCTTGCAAGCGATGTTGGCTTGCAGCTTATATACACAAGCTCCTTCACACCATAGTTGATGATCTTCAACAGGGCCTTCGGATTGATTCCGTCACGAGGTGGATCAAGCACTATGAAATCCGGTTTGTCCTCTATGTCATCTATTACCCTGAGTACATCTCCGGCGATGAACTCACAGTTGTCAAGGCCGTTAAGCTCCGCATTCACACGGGCGGCCTCCACGGCTTCCTCAACTATCTCCACGCCGATGACCTTCTTTGCGACAGGCGCAAGAAGCTGGGCTATCGTTCCGGTTCCGCTGTAGAGGTCGAATATGACTGCATCCTTTGTGTCACCCACATATGAACGTGCCCTGTCATAGAGTCTCTCCGCACTCTTTGTATTTGTCTGGAAGAAAGAGAACGGTGATATCTTGAACTGAAGTCCAAGGACAGTCTCATATATATACTCTGTTCCGTAGAGCAGATTTGTCCTGTCGCTGATGACTGCATCCGCCATGGAGTCATTTTCCGTGTGGAGAATTCCCGCGATCTTGCCCTCAAGTGGCAGCTCCAGCAGCCCCTTCACGTATGCATCAAGGTCGAGAGCCGCCAGATTCTGGGTGGTTGTCACCAGATTCACCAGCAGATCGCCATTTGTCGCCGAACGTCTGATAACCAGATGGCGCAGAAGCCCCTCGTGCTGCATCTTTTTGTAATATGGGAGTCCCGCCTCCTTGCAGAACTGGACAGTATATTTCACTATCTTGTTCAGATCATCATTCACTATATAACAGTCATCCATCTGAACTATGTCGTATGTGCTGTTCTTCTTGTGAAGTCCAAGCGCCAGCGGGCCGTCCTTGTACTCATCGCCAAATGAGAACTCCATCTTGTTCCTGTATCCCTTTGTCACAGGAGATGCAAGTATCCCCTGCCACTCATAAGGGTGAGCCTCGCTGTCTATCACACCGTCAAGCAGACCTTTGACAAGCTCCTCCTTCACCTTGAGCTGGTTCTCGTAGCTGAGCGTCTGGTAACTGCAGCCACCACACATTCCAAAATGCGAACAAACCGGCGAAGCATCCTCAAGCTCAGATTTCTCAAGAACCTCAAGGAGCCTTCCGTCCGCCTTGCCCTTCTTCAGCTTGGTTATACGGCAGCTCACCTTCTGTCCTTTTATTGCGCCCTTAACTGTAACTTTTCTGTCATCCATATGAAAGCTTCCCTTGTTCGGGAACTCATATGTGTCTATCACACCTTCAACTATATCGTGTTTCTTCATTCTATTTCCAATCCTTATTTATTTTTCTGGAACGGTCTGCCCTATCCCCACAGATCCTCAAAAAACTTCTTCCTCTTCTTCTCCTCCGGTATGGAACATCAGCCATTTAAAGCTGCCTTCGGCAGGGCTGATGCTACATGTCAAATTTTCTTCGAAAACTTGACACATTCGACTCTACCCTCGGCAGCTCATTCTGCGCAAAAAACGGCGTTCCGTGCTGGTCAAAATCAAGCAGCATATACGTTCCAATCCGGTTGTCCCTCGGCAGAGCCAGACTTCCCGGATTGACAATGTATGAATCCTTGTAGCACGTCAGGTCACGGCGGTGTGTATGTCCATACATCACGAAGTCATATCCCTCCAGATCTATGAGTTCCTCCAGATAGGAGATTCCGCTGTTCACACTGTACCTGTGTCCATGGGTTATAAATGCCCTCTTATCTCCAATGTTGAATTCGTCATATATCGGGAGCTCCGGGTTGTAATCGCAGTTGCCCCTCACCATGTGGATCTCACAGTCAAACAGGTCATGTATCAGCTTTTCATCTCCCTCAACATCTCCGAGATGTATCAGCATGTCCACGTCGCCAACTATATCGTGTATCTGTTTTAAGCAGCTACTCTTGCCATGAGTGTCACTTATTATCAGTACTTTCATCTATTCCTCCTAACGAGAATCCATCGATCCCACTGATCATTAACTGATTTATTCCTGATTCTCACTTACTCTCCCTGTGCGCTCTGATGACGTTCTTCATCAGTCTCAGTGCATTTCCCCTGTGACTGATCTTGTTCTTCTCCTCAGGATCAAGCTCCGCAGTGGTCTTGCCCAGCTCTGGAAGGTAAAATATAGGGTCATACCCGAAACCGTTCTCGCCGCGCTCCTCGTAGCCTATGATTCCCTCTATGGTTCCCCGCTCTGTGTACTCGCTTCCATCCGGGAACACTGCTGCTATAGCACACACGAATCTTGCTGTCCTCTCAGAATCTGGAACCCCGGCCAGCTTGTCTATTATGTACTGGTTCTTTATCCTGTACGATGTGTCCTCACCAAGAAATCTTGCGCTGTATATTCCAGGCGCCTTGTCCATGTAATCGACCTCAAGTCCTGAGTCATCCGCAAGCACCAGGCATCCGCTCTCCTTGCTGATGGCTCTCGCCTTGATCAGAGCATTCTCCTCAAACGTCTGTCCGTCCTCCACTATGTCTATATCGATCCCAGCCTCTTTCATGGACTGTATCTCAAATCCGAGGTCAGCAAGTATCATGCGGACCTCCTTCATCTTTCCTTCATTTCCCGTTGCAAATATCAGCTTGTCCATAATAGTTCTCCTTTCCCACAGCTTACATACGCTTCCTGTTTATTCTGTCTTATCCGTAAATGCCTTGAGGCAGACGTTACATTTTCTCTCTTTTTCCGCACTGTACCACTGATTTCCATACAGACTTATATAGCCTTCTCCGTCGGAGATGTCAAAGCTGTCGGTCATGGAATCCGCATCATACTCTATGGCTATCGGGTATTTGCTGCCCGGCGTGGTTATATGTACTATGACCGCAAATTTCTTTTCATCCGGGAGCTTGACCACATCATCCAGGTTGACCGTGTAGTATCCTGCGTACTCCATCTCGCCTGACGCGACAAGCTTCTTATTTGCCAGATCGTCAGTGTCCTCAAAATTTGTAGCCACATATACTTCATATGTCGTCTTTGCATCAGTAGCATAGAATGACACAGCCTTGAGCTCCTCGCTCTTGCCTGCCGTGTAAACATTTGCAAAGTAGGCATCCTCCTGGTCAAATCCAAGGACTCCGACCCAGCCCAGCTTGTCCGACTGGTATATCTTATCGTAGTTGTCTGCACCCTCAAGTCTGGTGTACACAACGCTGGTCTCGCAAATATGTGCATCATAGTAGGATATATAGAAATATCCATCCTCGCCAAATTCGGTTCCCCAACTGTTCTTACAGATAAAAGCACCATCTTTCTTCGGCGCCTTGTTAAAGTTGTTCTTGCTGTAATTGTCATCCCATCCTACTATTACCACATCGTGGTTGATTCCCTCTGAACCATCATAATAGTACGCATGAGTCTCCTCGTTGTAATACTCCGAGCTGCTGTCGGCATCTATCATATCGCTGTATATCGCAGTCTCCACACCGCCCTTGGTGTACACTGCCTCTTTCACAGCCTTCAGATTCTTGTCGTCAATTATCTCCGCCTCCTGCAAATGCTTCACGGCCTTAAGCTTGGAGTTCGTCTTGTCATCCCCGTACGGATCATCCTTCTCGAGAACCGGTCCCTTCCAGGATGCAAGATATGCAATACTCATCCTGTACTGGCCACCCTCAAACTGTTCAACGCCAAATCCGTTGTTCATGGTCATGTTATCCACAGAGAACTGCAGCTTTTCATCCGGCATAAGAGTTGTCTCAAGCGCAGCCAGCGACGCAAATGCCCAGCATGTTCCCGAGTCTCCCTGGTCTCTGACCTCTGTGACCCTGCCCTCTTTTCTCATGTCGTAGGCGGCCGGCAGCTTACTGTCCTCACCGACCTTCTGCAGGGATACACGGCCTGTGTCATAATTGTACTCACATGTATAGTCAAGCGTGTCCGCTATATACTCTATAGGGACAAATGTCTCGTCATCCTTCTTTATCGGCGCATCCGCGATCTTCACGTCCTTGCCGTCCAGCTCTGCATCCTGGGAATCAAGCACCAGTCTGGCGACTCCTTCATTCCTCTTGATCACGATACTGCCATTCACATACTCTATGTATGTGCACTTCATCTTATCCTTGAGCATCTTCAGCGGCATCATAAGGTGAAGATTATTGCTTACATACGGCTTGTACTCGTCCTCTTCCACCTCACTGCCATTTACATACAGTGTGAGTCCCGCTTCATTGTAATCGCCCGCAAGCTTCTCAGACATGCCGGAAACTGCGTGTTGATCCTCCTCGTTCTTCTCCAGACGTCCCGACGGCTCCTTTGTTCCGTAATACGCCAGAGCACCTATGGCAAGGATCAGAATTATATATACAAATTTCTTCAAGCTTCTTCTCTCCTTCGTTTAGGCGGCTTCGGTCCCATAAACTGATAGAAATATGATTTTATCATTCCGTTGTATATCTTGCGGTTTCTGTCGGCCTTTCTGCCGATATACTTCTCCGCATCCGTATACGATGTGATGAGGAACATTGACCAGTCATCAAGATTCCTATAGCTCTCGCCGATGATCCTGTACAGCTCAGGCAGAGCCTCCTTCTCCTCAAGTCTCTCTCCGTAAGGTGGATTTGTGATTATAAATCCGTACTTCTTCGGATTCCTCAGATCCTTCACATCCCTCTGCTGAAAATGGATGTGCTGCTCCACTCCTGCTGCCCTGGCATTCTCCATGGCACACTTCACCATATCGCCATCCAGATCATATCCCTGTATGTTCATCTTCACATCGTGGTCTATGAGATCATGAGCCTCATCCACCGCATTGTACCATATCTTCTTGTCACAGATCTTGGACCACTCCTGGGCCGTGAACTCCCTGTCCATTCCCGGTGCGATGTGTGCTCCTATCATGGCAGCCTCTATCGGAAATGTTCCACTTCCGCAGAACGGATCTACAAGGACTCTGTCCCTGTGCCACGGCGTGAGCATGATCAGTGCGGACGCCAGCGTCTCCGATATAGGAGCCTTTCCAACCAGCTTTCTGTATCCCCTCTTGTGAAGTGACACACCTGACGTGTCAAGTGCTATGGTCACTATATCCTTGAATATAAATACTCTCACCGGATAGCTTGCGCCATCCTCCGTGAACCATGACACTCTGTATGTCTGCTTCAATCTCTCAACCATAGCCTTCTTGACTATGGACTGTATATCCGATGGACTGAAGAGTGCACTCTTGTTTGATGTCGCCTTGGACACCCAGAATTTTGCATCCCTTGTCAGATACTTCTCCCAGGCGATGGCCTTTGTTCCCTCGAACAGCTCGTCAAATGTGGCGGCCTTGAAGCTGCCACATTTGAGCATGATACGCTCGGCTGTCCTTATAAAAATATTTGCCCTTGCAATCGCACTCTCGTCTCCGGCAAATGTGATCCTTCCGTCCTCCACCTGGACTATCTCGTATCCAAGATCAAGTATTTCTTTTTTCAGTACCGACTCCAGTCCAAAATGACATGGAGCTATAAGTTCTACTCTACTCATTTCCTGCCCTTTCTGTGGGTTGTATATTTGTTCTATCGCTGTCTTGTGAGCGGGCCTCTGTACTGCGCCAGGCCTCCCACCGTGTTGATAACTCTGTATCCATCCTCGCTCATGATGAGCGCAGCCTTCATGCTGCTCACCCCATGAGCACAGTATACCAGCAGATATTTGCTTTTGGGAAGAGTATACTCCCCCGCTTCTATCAACTCAAATGGAATATTTACCGCCATGGGGATGTGTCCCTCCAGAAATTCATCGCGGTCCCTGACATCCACTATTATGCCGCCCCTTGCAACAGCTTCACGTATGATGTTGCGTATGGGAATACTTGTGAATCCCATTTTTCCACCTCCTTCATACCGACAGAAAAACCTCTTCTGTTATATGATATGAAGGAAATGTCTCATCGACACAATAAAAGCGAAGATCCCGGCAGGCGAAAAGCCAATTCCGTCTGTCGGGACCTTATAATTACTTCTTAAGCTGTGCAAGACGCTCGGCAACCTGCTCAGACATCTCAGTGTACTTGGCAAGCTTTGCCTTCTCCTCCTCAACCTTTGCGGCTGGGGCCTTGTCAACGAACTTTGGATTTGCAAGCATTCCTGATGCACGCTTGATCTCTCCGGCAAGCTTAGCAGCCTCCTTCTCAAGTCGCTCGATCTCCTTGTCGATATCCACAAGCTCCTCAAGAGGAATGTATACAGCGGCATCGTGGATCAGTGTTGATACTGCATTCTCATCGATTCCTGTCTTGTCCTCCTGAACGTGTACCTCGCTGGCATAACCCAGTGTGGCAAAGAAGCTCTTTGATGACTCAAATATATGTCTCACGTCCTCCTTTGCAGATACGACATATACCTTTGCCTTTCTGCTAGGTGGTACGTTCATTCCTGTACGAAGGTTTCTGATGGCACGGACTGCTGCCTTGATAGTGTCAACAGCGGCCTCGTCAGCCTCAAAGTTCCACTCGTCTGTGTACTCAGGCCACTTGGAGATCATGATCGACTCCTCCTCGTCCTGAATGTTGCAGAAGATCTCCTCTGTGATGAATGGCATGTATGGATGAAGAAGCTTAAGTGCCTGGATCAGAACTGTCTTAAGTGTCCAAAGTGCTGCTGCCTTTGTCTCATCCTCATCGTTGTAGAGACGAGGCTTAACCATCTCGATATACCAGTCACAGAACTCCTCCCAGATGAAGTCGTATACCTTGGATACAGCGATACCAAGCTCGAACTTCTCCATGTTGTCTGTCATCTCTTTTGCAAGTGTGTTGACCTTGGACAGGATCCAGCGGTCAGCTATTGTCAGGTCTGACAGCTTCACATTTGTGAAATCTGCCTTCTCCATATTCATCATGATGAAACGTGTTGCGTTCCAGATCTTATTTGCAAAGTTTCTGGAATTCTCAACTCTCTCCCAGTAGAAACGCATGTCGTTTCCAGGAGCATTTCCTGTTATAAGTGTCAGACGAAGGGCGTCTGCACCGTACTTATCTATAACCTCAAGCGGGTCAATACCATTTCCAAGTGACTTACTCATCTTACGTCCCTGGTCGTCTCTTACAAGTCCGTGGATCAGCACATGCTTGAACGGGCTCTTGCCTGTCTGCTCAAGTGCTGAGAATACCATACGGATTACCCAGAAGAATATGATGTCGTATCCGGTTACAAGCACGCTTGTAGGATAGAAGTATTCATACTCAGGTGTCTTATCCGGCCAGCCAAGTGTTGAAAATGGCCACAGTGCAGATGAGAACCATGTATCGAGCGTATCCTCATCCTGTGTGAGATGTGTGCATCCGCACTTTGGACATACTGTAGGTGTCTCACGGCTGACGATGGTCTCGCCGCACTCGTCACAGTACCATGCAGGGATTCTGTGTCCCCACCAAAGCTGTCTTGATATACACCAGTCACGGATATTCTCAAGCCAGTGGATGTATGTCTTGTCGAACTGCTCAGGCACAAATGAGAGCTCATCGGTCTTGATGATGTCAAGTGCTGCCTGTCCCATCTCCTTCATGCGGACGAACCACTGAGGCTTGATCATAGGCTCTACAGTTGTCTTACATCTGTCATGTGTTCCTACGTTGTGGCTGTGTGGAACTACCTTTACGAGAAGTCCCAGTGCGTCAAGGTCTGCCACCATCTGCTTTCTTGCCTCGTAGCGATCCATGCCTGCATACTTGCCTCCGAGCTCATTTATGGTTGCATCATCGTTCAGTATATTTATCTCCTCAAGATTGTGACGCTTTCCAACCTCGAAGTCGTTAGGGTCATGTGCAGGTGTGATCTTTACACATCCTGTTCCAAACTCCTTGTCAACATATGGATCTGCGATAACCGGGATCTGTCTGTCTGTAAGTGGCAGCTCCAGCATCTTTCCTACTATATCTGTGTATCTCTCATCGTCAGGATTTACTGCAACGGCTGTATCTCCGAGAAGTGTCTCCGGTCTTGTGGTTGCTATCTCCACAAATCTTCCAGGCTCTCCAACTACAGGATAGTTGATATGCCAGAAGAATCCGTCCTGCTCCTCATGTATAACCTCAGCATCTGATATGGAAGTCTTACATACAGGACACCAGTTGATGATCCTTGAGCCCTTGTAGATGTAGCCCTTCTCGTACAGTCTTACAAATACTTCCTTGACTGCCTTGGAACATCCCTCGTCCATGGTGAATCTCTCTCTGTCCCAGTCAGCGGATGAACCCATCTTCTTGAGCTGGCTCACGATACGGTTGCCGTACTCTTCCTTCCATGCCCATGCATGCTTTAAGAACTCCTCACGGCCGATCTCTTTCTTATCTATTCCCTGCTCCTTCAGCTTCTCTGTAACCTTAACCTCGGTTGCGATGGCTGCGTGGTCTGTACCAGGCTGCCACAGTGCTGAGTAGCCCTGCATTCTCTTGAATCTGATAAGTATATCCTGCATTGTATTGTCCAAGGCATGTCCCATGTGGAGCTGTCCTGTTACATTTGGAGGTGGCATTACGATAGTAAATGGCTTCTTGCTCC
>OLRE01003545.1_pt1 | contig 10747 bp, 8 predicted proteins | sample 1672461 | NCBI WGS metagenome assembly OLRE01 (sample SAMEA3136688, study PRJEB25190) | human gut metagenome | biome: human gut; feature: human-associated habitat; material: faeces | place: Austria | collected 2013
CCCGTGCCGACATCGTACACCGCCGCAGCTGCAAGGTGCGCAGCCAGAACGGTGCGCTCAAGCTCCGCATCCTGCTGGATAAAAACAGCGTGGAGGTCTTTGTCAACGATGGTGAGCAGACCATGACCGCATGGATCTATACGCCGCAGTCTGCCGATGGCATCACCTTTGCTGCCGATGGCAAAGCAACTGTTACGGCAGAGCAGTTTGAACTGGACCTGTAATCAGATATTCCCTTCATTTCTCCTTCATTGAATACAGCCCCGCTTTGGTTTCTTCTTCGCCAAAGTGGGGCTGTGTTTTTGTATTGGTTCTATGCGCTCTACTTTGCAGCCGGAGCGTTTTCCTGGGGGCGTTTGCCTCAATCCTGGCAAATTGCAGTTTCCATACGATCTTTCTCGGTTATCCGGCGGATGACCCGGCAGGGATTGCCAGCAGCCAGACTATAGGGTGGGATGTCCCTTGTCACAACACTTCCGGCTCCGATCACACAGCCTTCTCCGATGGTAACGCCGCCACAAACCACTACGTTGGATGCCAACCAGCAATTATCCTTTATGGTGATGGGTTTGGCATATTCCAGATTATAAATGCTTCCATCTTCTCGCTTTTGGATATTCCGTTCTTCCGGCAAAAGCGGATGCATGGGAGTTGCCAATGTGACATTTGGCCCGATCATCACATTGTCCCCGATATGGACTTCACATACATCTAAGCAGGTGAAATTAAAGTTGGCAAAGCTGTACTTTCCAAAGTACGTATTGCAGCCGTAATCAAAGTAGACCGGTGCCTGCAAATACGGAAACTGCTTTGTTGCAGGTAATAATTTTCGCAGAATTTCGGCTTGTTCTTCCGGTTGGTCCTCATCCGTCCGGTTGTACTTTCTTGCCAATTTGCGTGCATTCAAGCGTAATTGCTCCAGTTCCGGATCGGATGGATCGTATAGCGCGCCATTTATCATTTTCTCTCGTTCTGTCATTTCTGATGCTGCCTCCAAATTGGGTCTTATGGGTCAAGATAAGTATACCATACTTGCCAAGAAAGGAACACCTCTATTGCAACAAACAGGATCATTTCAAACTTGATTTTTGTGCGCGACCACTCAAACCAATGCCGTCAAGTCGGTGGGGATAGGGTGCTTTTCGTTGCAAAGTTCGAGCTTTTTCCGAGCGGATGTCTTTCTTTACAGGGGCATCGTTCTGTGTTATAATTTTATTAGCAGGAAAGCTCGGGCGTTCACCGCCCTCCTCGGTTTTGAGTACCGTGTCAGCGCTTTCCTGCTTTTTGTTTTATCCGTCCTGCATCATCCAATACTAACAGGCTTCCATCAGAACCGCACACTTCGTGGACATAAAACTTATTTCCTTGCTTTGTACTGCGGTATTCATTTACAACGACCGCCTCATAGATTTTTGTTCCAGCCGCCACGACCGGTGCTACATTTGAAAAAACCGCTGACAACAGAACATGAGGTCGCATTTAAGGTGATCCGGCGGCTGCATGGGGGATGTTTGTAAACAAGATCCTGGTATTTCATAGAGAGCAGGTATAAAAATCAGGTACAAGACCCAACTAAGAAAGGTGCAGGCCGTGATGTCGAGCTGTACAGCAATTTCAAAACCGTTGCCGAAAGTATTCCCGAAACGCCGGTCTTGCTGTATAATGATTCCGGACGGCCCGGCCAGGCGGGGCTTTGTAAAAACCATGCCCGAAGCCGGTCTGCTGTAGATCATACCCCACAAGGAGGTCTGTTTCATGAATCTGACTCTGCGAAAGGATGCCGATGCCATCATCGCATCCAGCCTGAACGCCGTCCTGCCGGACGAAGCTGTCCGCCGCGCATTGAAAGCCTTTGCGCCCAAGGGCGGCAGGGTGCTGCTGGTCGCAGCGGGCAAGGCCGCATGGCAGATGGCACACGCGGCAGTGGAAGCGCTGGGCCGTGTGGACGGCGGCGTGGTCGTGACCAAATACGAGCATGTCAAGGGCGAAATTCTGGGCGTAAATTGTTATGAAGCGGGCCATCCGGTGCCGGACGAGAACAGCTTTGCGGCCACCGAGAAGGCATTGGAGCTGGTGCAGGGGCTGACAGCGGAGGATACCGTGCTGTTTCTGCTCTCCGGCGGAGGAAGTGCATTGTTTGAAAAGCCGCTGCTCCCCGGCACAGAATTGCAGGACATCACCGGCCAGCTCCTTGCCAGCGGCGCTGACATCGTGGAGATGAACACCATCCGCAAACGGCTTTCGGGCGTCAAGGGCGGGCGGTTCGCGCAGGCATGCGCCCCAGCTCAGGTGTTCAGTATCGTGCTGAGCGATATTCTGGGCGACCCGCTGGATATGATCGCCAGCGGCCCGGCGGTGCCGGACACCTCTACCTGCGCACAGGCGCTTGCCATTGCGGAGAAGTATCACCTGAAGCTCTCGGAACAGGCAAAAGCTCTTCTGGCGCAGGAAACGCCCAAGATGCTGGACAATGTGACGACCCGGATCACCGGCAGCGTGCGGGAGCTTTGCACCGCCGCCGCTGCCGCCTGCCGGGAGCTTGGCTATGAGCCCGTCCTGCTGACCGACCAGCTCTGCTGTGAAGCCCGGGAGGCGGGCAGCTTTCTTGGCTCCATCGTCCGGACCCACGCGGGGCAGGGAAAAAAGCTGGCCTACATCGCAGGCGGCGAGACGGTCGTCCACCTGACGGGCAAGGGCCTTGGCGGACGGAATCAGGAGCTTGCCCTTGCAGCGGCTCCGGCGCTGGCCGGGCTGGATGCAGCAGTGTTCTCGGTGGGCAGTGACGGCACTGACGGCCCCACCGATGCTGCCGGCGGCTATGTGGATGGTGACACCCTTTCCGCACTGACCGCCAAGGGCTGGAATGTGTTCGACACCCTGCAAAGCAACGACGCCTACCATGCACTGAAAGCTGTGGACGGCCTGATCATCACCGGCGCTACTGGCACGAATGTCAATGATGCTGCCGTGGCGCTGGTGGGGGAGAAGTAAAAATGTGATTCTGGTATGAAAGAGGGGATGGCTCCTATGTACGTCGATTGGGAATACTACAAAATTTTCTATTATGTGGCGAAGTATCAGAACTTTACGAAAGCAGCGCGGGTGCTGGGCAACAACCAGCCCAACATCACCCACTCGATGAACCGGCTGGAAAGCCAGCTGAACTGTGTGCTCTTTACCCGCTCCAACCGGGGCGTCACCCTGACGCCGGAGGGCGAGATGCTCTACTCCCGCATCGCCTCGGCGGCGGTGCAGATACAGGACGCGGAGGAAGAGCTGAGCGCCAGCGCCACTCTCGAGCATGGCTCCATCAGCATCAGCGCGACGGAGACGGCGCTGAACATCTATCTGGCCGAGAAGCTGCGGACGTTCCACACCGAGTATCCCGGCATCCGGCTGCGCATCTCGAACCACTCCACGCCCCAGGCAGTGCAGGCTGTGAAGAACGGAGAAGTGGATTTTGCCGTCATCTCCACCCCGGCAGAGGTGGAACAGGGCCTGAAGATGGTGGAACTGAGACCGTTTTATGAGGTGCTGGTGGGCGGAAAGACCTTCACTGCGCTGGCCAGCCAGCGCCTGACGCTGAAGGAACTGAGCTGCTATCCGCTCATCTCTCTCGGCGATGAGAGCATGACCCGGAGCTTCTATCGGCAGTTCTTCCTCGACCACGACGCCGTGCTCCGGCCCGACACCGAGGCCGCCACCACCGACCAGATGCTCACATTGGTGAAAAGTGAGCTGGGCCTCGCCTTCGTGCCGGAACCAATGGCAAAAGAACGTCTGGCCCGCGGCGAGCTTGTCGAGCTGCATCTGCAGGAGATCATTCCCTCCCGCTCGATCTGCCTCGTCTACGACCATCACCGTCCGCTGAACACGGCGGCCCGGAAGTTCCAGCAGATGCTGACGAAAGCAGAGCAGGACCATCCGGCAGCGCCGAAGCAGGCGGAGAACGTCTCTTTCATATCCCAATAAAATACCGCCGATATGATTTGTCGTTGTCCCATACCGGAAAGCCGCGGCCTACAGAGGCCCGGGCCTCATCGAATTCATCTGGCGCAAAAAGGCCAAAGGGAAGGAAAAACAGAATGATAGACAAAATGCTCGTGCGCGGGGCAAAGATACACAACCTGAAAAACATCGACGTGGACATCCCGCTGAACAGGATCGTGGGCATTGCGGGCGTGTCGGGCTCGGGCAAATCCTCGCTGGCGCTGGGGGTGCTGTATGCCGAAGGCTCCCGCCGGTATCTGGAGGCGCTGTCCACATACACCCGCCGCCGGATGACCCAGGCCTCGAAAGCCTCGGTGGAAGAGGTGCTGTATGTCCCGGCGGCGCTGGCGCTGCACCAGAGGCCGGGCGTGCCGGGCATCCGCAGCACCTTCGGCACCGGCACGGAGCTTTTGAACAGCCTGCGGCTCATGTACTCCCGCCTCGCAAGCCACCGCTGCCCGAACGGGCATTACATCCCGCCGACGCTGGCTGTTGCGGCGGGCAGGGAGCTGGTCTGCCCGGAGTGCGGTGCGCATTTCTATGCGCCGTCGGCGGAGGAGCTGGCTTTCAACTCTCAAGGTGCCTGCCAGAAGTGCGGCGGCACAGGCAGCGTCCGGACGGTGGACATGGCGTCGCTGGTGCCGGACGACTCGCTGACCATCGACGGCGGCGCAGTGGCCCCGTGGAACAGCCTGATGTGGTCGCTGATGACAGACGTCTGCCGGGAGATGGGCGTGAGGACGGATGTGCCGTTCCGCGACCTGACCGAACAGGAAAAGGACATCGTCTACCACGGCCCGGCAGAGAAAAAGCATATCTTCTACCACGCCAGGAACTCGAACCAGGCCGGCGAGCTGGACTTTACCTATTACAATGCCGTCTACACCGTAGAAAATGCTCTTGCAAAGGTCAAGGATGACAAGGGCATGAAGCGGGTGGAAAAGTTCCTGCGGGAAGATGTCTGCCCCGAGTGTCACGGCTCACGGCTCTCAGCGGCGGCGCGTGCGCCGAAGCTGCGGGGCATCTCGCTGGACGAAGCCTGCCAGATGACGCTGGAAGCCCTCGTGGAGTGGGTGAAGGGCGTGCCGGGCAGCCTGCCGGAAGAGATGCGCCCGATGGCGGAGAGCATCTGCGAGGCATTCGAAAGTACCGCCAAGCGGCTGATGGACTTAGGTCTAGGCTATCTGACGCTTGACCGCTCGGCCTCGACCCTCTCCACCGGTGAGCGCCAGCGGATGCAGCTGGCCCGGGCCGTCCGCAACCGCACCACCGGCGTGCTCTATGTGCTGGATGAGCCGTCCATCGGCCTGCATCCGTCGAACATCGTGGGCCTGACCGGCGTGATGCACGACCTCGTGGCCGACGGCAACTCGGTCATTCTGGTGGACCACGACACCCAGATCCTGAAAGAGGCCGACTGGGTGATCGAGATGGGGCCGGAAGCGGGAGCGAAGGGCGGACATGTCATTGCCGAAGGGACGATAGCTGATTTGGAGGCAAAGCCGGAGTCCCAGATCGGGCCGTTCCTCTCCGGAAAAGCTGAGACGAAATTGCGCCGGTGTGCCGGGACAGGAGAGATGTTCGCAGAGGGGGGGATCCATCTCTCCACCGGCAGCATCCACACGGTCAAGCCTTTGGAGCTGGACGTTCCCAAGGGGCGGCTCACCGTGGTAACGGGCGTGTCCGGCTCCGGCAAAACGACGATGGTGCTGGAAAGCCTCGTGCCGGCGCTGGAAGCAAAGATAAACGGCAGCGCCCTCCCGGCACATATCCGGGAGATTCGCGCCGAGGGCATCGCGCACGTCAAGCTCATCGACGCGACGCCCATCGGCATCAATGTGCGCTCTACCGTGGCGACCTACGCGGGCGTCCACGACGAGCTGCGGAAGCTCTATGCCAGATCTCCGGACGCCAGGCAAAAGGGCTTCAAGGCCAGCGATTTTTCCTACAACACGGGCAGTCTGCGCTGCCCCGGCTGCGACGGCACCGGTGAGGTGAGCCTGGACGTGCAGTTCCTGCCGGATGTGAACATCGTCTGCCCCGACTGCCGGGGTTCTCGCTACGCGCGGGCGGCTTACGGCGTGAAGCTGATGAACAAGGGGGAGCAGGCCGTCTCCCTGCCGGAACTGATGGAGATGGACGTCAACTCCGCCCTTGCGTTCTGCGGCGGGATGAAGACAGTGAGCCAGCGCCTGCAGACATTGCAGCAGCTGGGTCTGGGCTACCTGACACTGGGCGAGGAAACGCCCAGCCTCTCCGGCGGCGAGGCCCAGCGCCTCAAGCTGGCCAGCGAGATCGGCCGCACCCAGACCGACTCGGTGTTCGTTTTCGATGAGCCAAGCATCGGCCTCCACCCGCTGGACGTGCAGGTGCTGCTGCGGGTGTTCCAAGCCCTGCTGGACAACGGCGCAACGGTCGTTGTCATCGAACACGACCTTGATGTCATCCGCAACGCGGACTATGTCATCGACATGGGGCCGGGCGGCGGCGAGAGCGGCGGCCGCGTCGTGGCAACAGGCACGCCGGAGGAGATCCAGGAAAATCCGGAGAGTATTACCGGAAGATATTTATAACAAAAAGGGGGCAGGTGCTGCATGGCATCTGCCCCCTTCGTCGATATTCTTATTTGCTTTCCGGGACACCGCGCAGTTCGGCACGGATGGCACGGAAGCGCTCGGGAACATCTTCTTCCCGGATATTTTTGACGACTCCCAGAAGCTTTGCGGTTTCGCCTACGGGATAGACCATGATGCACTTCCGATGCTTTGCTGACGATCAAAACAAAAAGTTAATTCTCGGAAGAAATATCCTGACCGAAATATTTCTCGCTCAGCTCCTTGAGGGTGCCGTCAGCGCGCAGCTCGTCGATGGCGCTGTTGAGGGCGTCGAGGAAGGAAGAGTCTTCGCTCTTGACGATAGGAATCGCAACGTGAGAAGCATCTTCGGTCTGGGCGACCAGCTTGAAGTCGGCGTCCGGATGGACGTTCAGGTAGTCGTAGAAGGAGACGTTGGCGTTCAGGGTGGCGTCGATGCGGCCAGCAGCCAGCAGCTGGATGGTCTCTTCCAGCGTGTCGATGCCTTGCACGGTCGCGCCGTAGCTCTCGGCCAGCTCCATGTAGGTGGAAGCGAGGCTGTTGGCCGTGGTCTTGCCGGCGAGGTCCTCGAAGCTCTTGATGTCCTCGTTATCCTTGCGGACGGCGAGGGCGGTGTGGATGTAGCCGTAGGGAGTGGTGAAGTCGTAGGTCTTGGCGCGCTCTTCGGTGACTTCGACGCCGTTGCAGACGAGGTCGTAGCGGCCAGCATCCAGACCGGCGAACAGGCTGTCCCAGTCGCTCTCGACGTACTCGGGCTCGACGCCCAGCTTCTCGGCAATGGCGCGGGAGACTTCGACGTCGTAGCCCACGAGGGTGTCGCTCTCATCGTGGAAGCTCCAGGGCTGCCATGCGCCTTCCAGCGCGATGACCAGCTTGCCGTTGGACTGGATGGTCTCCAGCTTGTTGGCGGCAGCAGCGGCAGCAGAAGCAGAAGCAGCGGTACTGGAAGCAGTGGAGGAAGAAGTGTTGGAAGAGCAGCCAGCCAGCGAGAGAACACCGGCAGCGGCCATGACGCTCATAAGAGAAATAAAGGTTCTGCGTTTCATAGGGGATGATCCTTTCTGTAGTAAAACAAACTTGGGAAAAGCAGGAGAAGGCTCTCCCTTTGGGAGAGCTGGCGCGTGAGCGCCTGAGAGGGCAAGGACGCTGATGTAGAAGCATAAGTGCGGCGATAGTATCGCTCTGACAAAGAGCCTGCATATCGCTGTGCGGTAACTCTGTCACAGGCGGCTTGCCCTCTCCGTCATTGCTTTGCAATGCCACCTCTCCCAAAGGGAGAGGCTTTAGGCTTCCGTATGCGAGATTTTCTGAAGGAACTCACGGGTCCTTGCCTCTTTGGGATGGGCGAAGAACTCCTGCGAGGGGGCTTCCTCGACCACGACGCCGTTTTCCATAAAGACGGTGCGGGACGAGACGTTGCGGGCAAAGCCCATCTCGTGGGTGACGACCAGCATGGTCATGCCCTCCTGCGCCAGCTGCCGCATGACGGCCAGCACTTCGCCGGTCAATTCCGGGTCGAGGGCACTGGTGGGCTCGTCGAAATAGATGATCTCCGGGCCGGAGGCAAGAGCGCGGGCGATGGCCACGCGCTGCTGCTGACCGCCCGACAGCTGACGGGGGTAGTAGTCGGCACGGTCGGCGAGGCCGACTTTTTCCAGCATCTTCATGCCGACGGCATCAGCCTCCGCTTTGGGCATCTTCCGGGCAACGATGAGACCCTCGGTGACGTTCTGCAGGGCCGTCTTGTTGCGGAAGAGGTTGTAGTTCTGGAAGACGAAAGCCGTCTTGCGGCGCAGCCGCGCGATGCTGGCGCGGTCAGCGTGGGCGAGGTCGAAGGTCTCACCGTCGAAAGTGAGCTTGCCTGCGTCCGCCGTCTCAAGAAAGTTGAGACAACGCAGCAGGGTGGTCTTGCCTGAGCCGGAAGGGCCGAGGATGGCCACGACGTCACCCTTTTCCACCGTCAAATCGACGCCGCGCAGCACGTCCAGGCTGCTGATCGGCTTGGGGACGCGGCCAAAGATGCCGGGATGGACGCCGGGCTTTGCGTAAGTATGGAAGGATTTGTGGACGCCGCGTATCTCTAACATTGCCATAACAGCCACACTCCTTTCTTACTGGAAGCCGTGGGCGTTGAGCTGGCGCTCCAGCAGCCCTTGCAGCTTGGTGATGACGGTACAGAACAGCAGATACACCACGGCTACCTCACAGTAGATGGGCAGGAAGATGTAGGTGCGGGCGGCGACGCGCTGGCCGGCCATGAACAGCTCCGCTACCGTAATGTTGGAGGCCAGAGAGGTGTCCTTTATCATGCCGATGAGGGAGTTGGAGAGGGCAGGCACGGCGGTGCGCAGGGCCTGCGGCAGCACGATGCGGCGCATGATCTGCCACCAGCTCATGCCGACGCAGTAGCCGGCTTCCAGCTGGCCCTGCGGCACGCTCTCGAGTGCGCCGCGCATGGTCTCGGCGCAGTATGCGCCCTCGTTGAAGGCGAAGGCGATGACTGCCGCCGGGAAAGCGTCCAGCATGATGCCCGCACTGGGCAGGCCGTAAAAGATGATGAAAAGCTGCACCAGCAGCGGCGTGCCGCGGATGACCCAGATGTAGAACCGGGCCAGCTGGCTCAGCACCGGCACTTTGGCGTACTGCACCAGCGCCACAGCCACCGCCAGCACCATCGCCAAGGTGAACGAGACGAGGGTGAGGGGGATGGTCATGGTGAGGCCCGCCGAGAGGATGCGGGGAAGAGCCTCCCAGAGCACGCTGACGGTGCGGTTGGATAAGAGTGTTTCCAGCATGGATACTCCTTTTTCAAAATTTGAATAAACAGACAGGACAAGTGGGTGGACATATTATATACCTTAAAGCAGGGTCAAAGTCAAGAGGAAAAAATGAAAATCCTACAAAACCTACCAGAATACTATAACATGATTTGGAAATGAACGCAAATGGTTTCGAAAAATTGCATGGTATAGACGAAATGGGCGAAAAACAGGTGCTGACTTTGTGCAGAACGGCAGAGTAGTTGACGCGGCAGAAGCTTTCGGGTACAATAGAGCTGTATAGACCTGTAAAGGTACAAACAGGCCGCACGCCCCGCCAGACGGGAGCGCGGCGGATACGGAGGACAAACGTGATGAAACGTATTGGTATTCTGGGCGCTGGCACCTGGGGCATGGCCCTTGCACGGATGCTGACTGTGAGCGGGAATGATGTGCTGGTGTGGTCGGCCATCGAGAAGGAGATCGACAGCCTTTCCACCACCCGCAAGCACCCCAACCTGCCGCAGATGAAGATCCCCGACGAGCTGCGGTTCACCAAGAGCATCGAGGAAGTCTGCAAGGACAAGGACATCCTGCTGTTCGCAGTGCCGTCGGTGTTCGTCCGCTCCACGGCGGCAAAGGCCCGGCCCTATGTGGCCGACGGCCAGGTCATCGTGGACGTGGCAAAGGGCATCGAGCCCGACACCCTGTACACCATGACCGAGATCCTGGCCGATGAGCTGGGCAAGGAAGGCGGCCCGAAGGGCGTGCGCCTTGTGGCCCTGTCCGGCCCCACCCACGCCGAGGAAGTGGCCATCGACCTGCCCACCACCATCGTGTCGGCCAGCAAGGATATGGAGGCCGCTGCCTATGTGCAGGAGGTCTTCACCAACAATGTCATGCGCGTCTACACCAACGAGGACATCAAGGGTGTAGAGCTGAGCGGCGCCATGAAGAACGTCATCGCGCTGGGCGTCGGCATCTCCACCGGCCTCGGCTACGGCGATAATGCCCGCGCCGCCCTCATCACCCGCGGCATCGCCGAGATCGCCCGTCTGGGCGTGGCGATGGGCTGCAATGTCCACACGTTCGCAGGTCTGGCCGGTATCGGCGACCTCATCGTGACGGCTACCAGTATGCACAGCCGCAACAACCGCGCCGGTATCCTCATCGGCAAGGGCGAGACCCCGGAAAATGCCGTCAAGGAAGTCGGCATGGTGGTCGAGGGCATGAACGCCCTGCCCGCTGCGCTGGAACTGGCCGAGCGGTATCAGGTGGAAATGCCCATCGTCCAGACCGTCAACGCCATCGTCAACAAGGGCATGAGTGCGGCAGAGGCTGTCAAGTCCCTGATGGAGCGCGGCCTGAAGAACGAGCTGCCGCAGGGCTACGAAAAATAAACGA